>Ga0163155_10000075_pt1 | contig 99329 bp, 72 predicted proteins | sample OliLakLV19SP4G1_FD_148611 | JGI IMG/M metagenome (GOLD analysis project Ga0163155, IMG submission 148611) | Freshwater microbial mat bacterial communities from Lake Vanda, McMurdo Dry Valleys, Antarctica - Oligotrophic Lake LV.19.SP4.G1 | ecosystem: Environmental > Aquatic > Freshwater > Lake >... | reverse complement strand
AAGCCCCCAGATTTTCTAAATTGGCAAACCCTCAACGATGCACTGGATCATATTTTTGATCATATTGGCACAAAATTCACCATCCATTTCACCTAACTTGTGTCGATTATTTATGGCAAACTACTTACTCTTAGTTTGGTGGGTACCTGTTTTGAATTGATGCTACTAAATATACGTTTATGAATAAGTTATACTTTGAGGAAGAAGCTTTATTTAATGCAATACAAAGTAAAGAAATTGCCGACCGCAATCGAGCGTTAAAGTTTCTATACATGGATGTGGTTATCAATGCAAAAGTAAAACAATTTATAAATGAATTTGGCAGTAAAGCTGATCCTGACGATGTGTTGCAAGAAGGTGTTATTCTGTTAGACGAAATGATCCAATCTGGTAGATTTCGCAAGGAAAGCAGTGTGCGTTCTTTCTTACTGGGTATTTGCAAAAATATTATTCGTAATAATGCTCGAAAAACGGATCGGGTTATATTAAACGACGATATGAGCCAATATAATCACGTATCTTCAGAAACACCAGACGAGCAACTACTGCTTTTAGAGAATAATTCGCTGGAACAAAAAAGGGATGAATTGTTACAAAAGTTATTATTAACATTAACTGATAATTGCCAAAAAGTCCTAAAAATGTACTACTATCTATCTTATAATATGTCTAAAATTGCAGACGAACGAGGCTTGAAAAATGCCAACCAAGCTAAAAAAGCTGCTGACCGTTGCCGTAAACAACTCCGAGTGCTTATTAGCGAGCGACCTGATTTGATGAATTTTCTAAAACAATGGACATGAAAGAAGATTTTTTCGATAAAATAGATGATTATCTTTTTGATAATATTTCTGAGGAAGAGAAACTTGCTTTTGAAGCGGAAATGAAGTCAAACGTGGAATTGACAGAAAGTGTTACCCAACAGCGTTTAGAACATCGGGCTATGCAATTGTTAGTACGTAGCGATTTGCGTAACCAAATATCAGCTTGGAAGGAGGAAAAACTATCCATGCAAGACACAAATACATCCCAACCGAGTGTACCAAAAGAAGCAAAGCGAATTACCTTAAATAGCCGCTTGTATCGCTGGGCAGCAGCAGCAGTAATATTGTTAGCAGTAGGCTTTTTTGCCCGCTGGGTATTCACATCTCCTTCAATTTCAGACGAAACCCTTGCCACTTTGTATTATGAAACTCCTTCATTTGGTACGCAAAAGGATGTAAATGGCGATCCTGCTTTCACGGAAGCAATACAACAAATGCAATCGAAACAATACGAAAAAGCAATCGAAATACTTCGCAGTATCCAAAACCCTGCACTTAAAATACCCAGCCTTTTTTTAATAGCAGATGCTTATTTTAAATTAAAAAATTATACTTCCGCAGCAACTACATCAAAAGAAATTATATCTACGACCGATGATATATTACTCCAACAACAGGCAGAGTGGCTTTTACTAATGTCAAAATTAGCATGTGGACAAAGAGATACTGAATTTGATATGCTTTTAAATAAAATGCTAAATACAAACCACGCCTATACAAATCAAGCAGAAAAAATTGCAAAAAAATTGTGATTTAAAATGTAATAAGCAAGGCTTAATCTGGCATAGCCACATAGTAAGGCTTTTATACTGACACTTTACATTTTATCCTATTTCATTTTCTTCATCAGGCAGCGTCTGCTCAAATCTAGATTTTCTCCGAGGTGGATTTCCTCTTGGTCGCTTTCCATGCTTTTCTATATAAGCATTTACACATTCATCTTCTAACACTTTAGCTAAGATTCGATTTGCAATATCTTTTATCAAAACGCGTCCAATATAGCGAAGCCAATTTTCAGGCAAGTTCATTTGATACACTTGGTTACGCGCACGGCTCGACAAGCCATCTTCCACTTCAATTGGCTCATCGCTAATCCCATATTTGTACACATCATCCAGCTTCTTATCCCAGATTTCATAAAGATGATGTGAGTTATCGTTGTTGTTAGAATTACCGTGATCCACTCCAAAAAGATTAATGGTTACTGCCAGCCTTGTTTGTTATTACCTGTTTCAAAGTTGTAAGCAGGCGTGGAATTAAATTTATTGCCGGTTTTGCGATCATAGGCACGACCTGCCACGTAGAGCAAAGTCTCGAAGGTCAAGTTGGTTGGAAATTTAGTAGGTTCAATTAGTACACTGTCATACGCCTCTTTACCATTAGCTACGACACAGCAACGTGCATATAAAAATTCATCAGCAGAGAAATATCCATCTTCATCTTCCCGCATCATTGCATCTGCATATACTTCTGTATCCAATCGCCAAAGTTTTTCTGAGAGAATATCGTAAAATTGATATATTTTAGCAATATGCAGCTTGGATAATGCTTCAACAATAGGTTCAACAATTTGCTTATTGTCTTCAGGCTTTGACCAATCCAATATCTTTATCAAAGCCCAAAATTCGGGTTCGCTCATCACTTCAGCAGCATCAGGCATCTCATATACTCGAATTTCCAACTCCGCATTTCGATAATGCTCTTTAAGGTCTCGAACCACTGCCTCATTCAAATTTTGCGTATTAATTTTCAAAACGGTAGTCATATGTTCAAAAGAATTTATTGTAAAGGTATGGTTTTTTGAGAATATAAGCAACGTTTCTCCGTCGGGCTTTAATGCGGTTTGTATATCTCAAGGAATGAGTAGTGAAGGGTGCTATTGCGCCGTGCAGGGGTTCTTAGGGGCTTCCCCTAAGCAAGTTGCAAGTTTACGGTAAACACAAAAACAATCGTAGAATTGTTTACCGTAAACTTGCGTACTTGCTTCTGCCTGCGAGGACGCCATGCTACTACCTTCCATTAAAGCCTACCAAAGTATTTTGGAGTGGCAAAACAGTTAAGGGTAGCAGAATATCTGCCTCAAAAGGGAAATTACGAAACAAACAAATTGGTAGCGTATCCCCATAGCTTTTGAATGAAAATACTCAAGGCTTTTTTCTAAATCTCCCGCTCCTACTCTACTGGTCGCAATTGACGACATTTGCCCTTGCAAGCCCGCTGCTTCGTCCGAATGTCCATTTTAATGCCTCTGATTTTGAAGCCTGCATCGTATTTGCGCCGCTGCTGGTTGGTGGTCTTCCGTTCCATTTTGCACCCAAATTTATAAAGAGTTTAGTGTGTGTCGAATTTGGACTATCTCAGGTATTATTCTGCTAATCCTGCACTCGTCCTAAGATGCGGAGCTTCATTCAACTGTACGTGATTCGAGAAATCAAAATAGTGTTAGTGAATTTATAAGTTGTATTAGTTTCAATAATCAGAGGGACGTAATTTAGCCTATGATATGAAACGATTATTTACTTGAAAAATAATTAAAAAAATTGCCATAACATTCATCTGAATTGATTGCATCTTCATTTTCACAATGCCCATATTTACCCTGATATAAAGGTACATAGCTATAATTATAGGAGTGCATACTTAAACTGTTGTAGCCTTATTAATGATGTTGAAAACAATCAAATTCCCAACGCAGCACTTTCTCACAGATTCTTTAATAAATCACTATAAATGTATGAAACTTACCACACAACTAAAACCAAAAATCCGGCGACTCTTGCAACTTACTATTTTGCAATTGATGCTGGTCACTATTTTCAGTAGCCTCGCCAATGGTCACAACCTCACAGGGCAGGAAATTTTCAATAAACCGCTTACCCTGGAGTTAAAAGCAGTCAAAATGAAACAAGTGCTCCGGGAAATCGAAAAACAAACCGATGCGCGGTTTATTTACAGTGCCAGTGCTACTCCGAATAATCCATCTGTATCCAAATCAGAACCCAAGCCACCGCAAACCATACGCGGCATTGTCGCCGACGAACAAAATGTGCCTTTACCAGGTGTTGGCGTGCAGATTAAGGGTACGCAAGAGGGAACGCTGACAGATGTGTCGGGCGCATACGAAATCGTTGTGCCGGATGGTAACGCCGTGTTGGTATTTAGTTTTATTGGATATGAAAAGCAGGAAATTGTAGTAGGTACTCAAACCACCATCAACGTCACGATGAAAGTCTCCTCGCAAGAGCTAGAAGAAGTGGTGGTCATCGGTTATGGCTCGGTACGCAAAAAAGACCTCACCGGTTCTGTTGCATCTATTAAAGGCAAAGCACTCACTGATGTACCAGTTAGCTCAGCCGATCAGGTACTGCAGGGCCGGGTGGCAGGCGTGCAGGTAACCCAATCATCCGCTGCTCCGGGCGGCGGACTTTCTATTCGCATACGTGGTTCAAACTCTATTAATGCCGGCAACGAGCCTTTATACGTTATTGATGGCTATCCTGTTTACAGTGATAACAACATTACACCAACAGGTGTAGGAGAAAGAGTTGGCGGCAATGCGCTATCCCTTATCAACACCAATGATATTGAGTCAATCGAAATTTTAAAGGACGCATCAGCCGCAGCTATATACGGTGCAAGAGGCGCTAATGGCGTTGTTTTGATTACTACAAAAAGAGGCAAGGAAGGACAAAACAAGATTAGCATCAACTCCTACTACGGCACGCAGGAGGTAATTAATCAGTACAGCCTAGCTAATAATACGCAACTGGCTGGTTTTGCAAATGGGTATGGTCAGTCATTAACTCCGCCGGTCACCCCGTATCCAACAGTGCCATCCACTAATACGGACTGGCAGAATGAGGTTTTTCAAACTGGTAATGTTCAAAATCATACGTTAACGTTTTCTGGCGGTAATGGCGGAACAAATTATTTGATTTCCGCTGACTATTACGGAGAGAAAGGAGCTGTTATTGGAAGTGGTTTTGACCGGGGGTCTTTCCGCTTTAACCTTGATAAGATAGTAAGTAGTAAATTGACACTCGGCAATAGCCTCACCATCAGCCGCTCTTCAAGAGATGTGCGGGACATTTTGCCACAAACACTTGCTTCCCGCCCCTTCAGTCCCGTATTTCGTTCGGATGGCACCTATCATTTGGAATCCGTTGCTTCTTTTGGAGGGCAGCCTTCCCGGGTAGATAATCCGGTGGCACTTGGTAAATTGATAACGGATAAAACAATTGTAAGTAGGGCTATTGGAAATATATATGGGGAGTACCAAATAAGCAATGCCTTATCGGCAAAAGTAGTGATAGGTGCAGATGCTTCTTACTTGAGTGGCCGTGGATACCTGCCCCGTACTACCATAGCAGGGTTAGACGAGCAGGGACTTGCTAATTTAAGTTCTGTTGAAAATATTTCATGGTTAAATGAAAATACCATAACCTATAAAAAAACAATTGGGGAGAAGCATAACCTTAGCATACTCGTGGGTAATTCATTTCAGCGCCAAAAGGTATTGAACTACGGAATCAGGCGCAGCGGTTTTCCAACCGATGTTACTTCGTTTTATGTAGTAACCAGAGGGGCTAATGACCGCACCTATATACCATCAGGAAGTTTTGATTTTGCTATTAACTCCTTCTTTGGACGTATCAATTATGCACTCGATGATAAATACCTCTTTACGTTTACAGCAAGGGCAGATGGCTCTTCAAAATTTGGGGAAGGCAATAAATATGGCTTTTTCCCATCGGGAGCATTCGCCTGGAGAGTAAGCGATGAAAACTTTATGCAAAATATACAGCAGGTAAGCAACTTGAAGCTACGCACCAGCTATGGTATTACTGGTAACCAGGAGTTGCCGCCCTACCGTTCGCTGGCAAGATTAGTTGCCGATGGTGGACAGATAATCGGCGGGCAGCAGGTTACTGGCTTTACTTCCAGTTCGGATATGCCGAATCCTAACCTGACTTGGGAGCAAACTGCACAATTTAACGTCGGTCTTGATTTGGGATTATTTGCGGACCGGGTTACAATAACTGCAGACTATTATCAAAAAACCACTTCTGACCTCTTGTTTCAATCTCCTGTTCCCGTTGAAACCGGATTTTCAACTCAATGGCAAAATATTGGAAAAGTCAGAAATTCAGGTTTTGAGTTTTCTATCAATACCGAAAATGTGCGGAGCAAGTCATTTACCTGGAACACCTCTTTTAACGTGTCCGCTAATCGAAATGAAGTGCTGGAATTAGACCCTAATTCAAGCCCGAATAGTGACGGAAGCCGGCAGTTGCTGGTATCCCTGTTTCAGAATACTGCGGGTGGCGTTGATGGATTGGGCATTATCAAAACCGGCGAATCCATTGGCTCTTTTCATACGCATGTACACGATGGCATCTGGCAATCGCAGGAGGAAATTACCGCTGCCGGAGCAGGTTTTAGCGCTTATAAACCAGGAGATTTCAAATACAAGGATTTAAATAAGGACGGTAAAATAGATGGCAATGACCGAATGATTACCGGTAATGGCATTCCAGAACTTATTTACGGCATCAATAACGATTTTACCTTCAAAAATTTTGATCTTACTATTTTGATACAAGGTGTTGCAGATGTGGATGTTATTAACCTCACCCGTTATAACCTTGAAAATTCAATCGGAGCTACCAATACGACCGCAGAGCGGGCAACCGAATTTTGGGGTGGCGCGAACAAATCAAGCACTTACTCAAGACCCGGACCCACCGATTTCTTCTTAACCGACCGTTTTGTTGAAAATGGAGCCTTCCTGCGTCTAAGAACCGTTTCACTTGGCTATAATTTGCCTCTAAGCAAATGGAAGCAAAAAGTAATCTCTGGATTGAGAGTTTATTTAACCGGACAGAATCTTGTTACAATATCCGATTACAGCGGTTTTGACCCGGAAGTGAATGCAGCAGGACAGGCACAGGTATTTCAGGGGGTTGACTTATTCTCCTACCCCGTGCAAAGGAGATTTTTGTTTGGTATTAATGTTTCATTTTAAAAAAACGGAACATATCATTTAAAAATTATTAAACACAACCATTATGCAATCTATCATAAAACTATTGGCTGTTTTATTCATCTTTTTAGCGGTTTCATCCTGTATAGACGAATTGGAAGAAACACCGCTGGACTTTACTTCGCCCGAAAACTTTTTTAAAACAGAGGCGGAAGCGAAGTCTGCTGTTTACAGCCTTTACAATACGGTGGTAAATGCCAACGCATATAATGTTTCCTTGTACCTGCTGAATGATTTGCCAAGCCCTGCTTTGGATGGCGTTGCAAACCCTACCTTTTTGGCAGTTGACAATTTCCAGCACGGCACCGCTTTTTTCTGGCTGGATTATTATCAGGGAGCTTACACTGCTTTTCAAAGGGCGAATCTGATTTTAGAGCAGGTGCCTGCTATCGCTATGGATAATACGCTCAAAAATGCTTATTTAGGCGAGGCAAGGTATATGAGAGCCCTTCATTATTTTAACCTCGTCCGGCTTTTTGGAGATGTACCCCTGGCAACAAAATATGAGGTAGATTTAAGCGTTGCAACAAATAATCCAAGAGTTAGTAAAGAAAATATATACGCCCTTATTATTGAGGATTTAAAGTTTGCGGAAACCAGCCTTCCGCTTAGCTATCCGCTTACGGAGGTTGGCAGGGCTACGAGAGGGGCTGCTAAAACGCTGTTGTCATTGGTTTATCTTACCCGTAAAGAATTTACATTGGCAAGAGACAAGAGCAAGGAAGTAATGGATTTGGGCGTGTATTCATTAGCGGCTAATTACCGCGATGTTTTTGACCCTGCAAAGAAGAACAATACAGAACATATTTTTTCTGTACAGTATAAACAGTTTCGGGTTGGGTCATGGTTTGAGTCTATTTTAAGCCCGGCTGGCACTACCGGATGCGGATTTGCAATAGACCTTTGCGGCGCTAATCAAACTTTTTTCAACAATTTCCCCAATACGTACCGGAAAGAAATTTCCATGCTTACTTCTTACATTACTACAGGAGGCGATACCCTAAAGTACAGCCGCCCTTTTGTGAAAAAATTTATTGCCTGGGGTCCTGAAAGTGTTTGTTTCAGCGGTGAAAATAATTTTCCTGTTTTCAGGTATGCCGAAGTGTTGTTAATTTTTGCAGAAGCCGAGAATGAAGTAAGTGGTCCCACTGCTGCCGCCTACAGCGCCATAAACCAAGTAAGAAAACGGGCAAGAACGAATGCAACTGGTGTGGAAAACGTTGCCGCCCTGCCTGATTTTGCAGGTTTATCAAAAGATGATTTGAGAAAAGCAATTTACAGGGAAAGGGAGATGGAATTATGTTTTGAAGGACATGGTTTTTTTGACCTAGTTCGTACCGATAGGCTTATTTCAGAAAATGCTTTAATTGGAAAAACAGTGAGCCCGAAATATACGCTGTACCCAATACCGCAATACGCTATAGATGTTAATAAAGGTTTAACCCAAAATCCAGGGTATTAATTCATTCATTCATTTAGTTAAGTAATTGAGCAGAATTAAACGACATTTTTATTTTAGAATAATTAATTGATTTTCAATGTTTTGCGAACTGCCAACTGCTTACTGTAAACTGCCTACTTACTTAGTTAGTTAGTTAGTTAGAGTATTATTATTAAATGGTAGTTGCACAGAAGAAGCGTTCACTTATTCTTTTGTGCAACTTTTTAGTAGGGTAGTATACCGCAGAAAAAACAGGCAAACCTGTTGAAATAAGAATTTACCCAAGCAGTAATTCCACGTTTACTTTATAGGAGGATGAAAATGATAAGAATAAAACACTAAGCATTTCAGCATTGAAAGGGATGTATCTGAGTATGCAAAAAAAGAAAGTATTTCATGCTGCAGTGGTGAAAAAATAATGGAATGGGCATTACGCCAAGTGAATCATGTAAAAAGACTATTCAATACTTAAGTAATAAATTTAAAAGAAATATCTTGTTTTTATGAAATTTTCTTTACACTTAACCCGTATGAAACCAACTATTCTGTTATTTTTTCTGACGCTTTCCTGCTTTTTGCAAGCGCAAACCATTCATTCTGAACGATTAAACAAACCTTGGAACGCCTTCTGGATTTCCGTGCCAAACGAATCGCCCAAAGATTACGGCGTGTATTTATTTCGTAAAAATGTAGAATTTTCAACAAAACCGGATTCTTTTATCATTCACGTTTCAGGGGATAATCGCTATAAGTTATTTGTGAATGGCAAGCTCGCGTCCCACGGTCCAGCGCGGGGCGACCAGTATCATTGGTATTTTGAAACGGTGGATATTGCACCTTTTTTACAAACGGGTAAAAATCAAGTAGCAGCAGTGGTTTGGAATGATGGCGACCAAACGCCTTTAGCTCAAATGTCGCTGCGCACGGCGTTCATTTTGCAAGGCAACACAGCGGCGGAGGAAATTTTGAATACGAATAAAACTTGGAAATGCACGCGAGATGAAAGTTATACACCGCTGACACCTGATTTGATTTACACCTTTTATGTAGTAGGTCCGGGTGAACTCGTGGATATGAACCAAGCAAAAACCGGCTGGAAAAATGCCAATTTAGACGATACCAATTGGAAAAATGCGCATGAAATCGAAACGGGTTTGCCCAAAGGCGTTTTCAATTGGACGAATGGTGGAATGCTCGTGCCACGCCCGATTCCGCAAATGGAACTAACGGTACAGCGTTTGCAAGAAGTGCGCAGCGTAGAAGGAACCCAGATTGCAAAGGCTTTTCCAGCGCAAAAAGTAGCTTTTCCGATTGCTGCGAATACGAGTGCCACGATTTTGTTAGACCAATCTTTTTTGACGAATGCGTATCCAACCATAATTTTTAGTAAAGGAAAAGACGCGACGATTTCTCTGCGCTACGCGGAAGGTTTATATGTGAATGAAGGCGACCAAAAAAATTGGAAGGAACAAAATCAAAAGGGCAATCGCGATGTCGTGGAAGGCAAACGTTTTGTTGGGAAACAAGACAGCGTTATTTCAAACGGCAGGGACAATCAAGAATTTACTGCACTTGCGTGGCGCACGTATCGCTATTTACAACTAAAAATACAAACGAAAAACGAGCCATTGATTATTGAAGATTTATACGGCACTTTTTCTGGTTTTCCATTTGAATTCAAAGCCAAATTGGACGTTCGCAATCCGGTTTATAATCAAATGATGGATATTGGCTGGCGCACCGCTCGGCTTTGCGCAAATGAAACCTACATGGATTGCCCATATTACGAACAGTTACAATACATCGGTGATACGCGGATTCAAGCGTTGGTTTCTTTTTATAATGCCGGTGACGACCGATTGGCACGCCATGCGATTGACCAAATTGATGATTCGCGCATCGCGGAGGGCATCACGCTCAGTCGCTATCCGAGTGCGCAGCAGCAGATTATCGCGCCGTTTTCGCTGTGGTGGATTGGGATGTTGCACGATTATTGGATGTACCGACCGGATGCAGATTTTGTAAAATCGAAATTGCCCGGAATGCGCCAAGTCTTACATTTTTTCAATCAACATCAGCAGGCAGACGGCTCACTAAAAGATTTATCGTATTGGAATTTTACCGATTGGTGCGAAGATACGGGCTGGGATAGAGGCATTGCGCCTGTTGGAAAAAATGGCAATTCAGCAGCTTTGGATTTTCAATTGTTGTGGGCATATCAAATCGCAGGGGAATTAGAAAAAAATCTTGGTTCGCCCGAACAAGCCGCTCTATTTCAAAAAAGAGCCGCGCAATTGCAACAAACCATTCGACAAAAATACTGGGACACCCCTAAAAAAGTATTCGCGGACACGCCTGAAAAAGACCTCTTTTCGCAGCACGTCAACGCTTTGGCAATTTTAACGAACGTTGCAACGCCAGCCGAAGCCAAATCATTAGCCACTAAAATTTTAAATGATACCTTACTTGCACCAGCCACGATTTACTTCAAATATTACACGCATCAAGCTTTAATTAAAGCTGGTTTGGGCAATGATTATTTAAATTGGCTCGACGTTTGGAAAGAAAACCTCGCGCAAGGCATGACCACGTTGGCAGAAATTTCCGACATCAATCGCACGCGCTCCGATTGTCACGCTTGGGGTGCGCATCCAAATATTGAGTTTTTACGCACTGTTTTGGGCGTGGACAGTGCTGCGCCGGGTTTTAAAAAAGTGAGCATTGAGCCGCATTTAGGCACGCTGACGACCGCCTCAGGTAGCGTACCGCATCCGAATGGAATGATTCTGGTGAGTTACAAAAAAGATAAAATGTGGACAGCAGAGGTGACGCTTCCTAAAAATACGAGCGGGATTTTGGTGTGGAAAGGGAAGGAAATAGCACTAAAAATGGGAAAAAAAATGGTGCTGACAGATTTGAATTAGCAAGAAATTATCTACCTTTTATTAAGCGACAGGAGACGCTTTGATACATATATAGTTCAAGTCAAAGACTTGATCCAGTTGCTATTAATCCTAACCTATTTACATTAAAAAAATAAATATAACGGTAAAACAGTTTTAGTTACATTGGAATAATCGCTGCTTTGCAAATGACAAACAAAATGAAGCAACATAATTCTACCTACATTATTTTGATTGCCTTCACCGCTGCCATTGGTGGATTTCTGCTGGGTTATGACGGCTCCGTTATAGCCGGTGCAGCGCCTTTCTACAAATCGGTTTTTGGGCTGGATGACGGGTCATTGCTATTTGGTTTTTCTGTTTCTTGTCTTATTTGGGGGTGTATTTTTGGCAATTTTTTTGCAGGACCCTTGAGCGACAGAATTGGTCGTAAGCCCACGCTGCTTTTTGCCGCATTTCTGTTTATCATCAGTTCGCTTATTACTGCACTTGCCGGAAATATCATGGTGTTTATTGCCGGCAGAATTATTGCAGGTGTTGCGGTGGGTTTTGCCATATTGGTAGCGCCCGTATTTATTGCCGAGGTTTCGCCGCCAAAAAAAAGAGGATGGCTGGTTTCCTTTAATCAGTTACTCATCGTTATCGGCTTATCAGCTGCTTATTTTGTAAATTATTTCATTTTAAAAATAATAGAAGACCCTTTAACCAACTGGCGGTGGATGCTGGGGGTGGAGACCATCCCATCCGTGATTTATTTTTTCTTAATATTACTTATTCCTGAAAGCCCCCGCTGGCTAATAATGAAAGGAAACCATGATAGCGCTATTGCAATTATGACAAAAGTGGGCGGGGAAGCATTTGCAAAGGCAGAACATGAAAATATTACGAACTCTCTGCAACAGCATTCCCATACTAGCAATGCCCGACAGATAAAAGAATTTTTCAGCAAAAAAATGCGGCTGATATTAATCATTGCCTTGGGTTTGGGTATTTTCCAGCAGGTATCCGGTATTAATTCGGTTTTGTATTATGCGCCCATGATATTTGAATCAGCAGGCAGCGGACGGGATGCTGCCTTTGTGCAAGCCATCGCTATCGGTATTGTTTTTTTAGTGGTAACCATTATATCCATGTTTATTATTGACCGATTGGGAAGAAAGCCCTTGCTGTACGCGGGTGTAAGTATCATGGCTTTGTCGTTATTGATAACCGGTATCTGTTTTCATAATGCAAGTTATTCACTTAATTATAAAAAAATTGAAGCAACTGCTGCAACGGTGATGAAAGCAGACGTTTGGAATGCTGCCAAAAAAATATACCCTGATGCTATTAATTACAAAAACATCATGTTGAATGAAGAATATGCTGATGTTGTTTTAGCCGGGCAGCCTGTGGTGCGCATTAATTATACAAACAGTGATTTACAAAAATCATTTAACAATTATAAAGAAATAATAAATAGTATAGTTGTAATAGAGGAAAAAGTCTTTAGTACCGAATTTAAACTGCAAGAAGCCATTAAGACCAGCGCCAGTAAAGCAGTTCCCAACCTAGAAACCTACATTCCATTACTTATTACATCGGCAATTAGCATCAACGCCATGCTGGTATTAATAAGCGTTCTTGGATTTATTGCCGGGTTTTCTCTTTCACTTGGTCCAGTAATGTGGGCGATGTTTTCAGAAATATTCCCCAATCGGTTAAGAGGAATGGCGGTTTCCATTGCTGGCACCGTTAATTCCTTTACCAGTTTTGTGGTGGCTACGCTGTTTCCAGTGCAATTAAAAGCTTTTGGCAGCAGCAATACCTTTTTTATTTATGCCGCTTTTATGTTCTTATGTCTTTTCTTTATATGGAAATATGTGGTGGAGACAAAAGGAAAATCCTTGGAAGAAATTGAAAAAATATTGGTTCGGTAAAATCCTGCATCCGCAATGGAAATAAGCAACCTAAGGTGTGAGTATGCCTGTAACCCAATTGGGTTAGACCTTGCTACGCCTCAATTCAGTTGGGAAATAAACGCCAACAACAGGGGAATGCTACAATCGGCTTACCAGATAACCGTTGCGTACTCATTGAGCGGTCTTGCTGAAAAAAAGAATATAATTTGGGATTCAGGAAAAGTGATACAGCGAAAATCGGCAGGGGTAAGATATAATGGACCTGCATTGGAGAGCCGAAAACGTTACTATTGGAAAGTTATTATTTGGGATATAAATAATATAGCTGCCGAAAGTAATGAAATTGTTTTTTTTGAAATGGGTTTATTACAACCAGCGGATTGGAAAGCCGAATGGATTGGTTGCCCGGCGAGCTGGGTCGGTCGGGTGCTGTATTTCAGAAGAAGTTTTTCTATTGACAAAAAAGTAGCAAAGGCGAGGATTTATATTGTTGGCATTGGATATTATATTTTATACCTCAATGGTAATAAAGTGGGCGACCATGTTTTAGACCCCGCCATTAGTGATTACAATAAGCGCGTTTATTATGTAACTTATGAAATAGAAAACTTACTGCAACTGGAAAATGCTTTTGGTATTATAGTGGGACCGGGGTGGTACGGCATGCCCAAATTGCGGATGCAAGCAGAATTTTTATATGAAGATGGTACCACTGAAACAATCGCAAGCTGCTGGGACCCTTATCATAACTGGTTGGTGTCAACCGGACCCATCATCAGTTCTGCTGTATTTGACGGTGAGCTATATGATGCAAGACTGGAAAGAGCAGGATGGGCAACCGTCGATTATGAAATACCCACCGACGACCGAACCGCTCAATGGATAAACGCAGTGGTAACGGATGCACCGGGAGGAAAAATGGTCTCACAATTCCTAGAGCCCATAAAAATTGTTGAAACGATTGTACCCCACACGATTCATGAAACGCAAAATGGGGTTTACGTTTTAGATGCGGGAAGAAATCTTGCCGGTTGGGCTTCTGTAAAAATAACGGGCAAAAGAGGCACTCGAATAACCTTGAAATTTGCAGAATCCCTTCATGCCGACGGAACTGTGAACCAGAACAATTTACGTGCTGCGGCAGCACAAGATACCTACATCTTGAAAGGCGATGCGGAAGAGCAATGGGAGCCCTCCTTTACGTATCATGGTTTCCGCTATGTACAAGTGGAAGGATTTCCCTATAAACCGCAAAACAATGATATACAAATCAAAGTAGTTCGTTCTGCGGTGATACAATCTGGAATATTTAAATGTAGCAATCCCTTGCTTAACCGCATTCATCAAATGGTTTACCATACGGAGGCAAGCAACCTTCACAGCATCCCGACTGATTGCCCGCAAAGAGACGAACGAATGGGCTGGCTTAATGATATGACCGTCAGAATTGACCAGGCGATTTATAATTTTAATGTTGCCCGATTTTATAATAAATGGATTTTTGATATAAAAGATACCCAAGCAGACGATGGCAGCATCACCGATACCGCGCCATTTCGCTGGGGTTTTCGTCCTGCCGACCCGGTATCCGTCAGTTATCTCTTGCTGGCACTCCGCTGTTATGAATTTTATGGAAATGAACGCATGATTGCTGAACATTATGATGGATTGAAAGCATGGGTACATTTTTTACAAAGTAAAACGGAAAATGGCATTGTTAATTACAGTTATTGGGGGGATTGGTCGCCTCCGGAAGCGTTCGGCACGCCGGGCAGCGTGGGTTCTGGAGCGGTATCTGCCTACACGCCGGGCAAATTTATATCCACTGGTTATTTATTTTATTATGAAAAGATAATGGCGCAGTTGGCTTCTATTATTGGCAACACCCAGGATGAAAAATATTTTCTTCAATGCAGCCATCGCACTGCTGCAGTATTTAATGCAACGTATTGGGATGAAAAAAGCGGCGGGTATGGCTCGAATAACCAGGCGTGCAATTCATTTGCATTATTCCTTGGCTTGGTAAAAGAAGAAAACATTACTTCCGTCGTTAATAACTTAAAACAAAATGTGGAAGCACATGAATTTCATTTAACTACGGGAAATCTTTGTACAAAATACTTGCTGGAAATGCTCACGGAAAACGGGCATGCGGAAACGGCGTACAAAATTGCAGTACAGGAAACCTACCCTTCTTGGGGATACATGATTGCCAACGACGCAACTACTTTGTGGGAACGGTGGGAAAACAAAACCGGTGGCGAAATGAATTCCCACAACCATCCCATGATGGGTTCCATCGGCTCCTGGTTTTATAAATACGCGATTGGCATCACGCCCCTCGCAGGTAGCAATGCTTTTGAATCCTTGATTATAAAACCAATTATATTTAAAGAACTTGATTTTGCGTCGGGTGCATATCATTCTGTAAAAGGCATCATTAAAAGTGCTTGGCGAAAAGAAGAAGGTTATTTATTGATAGATATTACAATCCCTGCCAATACAAAGGCAACTGTTTTTATACCTGCGCAAAATAAAAATCAAATTACGGAAAGCGAAATTGAAATTGACCTGGTAAAAGAAATAAAGTTTGTAAAAACAGAAAATAATTGCTTGGTTTTTGAAGTGGGGTCAGGAGCCTATTATTTCAAAGTGGCAACGGCATTTTAAGTGATTCGAGGTCAGCGTACTTATACTGCATAACATACCGCAGCATTTTACATCATGACTGGTGTTTTATTTAAACGGTTGAAAAAAAAATGAAACAGAAAAAACATAGCACTCCATTATTCATTATTTACTGCATCACTTTATTATTTTCAATAACAGGGTATGCGCAAAAAACAACCATTGCCAGAGACTGGAAATTTATGACAGGCGATAGTCTCACCTGGGCAACTGCTGGTTATGATGATAAAAATTGGAATGAGTTGAAAACCGGATTGTGGTGGGCGCACGCAGGCTATCATTATTCCGGTTTTGCCTGGTATCGCAAAAAAATATTTATACCCGCTCTATTAAAATCGGCAGTTGAAAAAGCCGGTTATTTAAAATTAGCGCTTGGACAAATTCAAGATGCAGATGAAACTTTTTTCAACGGTAAATTGATTGGTACCACCGGTAGCTTTTCTCCATTTGAAGGCAGATGGGGGGAGGCAAGGGCTTACTTAATAAAATCGGAACATATACAATGGAATAGTTATAACACCATTGCGGTAAGGGTGTATGGTGCAGGGGACAACGGCGGTATGCACACGGGTCCGTACTTCTTTGAACCTTATAAGCCTTCGCTTATAGATTCCTTAACGATTCATCATATCAAACTATCGCAAGATGGCAAAGCCGTGATGGGTGAAAATACTTTTACCATAGCGTGTAATAACAATCATAAAACTACTTACGTCGGTAATATAACTTTTCAGGTAAAAGATGGCGCTGGTAAAACCGTAAAAAATTCGCAAAAAAAGGTTCAAATCCATACCGGTGACTCCAACTATTTTACATTTAAATGTAATATTTCTGATGAAAGTATTTACAAAATTGCTTGTGTATTTACAGAATCAAAAACGGGCATTCGCATCAAGAAAGATTTAATCGTAAGTACCTTAAAAAAAGTAAACCTGCCTGTAACGCCTAAGCCTGCTGCGGTGGTAAAGAATAAGGTGGCAGATGTGTTTGTATCTGCTCCGTTTGAAGCACATAAAATAGAAGGCTATACCGGGGAACGACTCCTTATCAATCTTACAAAACGGTTATTGCAGGTGGACGAAGATGAATTACTGGATGGTTATCTCGACCGCCCCGGAAAACAAAATTGGGTAGGCGAACACGTGGGAAAGTATTTGGAAGCCGCCTGTAATACTTGGCTCTACACGCATAACCCCGATTTAAAAATGCAAATGGACCGAATCGTATATGTATTGCTCCAAACCCAACTCAGCGACGGTTATCTCGGCACTTATACATCAGAGAGCTACTGGACGAACTGGGATGTATGGTCGCATAAATACAATCTGGTTGGTTTGCTGGCTTATTATAAAGCGACCGGCTACACCCCTGCACTGGCGGGCGCTCAAAAAATAGGCAATTTACTGTGCCGCACATTTGGTGATAAAGCGGGGCAGCTAAATATTGTTACATCCGGTACGCATGTGGGCATGGCTTCCACCAGTGTGCTCGACCCGATGGTTGATTTATACACTTATACCGGTGATGTAAAATACCTTGACTTTGCAAACTATATCATCAAATCTTATGATGCTACGGATGGACCTGGTATTATTCAATCTTTACTCAAAGGTGTACCTGTAAATAAAGTAGCCAATGGAAAAGCTTATGAAATGCTGTCTAATTTAGTAGGCATTGTAAAATTGTATAAAGTAACCGGTAATAAGGAATACCTGACTGCCGCAGATAATGCTTGGAATGATATTATAAAAAATCGCTTATACATAACAGGCACAGCCAGCAGCTTTGAATTGTTTACGGATGATGGCGTGCTACCTGCCGAAGCCGATGCCAACATGGGAGAAGGATGTGTTACCACTACTTGGCTGCAGTTCAACTACCAATTATTTACCCTAAAAGGCGAAGTAAAATATTTTAACCAGTTGGAAAAAACCATGTACAATCATTTAATGGGAGCAGAAAATCCTCAAACCGGGTGTGTGAGTTATTATACCAGTTTGCAGGATGCCAAGCCTTTTTCATGCGGCATTACTTGCTGTCTTTCCAGTGTGCCACGCGGGCTATCCATGATACCGCTGCTGCATTATGGGCATATCAACAATCATCCTGCTTTATTACTTTTTGAAACTGGAAGTATTAATGATAGCATCATAACGGATGATAATAAAAAAATCGCAGTTGGGTTTAAAGCCATCAGCAGTTTCCCTGACAGTGGAACTATTTCATACAAAGTGGAGGTGCCGGACCAGTCTGTTTTTTCAATCGCAATAAGAGTGCCGTATTGGGTAAATGATTTTACGGCATCGGTAGAAGGGGAAGTGTATAAAGTAAATGATGATCCTTTTTTAATGATTAAAAGAACATGGAATAAGGGAGATGTAATAAAAATTCATTTCGATGTGCAGGTTAAAATAATAGATGGGGGCACATTATATCCTGGTAAGATAGCTTTTCAAAATGGTCCTTATGTGCTGGCTGCCGACCAATACCTCAATAGCGAATGGGGCGAAGATTTTACATCGGTAGAAGTTTCAGGTAATGCAAATATCGGTTTACAAAGCAATGAAAATGGATTGCCGGTAAATTGGATTGGAAAGCAGGCTTTTCGCGTGCAAGCCACAAATGGCAAACAAAATGAGATGCCTTTAGTACTTGTTCCGTTCGCCGATGCAGGTCAAACCGGAGCTAAGTCACAGGTTTGGATAAACAGAAATAACCGGTGAATTATGATAATTATTCATCAATCAAATAAAAAAATATGATACGTATGTGCAGATTACTTTTTTTTATGATATGCATTTTACTGGTTCATTCAGGTAAAGCCCAGTCCGTTGCTTCGGGCAGAAAATTCATTGTTGCGCAAAAAAACAAATTGTCAAATGATGCCAATCCGGGTACAGCCGGTCAGCCGTTTAAAACCATTTCAAAAGCAGCAGCGATTGCAAAATCAGGTGATACTGTGCTCGTTCATGCAGGCATTTATCGAGAATGGGTAGCTCCGGCAAGCGGTGGCGAAGAAGGAAAGCCGCTGGTGTATATGGCTGCGCCAGGAGAAAAAGTGTACATCCGGGGTTCGGAAGTATATAAAGGCAAGTGGTTTGCAGTAAAAGGGAAAAAAAATATTTTTTATACAACAATTCACAGCAGTTTTTTTGATGCTACTTTCAACCCGTTTAAAATAATTTTTAGTGACGGTCGGGGCGGTGGCAGACAAGGGCAGGTATTTATAAATGGTAAAGAACTATTGGAAGCTGGTAAAAACATCAGCACGGATAATGATAAACAAGCTCCGGTTGAAAAAAACCGTATGAACGCGATGTATCAGCAGCCCGGTACCTGGGCTACGGAAGACGGGGAAACGATTTATGTTCATCTTCCATTAAATGCAAAACCATTAAATCAATCACTCATAGAATTTTCGGTGCGCCGCCACTTGTTTGCACCGGTGCGCAGGGCGCAGGATTATATAAATGTAAAGGGATTCATTTTTGAACATTGTGCCAATGATGTCTCTTTTCCGCAGGTAGGTGCCGTGAGCTTCCGGAGCGGTCAGCACTGGATTATTGAAGATAACATCATCCGGAATATTAAAACCGTCGGGCTTGATTGTGGTGCTGAAGATGAAGACCCCTGGCTTTTGCCAGATATTTTACCAGAGGACAGATTCCTTGTAAGCAGGCATCATGATATTTTTAAATTATCTGAACGCCGCATTGCAGGTCGGCACCTCATACTTAATAATGAAATCAGCGATTGCGGGCAATGCGGGATTGCAGGATTATTCAGCGACGGTACGGTTATAATGGGTAATACCGTAGAGCGCTGCGGAAAAGTAATACCGGGTTTTGAAACTGGAGGTATTAAATTTCACGGATTGATGGGTGGGACGGTAGAAGCCAACCTGGTTCGAGACAATGAATCATGGGGTATTTGGCTTGATTGCGGATATATCGGTTCACGGGTAACCCGAAATGTGGTAATCAATAACAATATATCGGGGATATTTTTTGAATGTAGTAATGGTCCCGGACTTATTGATAACAACATTATAGCATCTAACCGGGGCGATGGTATTTATGCACATGATGCCAGCGGTGTAAACATCATTAATAACTTGATATTTGGCAATACCAATTTTGGAATTTATATGTGTGTGGCTACTGACAGGCTCGTGCCGCCTTACCACTATGCCACCGGGCTTTATGAAAATGAATTAAGCGCCTGTTCCTGGGAAAGGATTTATAATAATATGATTGTAACCAATAAAGAAGGCGCTATCGGTCTTCCATTTCCTTCCAAGCGAGCAGAAGATAATATCTCTGATTACAATTTATTTGAAAATACGACAAGACCAGGCGATTTTGTGCTGCATGTGCGCAATGGAGAAAATCTTAAAGTGAATGAAGCCGATGCTCAGGCGCAAGAAGCATTCTTGAAAACCGGCGACCCCGGCTTTTCAGGGGAGCAGCTTGCGTTGTGGAAAAATGGCGATGGACTTGCAATGAATTTAGACCAATGGCAAAAGAAAACCGGTAATGATAAGAATAGTAAAGAGTCACCCTTGAAAATTAACCTTAATCAGCAAACGTATCAATTACAAATAAGTCTTGATTCTATGATATGGAATCTGCCTGGTATAACTTTTCAGGTGCCCGCCATTCGTGACTTTGAAAAATTTCCTCGGCAGGTTGACAAGGATTTTATGAGTGTGCCTGTAACCGACCCGAATTTAAGAGTGGGGGCATTTCAAAAAATAAAACCGGGCTTGAATCAATTTTCTATCTGGCCCATAAAGTTTCAATATCCGCAAATGCCGCCAAAAGTGAAGGAACAACCGTCGCCGGATTCAGATGCTTTTAAACCCGTACCAAAACCTCCGAAGCAGTAATGGTATCGAGTTAAAGAGGCGCTGGCTACTGCCTTGTTTTATTATATTTTTTAACCTGATACTCGAATAACTCTATAAATTTATTATTCCTGTAAGTTTGTTTGAACACCTGCGGCGTCATTTTCTTAATTACTTTAAACTGCCTGTTAAAATAAGAGATGTTATTATATCCGCAGGCAAAACAAACTTCGGAGATATTTAAATCTTTTTCTACCAGCATTTTGCAGGCATGCGCTACCCGTATTTCATTTAAAAAGTAAGTAAAATTTTTTCGGGTTCTTTTTTTGAAAAATCGGCAAAATGTTTCCGGACACATATAAAGTAGCTTAGACACTTCTTCCACAGAGATGGGTCTCTTAAAGTTACACATTACATATTCATAAATTGTATTAATTCGTTCGGAATCTTTTGCATTAATGCTTACTGATTCGTGGGCAGAAAGGATTTCCAGTTCATTAGAGTTGCTGATGATGTCAAGCATATTTAAAAGTTGCAGGAGTTTATTCATTCCTGTAAGTTTTTGCATATCAATCATCATGTCTGTAACAAGTTCTCTGGTTTTGCCTTTAATCTCAAGTCCCATTTGCGAACTATCAAGCAACGCTTTAATATTTTTGGTTTCGGGAGCGTCAAAAAAATGATGCCCTAAAAAATCAAATTTAAACTGAACATACAGCGACAGAACTTCCAGCGGCTTTTCTGAATTTTCTTGGTAATAAATTTCATCATTACGATACCAGTGCGGTATGTTGGAGCCAATCAAAACCAAATCACCCGGGCGAAACCTTTTTATGCTATCTCCAATAAAGCGGTCGCCTTCGCTACTTAAAATAAGCACTAATTCATATTCCGGATGAAAATGCCAAGGAACACTAAAATAGGGACCACTCCATTCCTGTATGGCAAACGATGTATTGCTAAAAGTTGGGACTTTTTGAATTATGGCGTTCATATCAATTATAAAAATACTAAAAAAATCCAAAATCCAAAAAATAAGGTCAAAATAGTTCAAGTCTACAATCTTTTATCTCCGGTATTGCTACTACCAATCCTGCACTTATCCATAAAATGCGAGGCTGCATTCAATTCTATGTAATTCGAAAAATCAAAATAGTGTTAGTGAATTTACAAGTTGTATTAGTTTCAGCAATCGGCGGCACTTAATTTAGCCAACGATATGAAACGACCGTTTGCTTATAAAGTAATATAAAAAAAATTGCCATAGCATTCATCTGAACGCCTTACATTCCCATTTTTACGAGGTTCCTATTTGCCCTGGTATAAAAGCACATAAGTAATAGGACAGTTTTAAGTCGAAAGCCAAGCGACAAATATCTGAAAATCAATATTTTATAAAATATTTTTTTTAACTTAAAAATGTCTTTTTACTTAACGATAATAATATGAATACATCCTTAAATAGGTATAGCCGTATTTTAACACAAAACAAAAGTCAGCCTTCCTCCAGGGCTATGCTGCATGGTGCTGGTCTTTCGGTGCAGGATTTAAATAAAGCCCAAATAGGTATTGGCAGCGCCGGTTTTGAGGGCAACCCATGTAATATGCACCTTAATGAACTGGCAAAATTTGTAAAGCAGGGCGTGATAGAAGCCGAAATGGTTGGTTTTATTTTTAATACGATTGGCGTAAGTGATTCTATATCAATGGGTACTACCGGTATGCGCTTCTCCTTGCCATCCAGAGATATTATAGCCGATTCTATCGAAGCCATATCAAGTGCCCAGTGGTACGATGCGATTATACCCATTATGGGATGCGATAAAAATATGCCTGGTGCGGTTATGGCGATGTGCAGGCTCAATCGACCTTCGATTATGATATATGGCGGCACCATCTATTCTGGTATTTATAAGAATAAAAAAATTAATATACTTTCTACCTTAGAGTCCTATGGGGAGCTAATTGCTGGAAAACTATCGGAAGAAGATTTTGAGGGTATCTTATTGAATGCCTGCCCCGGCGCCGGCGCCTGTGGTGGAATGTACACTGCCAATACGATGGCGGTTGCCATTGAAGCACTTGGATTAAGTTTACCATATAGTTCATCCAACCCCGCATTAAGCGCAGAAAAGCAAAAGGAATGCCTGGAGGCAGGTAAGTATATTTACAAATTATTAGAAAGTGACCTGAAGCCAAAAGATATTGTTACTAAAAAATCTTTAGAAAATGCAATAACAATGGTAATGGTGCTGGGCGGTTCCACCAATGCAGTCATTCACCTTATTGCAATTGCAAAAGCATTGGATATTGAACTTACTTTAGATGATTTTACTGCCATTGGCAACTGTACTCCTTTGCTAGCCGACTTAAAACCCAGTGGAAAACACCTCATGGAAGACCTGCACCTGGCTGGCGGTACACCTGCTGTAATGAAAGTGTTGCTTGATTACGGTTTGTTACATGCTGATTGTATGACGGTCACAGGAAAAACATTAGGGAAAAACCTGAAAGATGTGTCCCCGCTAAACAAAGATTTCAACATACTTGCCCCTTTAGACCAACCCTTGAAATCAACGGGACATCTTAAAATTTTATATGGCAACATTGCACCTGAAGGTGCCGTGGCTAAAATCACCGGAAAAGAAGGGGAAAAATTTGAAGGAACTGCCAAGGTTTTTAATGATGAGTTTTCGGCAATTAATGCGATTGAAAACAAGGAGATTGTCCAAGGCGATGTGATTGTAATAAGATACGAAGGACCAAAGGGCGGACCGGGTATGCCTGAAATGCTGAAGGTTACAGCCGCTATTATGGGCGCTGGATTAGGCAATAGTGTGGCTATCATTACCGACGGCAGGTTTAGCGGTGGCACGCATGGTTTCGTAATAGGTCATATTACACCCGAAGCGTATGATGGCGGGATGATTGCACTGGTAAAAGATGGTGATATTATCAGGATTGATACGACGGAAACCGGCAGTACAATTGATGTTCAAATAGATAGTCAAGAAGTGGCTAACCGAAGGTTGCAGTGGAAGCAGCCGGAGCCACGATACAAACAGGGCATTTTGTATAAATACAGCCAAAGTGTATCTTCCGCATCAAAAGGATGCATTACCGATGAATTTCAGTAGGGAACGAATAACGTATAAGTCATTATTATTTTAAATGTTTGATGAATAGGATGAATACTTTTCCGGTGATTGACGCCCATCTTCATCTTTGGGATATTAGCAGGCTGGCTTATCCGTGGTTGGATGAAGTGTCGGCTATAAAAAAAACATTTCTTACAGACGATTATCGGCAGCAAACCGCTTCTTTTACCATTGAAAAAATGGTGTTTGTGCAATGCGAATGCTTGCCCGAACAATGCCTGAACGAAGTGCAGTTTATAATGGAACAAATAGCTACAGACCCCCGTATAAAAGGCATAGTAGCTTATGCCCCGATGGAGCAGGGTATGGCGGTAAAAGAAATATTGGACTCCCTTGCTGCCAACCAATATGTAAAAGGTGTAAGAAGAATGTATGATGACGAGCCTTCGCTTTGTTATTCATCGCCATTTATTGAAGCGCTAAATATGTTACCCTCTTATGGCTTTAGTTTTGATATAAGTATTAAACCCCATGCTGTACCCCATTCTCTTAACATGATACAGCAATGCCCCGACACGCTGTTTATTATTGACCATCTGGCAAAGCCCGCCATAAGGCATCATGCTTTTGAGCAGTTTAAAAAAGATATAACCGCACTGGCTGCCTTCCCCAATACTGTGGCGAAAATTTCGGGTTTGCCCGTAGAAGCACATAACAGTAGCTGGAGTACCCAGACCTTAGCCCCCTACATTACTTACGCAGTGGAAGTATTTGGCGAAGACCGCCTGATGTTTGGTGGCGATTGGCCCGTAGTAACCCTCGCAGGTTCTTATGAAAAATGGATAACTGCTTTATTTGAAACACTTGAACCATACGGGTACGATGTAATGAAAAAAATATTTTATACCAATGCCGAAAAGATATACAAACTAATAATGATACAATCGAAATAAAAATGTCGTGTTTTAAAAATTTCTAAAGGGTGTATGATTGATAAAATATTAAAAAAAAACAAGAGAAAGAAAAAATAGAAATCGAATGTCAAAAAAAGCACTCCTATTATTAATACCTTTTCTCCTTGTACTTGCAGGAGTTGTATTTTTCTTCCTCCCTCAAAATGCCCCTTCCCTTGCTGCGCAAAACGAGTGGAGGGAGTATCTGGGCGGTCCTGACCGCAACCACTATTCAACACTCACCCAAATCAATGTTTCCAATGTAAGCAGGCTTAAAATGGTGTGGCGTTATGATACCAGAGATTCCGGTCAAATGCAATGCAATCCCATTATTGTTGACGATATTTTATATAGCATTACCGCCTCCTTACAGCCATTTGCGCTGGATGCAGCCACCGGTAAGAAAATATGGCGCTGGGGGGGAGATGGTGCCGTGCTGTATAATAACAGCCGTGGAGTTGTTTATTGGGAAGAAAGTAATGATAAGCGTATATTATTTACATCCGGTGAATGGTTATATGCATTGGATGCAAAAACGGGTTCATTATTAAAGACTTTTGGAGAAAATGGCAGGGTGAGCCTCAAGACTGGCTTAGGCGATTTATCAAAAGACCGTTTTGTGGTTAGCAATACCCCAGGTATTGTTTTTAATGATGTAATTATTATGCCGTTGAGAACTTCGGATGGAACCGACCCTGCACTTGGACACATCCAGGCTTTTAATATAAAAACCGGAAAGTTGCAATGGGTATTCCATACCATTCCGCTGCCCAATGAATATGGCTATGATACCTGGTCGCCAGATGCTTACAAAAACCCCGATGTGGGAAGCGCCAATAATTGGGCAGGCATGGCGATTGATAGGAAACGAGGCATTGTATTTGTTCCCACCGGTTCAGCTGCAGCCGATTATTATGGCGGCAATCGAAAAGGCGAAAATCTTTTTGCCAACTGCCTGATAGCATTGGATGCAAACACTGGCAAACGTATCTGGCATTATCAAATGGTGCATCATGATATTTTAGACCGTGACCCGCCAGCTCCACCCAATCTGATAACACTCAACAGAAATGGAAAAAAAGTAGATGCGGTCGTACAGGTTACCAAGCAGGGTTATGTGTTTGTGTTTGAACGAGCCACCGGCAAGCCCTTATTTCCCATTGAAGAAAGAAAAGTTCCGCCCTCCGATTTGCTGGGAGAGGAAGCCTCGCCCACGCAACCTTTTCCTTTGAAACCGGCTCCCTTTGCACGGCAAACTCTTACTACCGATGATATAAATCCACTGGCTGAAAATTATAATGAACTTGTAAAAACGTTAAAGGCAAGCCGCTATGAAGGACCATTTACACCGCACAGCAAAAGAGGAACGATTATCTTTCCCGGTTTTGACGGAGGCGCTGAATGGGGCGGAGCGGCAGCAGACCCCGATGGAATATTATATGTGAATAGTAATGAAATGGCATGGCTGGTTGCGTTGGATACGATTGAAACAACAAAGCTTCCCACCCAAATTCTTTCAGGAGAAGAAATATACCTAAATAATTGTGCGGCTTGTCATGGAAAAGACCGAAAGGGTATTGCCGCCAGCAGTTTCCCTTCGTTAATTGACATTGGCAAGAAACGTAGTAATGATTTTATTAAAAACATTATTACTAGTGGTAAAAATATGATGCCCGGCTTTGCTCATATTTCAAATGCAGAAAGAGATGCAGTAATTGCTTACCTCAATAATACAAAACCGCCGGTTGCTTCAAAAGAAGTGGGTATGCTAAATAAGCCAACTCAAAAAACAACTGTTCCCTACCGAATTACAAAATACGGCAAGTTTTTAGACAGCAAAGGTTTCCCAGCCATCCGTCCCCCTTGGGGCACCTTAAATGCCATTGACTTAAATACGGGTGAATATGTGTGGAAAATTCCGTTTGGTGAATACCCGGAGTTGACGGAGCAGGGGATTACCGATACCGGTTCTGAAAGTTATGGAGGTCCAGTAATAACCGCAGGTGGCTTATTAATTATTGCTGGCACAAAAGATAAAATGTTACGGATTTACGATAAGAAAACCGGAAAATTATTATGGTTTACAGCATTACCTGCTGCAGGTTTCGCTACGCCCGCTACTTATGCAGTAAAAGGTAAACAGTATATTGTTATTGCATGTGGCGGTGATAAGTTGGGGGCGCCTAAAGGAGAAAGCTTTGTGGCATTTGGATTAGATTAAAATATTATTAGCCCGTTTATCCCGATTATGAAAAAAGGGTGCTTTCAGTACACTGTAAAATAAGTTTATTTATGATAAAAACGGTGTCAATCTGCTAAATCCGTGTTGTCCACGTTCCAATTGATGGGACGCGAGCTGCCAAAAGTGCAAGTAAGAAAAGTACTACAAAAAATATTTTACATTATATTTAGCACATTGTAACAAGAATTTATGTATAAAAAAATCCGCGTTCATCCGTGTTGTCCGCGTTCCAATTAACATGGTACTGGCAGTAGCAAACGCAAGTGTAAAATACTGTAAATTAACTCATTATATTGTATCCCGTTGTTTAAAACAAATTTTCAAAAACCGCAATCATGCAGAAACATTATCTAGCATTATTAAAAAAAGGAAAAAAAAGGAAAATTTTTCTTGCAATAATCCTACTCGTTATTTTTCAAAATACTTTATTAGCTAATGTACGTCTGCCAAAATTGGTGAGCAATCACATGGTATTACAAAGGGGCGTGCCGCTCCCGCTCTGGGGTTGGGCTGACCCCGACGAAAAAATCACAATTACATTCAATAATAAACAATATAATATAATAACCACAAAGGATGGTAAATGGAATACGCAACTACCGCCCATGGAAGCAGGCGGACCTTTCGTAATGACCATCAACGGCAAAAACACGATTACCATTCATGATATTTTAATTGGGGAGGTATGGCTGGCATCCGGGCAGTCAAATATGGAGTGGCATTTAAATCAAAACATTAATAATTTTGAACAGGAAATAAAGAATGGTAATTATCCGCTCATCCGTTTATTTGATGTAAAAAATATATCTTCCATTACAGCCCTTGATACCGTACAAAGTGATGGCTGGAAAATTTGTAACCCTGCTACCGTTACAGAATTTTCAGCCACTGCCTATTTTTTTGGAAGAGAACTTTACCAACGCTACAACGTACCCATCGGATTAATTACTGCCGACTGGGGCGGCACGCAAATAGAAGCATGGATAAGTCTTGATTCATTAAAAAAATTTCGGGAGTTCCAAAAAAAAGTTGAAAGCCAGGAAGCAACGCCCACGCTTGAACAATTTAAAAAAAGGTTGGATGAGGAACTTACCGTTTGGCAACAAAAATATACCACGCTTGACCCGATGTATGGCACGGCTGAAAGACGCAGGTTGCTTGCCGATGATAATCCCAAAATGAAATTGCCCGCGCTGTGGGAAAATAGTACGCCGGAATTATCAAAATTTGATGGGGTGCTGTGGCTGCACAAAAAAGTATTCATTCCAAAATCAGAAGCAGGCAAACCGATAACGTTGCATTTGGCGATGGTGGATGATGTGGACAGCACTTGGTTCAATGGCGAAAAAATCGGAGGCACCAGCCCTCACTATGCCCGCCGTGTTTATAAAATCCCTGGACGGCTTGTAAAGGTAGGTTATAATTCCATTTTGGTAAGGGTATTGGATTTAATTGGTGGCGGAGGTATTGATGGAAAGCCGGAAGATTTGTTTTTAAAAACGGTAAATAAGAAAATATCATTAGCAGGTGAATGGTCGTATCAAATAGGTCCAGATGTAAGCAATGTGCCAGACAAACCGGTCACCATTTTTGGCGAAAATTCTTTAGCTGCATTATATAATTCCATGATTTACCCGCTGGCGCCCTACGCTATCAAAGGTGCTATCTGGTATCAGGGCGAAGCAAATGTTTTCAGGGCTTACCAATACCGTGCGCTTTTTCCAACCATGATACGCTGCTGGCGCAGTAAATGGGGCTATGATTTTCCATTCCTCTTTGTACAACTTTCCGCTTTCATGCACGACCAGGAGGAGCCTGCTGATTATGAATGGGCTGAACTGCGGGAGGCGCAAACCATGACTTTATCCTTACCAAAAACCGGTATGGCAGTTACGATTGATATCGGAAATCCTGATAATATTCATCCTGCTAATAAACAGGATGTTGGCAAAAGATTAGCATTGGCTGCCCAAAAAATTGCTTATGAGAATGATAATATTGTAAGTTCGGGACCTGAATATGCTTCCATGATAATAAATGGAAATGAAGTGCTTATAAAATTTACCAACGCAAAAACGGGTTTATTTGTAAAAGACCGGTATGGATATGTAAAGGGATTTGCAATAGCCGGAGCGGATAAAAAATTTTACTGGGCTAAAGGCGATATTAAAAATAAGGAAGTGATACTTACCTGCGATAAAGTTTTGAAACCCGTTGCGGTTCGGTACAACTGGGGAAATAGCCCCGATGGAAACCTTTATAATAAAGATGGGCTGCCCGCCACCCCATTCAGGACAGACGACTGGCACGGTATTACTTTTAATGTGACGCAATAATACTTTTCATAAAGAAGCGGATGAAACCATAATGGTATCAGAAAAGTGGATTAATTTTATTTTTAATTATCGTTTGCTTGTTATAGATGAAAAATAAACTCGAAATCAATTATGCGATTCCAATGCCGGCACACCCTCGTCCTATTGCTATCATAGGCGCAGGTGGTATTGTGCATGATGCGCACTTACCCGCCTATACAAAGGCAAACTGGAAGTTATTTGGCATTTATGACCCTGATATTGCGAAGGCTGACAATCTGGCTGCAAAATTTCCCATTGAAAATATTTTTGATTCCTTACATCAAATGATAGAAAATGCCCCTGCTGATATCGTGTATGATATAGCAGTGCCTGCTTCTGCATTGAAACAAGTATTGAAACAACTTCCTGATAAAGCAGTGGTGCTGATGCAAAAACCAATGGGCGAAACCATAGAAGAAGCCACTGCTATTATGCAGTTGTGTAACAGAAAAAATTTTACCGCAGCCATGAATTTTCAATGGCGATTTATGCCTGCCGTCCTGGCGGCTAAAAACATGATAGATGCAGGGCTTATTGGTGAGTTGCATGATATGGAGATACGCATGAACATTTATCACCCCTGGCATTTATGGAAATTCCTGTTTGATATTCCCCGCATGGAAATATTATATCACAGTATCCATTACATTGATTTATTACGGCATTTTTTTAGCGACCCCGTCGGCGTTTATGCCAAAACACTGAAGCATCCTAAAATGATGCAACTGGCTTCCACCCGTTCCATTATTATACTGGAATATGATAACATCATCAAGGCGCATATCAATACGAATCATGGACATGAGTTTGGACTAAAGCACCAAGAGTCTTTTATTAAATGGGAGGGAACAAAGGGAGCCATAAAAACAACGGTAGGAACCAATATCAATTACCCTCATGGCGTGGAGGATAGTTTTGAACATGCCATTTTGGAAGAAGGAAAAGAACCGGAATGGATACCTATACAGTTTGAAACCAAATGGTTTCCAGATGCTTTCATTGGTTCAATGGCAAACCTGTTATGCTATGTCGAAGGCTCATCAACAGAACTGGTGAACTCCGTAAGCAGTGCTTACAAAACCATGCAAGTGGTGGAAGCAGCTTATAGCTCAAGTGACGGTGGCGGTACAAAAGTTAAATATGAATAAGTAAAAGGACACTAGTAACTTTAAATTTTAAACACAAGGCGCACGAAGTTCTACACAAAGCGCACAAAGGGTTGTGCTTGTGAACCTGGTGAAAACCCTGGTGTCTTTGTGGTTAAACTTATTTTTGTCTTCATACTTAGTTGTAACCCTGCATAATAAAACAATATGGCAATTCCATTTTTATTCATCAATTTATCCGTAAAATCATGAAAAAAATATTCCTCACGTTGAATGTAGTATTACTGATTGCATCCGCTTTTGCACAGTCAAAAACTTTTGTTCTTACAAAAGAAAAACTTCATGATAAAATAAAAGGCGGCTGGGCTGGGCAAACCATTGGCGTAACCTTCGGTGGTCCTTATGAATTCAGGTTTCAGGGAACTTTTATCGGCGACTATCAGCCGCTTATGTGGCATGAGGGTCTTATTAAAGAAAATATGATTAATCTGCCCGGATTGTATGATGACCTTTACATGGATATTACATTCGTCGATATTTTTGAAAAATATGGAATGGATGCCCCTGTAGATTCTTTTGCCAATGCCTTTGCCAATGCCGGCTATTGGTTGTGGCATGCCAATCAGGCAGCGCGTTACAATATTCAGCAGGGCATTAAAGCACCCCAAAGTGGACATTGGAAAAATAATCCGCATGCAGATTGCATTGACTATCAGATTGAAAGCGATTTTTCGGGATTAATGAGTCCGGGTATGCCCAACACCGCATCTGCCATCAGTGATAAGATTGGTCATATCATGAACTATGGCGATGGCTGGTATGGCGGCGTTTATATGGGCGCTATGTATTCGCTTGCATTTGTATCTGATGATATGAATTATGTGGTTGAAAATGCCCTGAAAACCATACCTCCGCAGAGTAATTTTTACAAATGTATGAGCGATGTAATTAAATGGCATAAAAAATACCCGACTGACTGGAAAAGCACCTGGATGGAAGTGCAAAAGAAATGGGCGGATGATATTGGTTGCCCCGATGGAGTGTTTGCTCCCTTCAACATAGATGCCACTGTAAATGCTGCTTATGTTGTAATCGGGCTGTTATATGGTAATAAAGATTATACAAAAACCCTGGAAATTGCCACCCGATGCGGTCAGGATGCCGACTGCAACCCCTCCTCCGCCGCAGGCATACTGGGTACGATGCTGGGCTACAGCAACATTCCCGCATATTGGAAAATGGGTTTGAAAGAGGGGGAAGCAATTGATTTTAAATACACCACCATGAACCTGCTCGAGGTATATGAAATTGGGTTTAAGCACGCTTTAAAAAACATTGAACTAAATGGTGGACAAATAAGCGGCAATAATATCATGATAAAAACGCAAATACCAAAGCCGGTAAAATATGAAAAGAGTTTTGAGGGGGTGTACCCAACTGAAAAAAAACAGGTGAAATGGTCAGATGATAAAACAGAAGCAAGTTTTGAGTTCACCGGTACCGGCTTTGTGCTAAAATCTGATACTTATTCATGGGATAAAATTACAGCTCATGTGTTTAATGCGGAGTTGTATGTGGACGGTCAATTGATTGAATCGCCCAAATTACCTGCTACTTTTCTTGCCCGCCGCCATGAATTGTGCTGGAAATATGATTTGCCCAAAGGCACGCATACCGTACGATTCAAAATACTCAATCCTTTGGAAGAAATTCCAATAAAATATGTGGAAGCAATCATTTATTCTGGTAACCCAGTGGATGGGATAAATGTACATTCGCATAATTCTAAAAAATAAAATTCAGTAATCTATCAAATCATTATGATATGTTTATCATAGAAAGTTATACCTCCGCCGTTTTATTTTGCATCATCACCATGTTTTGCTGGGGTTCTTGGGCGAATACCCAAAAACTGGCTGCAAAAAACTGGCGATTCGAATTATTTTACTGGGATTATGTAATTGGTATTTTATTGCTTGCTTTGATTTTTGCATTTACTTTAGGTAGCAATGGGCAACAGGGAAGAAGTTTTTTAGAGGATATAAATCAGGCGGATAGTAACAATATATGGTCGGCGGTGATGGGGGGGGTGATTTTCAATGCAGCCAATATTTTGTTAGTAGCGGCTATTGCGATTGCTGGTATGTCCGTGGCATTTCCCGTAGGCATTGGTATTGCATTGGTGTTGGGGGTGTTAGTAAACTATATGGATGCGCCAACCGGCAATGCCACCTTTCTTTTTTCGGGGGTAGCACTCATCGCGATTGCCATCATCCTGAATGCCAGGGCATATAAAAAAATGTCAACTGGTAATACCGTTCCTTCTACCAAAGGATTGATATTGTCGGTTGTAGCCGGATTGCTGATGGCTTTCTTTTATCGTTTTGTGGCGAAGGCAATGTTCAGTGATTTCACTTTACCGGAACCCGGCAAATTAAGTCCTTACACTGCAATCGTATTTTTTGCGGCGGGCATTTTATTTAGCAATTTTATTTTCAATACGTACATCATGCGAAAACCATTTACTGGTATACCAGTAACTTATACCGATTATTTCAAAGGAAGTTTTCGCAATCATCTCACCGGCATCGTCGGCGGCATTATCTGGTGTATCGGTATGAGCTTTAGCATTATTGCATCTGGTAAAGCAGGCATCGCCATTTCTTATGGACTAGGTCAGGGGGCAACTATCGTAGCCGCAGTTTGGGGTATATTCGTTTGGAAAGAATTTAAAGATGCACCAAAAGTAGTGCGTACTTCTTTGAACCTCATGTTATTGCTGTATCTTATTGGAATAGCACTCATCATCTATGCTCGGTAAAGTGAAGCCACTGTCCATCCTGGCATACAAAGTCGGCGAGTGTTTATTACACTTTTGAGCCGCCTATAGAGGCGCACCAACCTCTTTTTTACTAGGCTGGTCTCTTTGTTTTTCAATGCGGTCTGGTATCTGGTATCTAAAATGGTATAATCTCTTGCGCTGATCTTCCAAAGATTACGATACAAACCGTACAAAGTTCCGAAGCACAGATACTTTAGGCGATTTCCCAAATTATTATAATTTTTTATCCGAAAATTAAATTTTAATTTTAAAACATCTTCTTTTTACAAACAATTTATCACCTCCAATTTAAAGCAAAAACTGCCAATAGTCAATTTAGTACAACAATAGAACATATTAGTGGTAGCGTGCATTTCAAAATCACCCTAAATTAGCGTAAAGTAAAAAGACGACAAAAGTAGAATATTCAGCCCGGTGCGAAGACGCCCTTAGTGGCATTTGGACGGAAATCACTGGCGCATCATCGCCTCAAAAAAGACGAGCAACAATAGACCGTTGCCGATGCTAATAACATACTCATCTTGCGCGTGTGCAAGGGCGACATCCCTAGGCATACCTTCTCTACACGACCTCATATTAACGAACAACACTTAATCTAGGCGGCTTGACGCGAAGTTTTGAAATGCACCCTCGTGCAGTTCAACGGAAATGTTTATGTAGAATTTTTTCTTTTCAAAATTAAACAATATAATCATGAATTCCAAAACGTTCCTCCTCATTTGCCTGCTGTACTACAGCATAACTGGTTTGCAGGCACAGAATGTAGTTTTTCCGGCTGCTGCCGAAGGACTTGCTTATCTTGATGTAACCAAGCCGCCTTTCAACGCACCAAATGACGGCATTGGTGATGCCACCACAGCTATTCAAATGGCGATTGATTCCAGTGCACGTTACGCTTCCGGTAAAACGATTTATTTGCCTAACGGTACTTACCTGGTTTCCAATACTCTGGTGTGGCCTCTTAATGACAAACGACCAGGCAACCCGAATTTACCTTCTTATTGTATTTTACAGGGACAATCTAAGTCTGGAGTTATCATCAAACTAAAAGATAGCTGCCCTGGGTTTGGAAGTGAAGATACCTTGAAGCCAATTATACAAACTGGTTATGATGTGGCACAGTGTTTTAATAATGGAGTAAGAAACCTCACCATTAATTCAGGCGACGACAATTCGGGTGCGGTTGGTTTGGTGTATTACGCAAACAACATAGGCACTTCATCCGATATTGATATTATTTGCGGGGATGAAGGTCGTAGTATGATTGGACTTGATTTGCGTGGTAACAAAATTAAATTTGGTACCGAATTTTTCAAAAACCCTGTAACGCTTAACCCGGATGAACTTAACGAAGAAAACGGACCACTTTTTTTAAAAAATATATACATTTCAGGGTTTCAGACTGGTTTAAGATCAGGTGCTTGTCAAAACAGTCAAACCATTGAGAATCTTACAATCGGCGGACAATTGGAACATCCTATTGTACATGAAAGTGGTGTACTGAATATACATAATCTTGTAAGTGCGAATCAAATGACCGCTATAGAAAATTCCGGGGTGCTTACGATTATCGGGTGTTCTCTTGGAGACGGAGATATGGGCGGCCATGCTGGTATAAACAACTCCGGAGTTTTATACCTGCGTGATTTTGAAGCAGAATATGCCAAAGGCGTGGACAGCACAGGCGGAACGGGGCGACCATTGGCAGCAACATCTATAGCGGAATGGTCATCGCATAATGAAAAAAGTTTAAATACAAGTACCCCGGGTATGCTGAAGCTGACCATAAAAGAAACGCCCAATCAGGTATGGGACAGCGTTTCTCAATGGCAAAGAGTGTATGCGCCAACTGGAACAGACGCTTCTGCTGCTATTCAGGCTGCGATAGATTCCGGGAAAACTACGATTTATTTTGTTCCGGGTTCCTATTTAGTTACCAAGCCAGTTTATATAAGAGGCAACGTAAGGACGGTATATGGGTTTAATGCGTTTATTGATACCCGCGAAAGTGGCGGCTTTTTTGTAGAAAGCGGTACACATAATACGGTCGTTTTTAATGGCTTGTTTTCAACTTTCTTTAATCCTAATTTTGACTTGGTTCAAAATTCCTCCAGGGTAGTTGTCTTAAAAAATTCTGGATGGAGTGTAAGGAAAAACCCTGGTACCGGCGACTTGTTTCTGGAGGATGTTGCCCATAACCCCTTTGGTCGGTTTGAGTTTTACGGAGGCAATGTATGGGCAAGACAGTTGAATGCGGAAAGACGAAATGGGACAAAAATCCTTAACAGTAATACCAACCTTTGGATACTGGGTTTAAAAACAGAATGGGCGGCAGACGGTGGTGCCACTTTAGTTGAAACAAAAAACAGTGGAAAAACGGAAATCTGCGGGTTTTTTAGCTATAATATTACCGCGCCTCAAAGCACCTCACAGCCGATGTTTAAAATTACCGATTCAAAATTCAGCGCCATAGGGTTAGAAAATGCTTTTACAGGTACCCAATATACCACTTGGATAAACGAAACCATCAATGGTGTTACAAAAACATTAGTACGAGACAGTGTGCCCTTGTTTAACTGCAGCGCTGTCGGCAAAACGCTGCCGCTATACGTGAGCAACACCGTGGGGACAACTATTGCGGTTACCGGCATTACCGTTTCTCCAAAACCCTACACGATGCCTGCAGGTCGCAAATTTACTTTCACAGGAACAGTATCGCCTGCCAACGCAAGCAACAAGATGGTACTGTGGAGCGTTTCCGATACTTCAAAAGCAACCATAGATTTAATTTCTGGCGAGGTGACCACCAAAGTAGTAGGTACGGTGAAAGTCTATGGCACTAGCCAGGATGGAAATTTTAGAGACAGTTCGTTGCTTACCATTGTGGAAAATCCGTTTACCTATGCATACGTTGCTTCTAATACTGCCATCAATCTTACGACCGCAGGCACTGCGGACTGGGCGCATTGGCCCGGTTATGACCGCAAGGTAAGTGGCGGTAAAAAAATCAGCAATTTTTCAGTGGTTGGTTCCGGCTCACCAACTGCATTCAGTGGCGTTGCACGTTTGATGAATTGGACGGATGGTGTACCAACACCAAGCGGGAGCAATTTGAGTGACGGTATTGCTATTGGTGGTATCAATAATGGCTATCAAATTACCGTACCCGCTGATACAAGTTTCCAGCAATTAACGCTTTATTGTGGTTTGTTCTCCGGAACGGCAAAACTTACTGCATCTTTATCAGACGGTTCATCGCCTGACCTGATTGATACAACCTTCCCGGACAATGGCAGCACCACTAATTACAACATCACCGTCAGGTTTAAGTCGGCTTCGAGAGGACAAACCTTAACGGTAAAATGGGTGCTTACCTCTTTTGGTGGTAATGTAACCTTGCAGGGAGCATCTTTAGTAGCTAACCCAACGATTGCTGCATCCAGTATAGCATTAAGTCCCAAACCAGCTACCGTGAGAGAAGGACTTACTATCAATATTAATGCCGCGATTACACCGGCTTCTGCCACCAACCAAACGGTAACCTGGACATCGGATAACACCAGTATTGCAACGGTAAGCAATGTGGGAGTGGTTACGGGTGTATTGGCGGGTACTACTAAAATAAGAGCAGTCACACAGGATGGAAGTTTTGCAGATAGTACAACTGTAACCGTTACACCTAACCCTTTCAGCTTTACGGTTAATACCTCGACCGCTGCTGTAAATCTTACTACTATTGGCACAACAGATTGGGCACATTGGCCCGGGTACGACCACAAATCTACTGGCGGAAGCAAAATTAGCAACTTCACCACATTTGGACCGGGTGGCACACCTGGAAGTTATAGCGGCGACCCCCGTGCGATGAGTTGGACGGATGGTACGCCTACTGCCAGCAGCAGCAATAACACCTCCGGAAACTTTCTTACCGGTCAGGGCAATGGCTACCAGATAACCGTACCTGCAGATACCACGCTTCAAACGCTTATTCTTTATGCAGGCGTATTTTCTGGGCAGGGCAGGTTTACCGCCTCCTTATCTGATGCTTCATCGCCGGACCTAGTGGATGAATCTGTAAACGACGTTAATTCCTCTTCCCTGCGGGCAAACTATACCATTAACTTTAAGGCAGCGTCCATGGGGCAGACCTTGACCGTAAAATGGTCATACAATACCAATGGCGGTGGCAATGCCACCTTGGGCGGCGCAGCTTTATTCCCGTACAGTTCAGGCTCAGGTTCAAGGATAGCCCCTTTGCAACCGGCAATAGCAATAACGCCAAAAAACACCATTAAGGGTGTCGAGTTATTTCCAAATCCGGTATCAAACATCCTCAATGTAAGGATAACCGAAGACCAGCAGCTAGGAAAGCTTCAGATTGAACTGTTTGATATAAGCGGCAAACTAGTGTATAACGAAACGGAAGCATCTGACAGCACGCAAATCTTACATACTATAAATTGCACCGGATTTTCAAAAGGTACTTACATTTTAAAAATAAAAGGCGGCAATGGAGTAAGCACTTATAAGGTAGTACTCCAGTAAATAGTCGAATGGTATTGCACTACGAAAGGTTGCCCGGATTCCGGGTAACCTTTTTTTATGCGCTAAATTTCGCTTGTAAAAGTAGGAGAAGAATCCAATCAGTTGGATACCATGTTTTCAAGATTAGATACTCAATACACCGAAAACATTGAATAACGTACTAAACTTATCGGAAGTCTATTAGAACCTAATTTGATTCTTTTCATTGCCCTTATCGTGGGCGTAATACTAATCGCTATGTATCACATATATTTAAGTTGGTTAGAATGTGGGGCATAGACTGTCAAGTGAGAAATCCACTGAAAAATAAAGATTGTTTTTCAGTCAGCAAATATCTTTCTTTTTCCGCTGTTGTCCGCCCTAAAAGGTGGACTCGTCAAAACAGAAACCGATGTTTAAACAACAAAATTAGACCCTGCTTTTACTGCAAGGTCTAACTTGTGTTAGAAACGTTACCTGCCGAAAATGTAATCGGTCGCTTTTTGTGCAGCAGCAGCCGTTTTGAAAATAAATAACTTGCCTTTCTCGAGTATTTTTAACCAACCTTGCAAGTAAGCGGCTTAATTTTCCATGATGTTATCGTAATCAATACCCACTTGGGCGCAGAGGAAGGAGGCGGCTATTTCGGCGGTGAGTTCTTCTTCGCTGTAAGCTTTGCTGCGAAAATCATTTGGGGTTAGTGATAGCAAGTCTGGCAAGACGGTCTTGGTGTCCAGTAGAATGGGCGAGTTCGTGAAAGAATGTTGCGTAAAAATGCTCTGCACTTTCAAACTGTTCAATGGCAGGGAGATTGATATAATCGTGTACGGGATTGTAATAAGCCCGATTTGCATCTTCCTGAATGATGTCCGGGCGGTTTTGCATTTGTTGAATAATACTTTCACACTTTTGGTTTTTTTCGTTCGGTCGGAACTTTACTTCGGGAAACTCAAAGTCTATACCTTCAATCGCCACTTGTAAGCTATTACATAACACGCCATCATAATCGAAAATAAAATGTTTATATTTTTTCATACGATAGAATTTATTATTCCATGCACTTCCTCATAAGTAGGCATCGAAGTGCTGGCTCCATATCGCTGCACGGAAATGGAAGCAGCCCTATTTGCAAAAGTCGCAGCGCCATTTAAATCATCACCCGCCGCGAGCCGCGAGCTTAATGCACCCACAAAGCAATCGCCCGCACCAGTGGTGTCCACCGCTTTCACTTTATGACCATTTATTACATGAATGGAATGACTATTTACTATAATTGCGCCTTTTTCGCCTAACGTTATAATAATTTGCTGATTTAGTTTTATAATATTTCTTGCAGCAGTGATTATAGCATCTTGATTATTCAAATCATCTAAATTAGCACCACTGAAAAATTCTAATTCCGTTTCATTTAGTATTAAAATATCCACTAATTCAAGTAACGAATCATTACATTTCTTAGCAGGAGCCGGATTCAAAATATTGATGGTTCCGCTGGCTTTCCCTTTTGCAAAAAAGGCTTCAATCGTTTCTAATGGAATTTCAAATTGTGCTGCCAAAATATCCCCAGTATTAAAAGTAATGGCCTCCACATCTTGTTTCTCAAGCATTGCATTGGCTCCCGGTACTACAATTATCATATTTTCGGACGAATCATCTACCGCAATTAAGGCTGTACCTGTTGGTGTATCTACTGTTCCAAGTTGCAATTCGACTTTATTGTGTTTCAAAAAGCTCGTAAGAGTCTTTCCAAAATCATCTTGACCAACTTTTCCAATCATGACCGTTTTAGCACCCAACTTGGCACTTGCAACGGCTTGATTTGCCCCTTTTCCACCCGGAAAATACTTCAAACCTCGTCCCATGATGGTTTCACCCGGGCGCGGCAGCTTGGAAACTAAGGTGACAATATCCATGTTGATACTACCGGCTACAATGACTCTTTTATTTGGCATGATTTTAATGATTTTATACAAATGTATTAACTCTCTTCTTTGGTAAAGAATTGTAAATTAGCTAAATCTTGATCAGGTAGAAATAAATTTATATAGTATGAATTACAGAAAAACAAAAGGCAAGAATTCTTCAACCGACTACAAATCAACTCACTTCTCGTTTGAAAATTGTTTGAAAATAAAAAAAGAGCTATAAACTTTTGTTTATAACTCCTTGATTTTTAGGGTGGGCAATGACGGATTCGAACCGCCGACCCTCTGTGTGTAAAACAGATGCTCTGAACCAGCTGAGCTAATCGCCCTTCTTTTCTTTTCAAATGACGAGATTCGAACCGCTGACCCCTCCGACGCGTCGGAGTGCGCTGAACCAGCTGAGCTAATCGCCCTTCTTTTCTTTTCAAATGACGAGATTCGAACCGCTGACCCCTCCGACGCGTCGGAGTGCGCTGAACCAGCTGAGCTAATCGCTTTTCTTTTCTAATTTCGCCCTTCTTTCAAAAGGCGAGTGCAAAGATAAGCGTAGATTTTCTTCCATGCAAACTTTTCTTACAATTTTTCTTTCGTCAAAAGAGTTCCATTTTTGTTATGAATTTAAATCGGTATTTTTACGCAAGAATCAACCGCACCTATTATGAAACGATTCTGGAAACGTTTTTTCATTTTTTTAGTAATTGTAATTGGCTTACTGATAGTCACTTGGCTTTTAATTGCATCCGTTTTTAAAGATGCAGTCGGTCGAAAAATTGTAACGGAAATCAATAAACAGTTGAAATCAGAGCTGACGGTGCAGGAGTTTGACTTGTCGCTGATTCGCTCGCTGCCGGATGTGTCGGCGGATTTAAAAGGTGTTTTACTCAAAGATACGCGCGGCGGGGTATTGATGGAAGCGGAAAATTTATCGTTCCGGTTTGGCTTATTAAGTTTATTTGGCTCCAGCCTGAAAATCAAATCGGTCGCATTGAATGATGGGGCACTGAATTTACAAATTGACAGACGCGGCAGAACGAATTATGATATTGTAAAATCTTCCACGGAACCAACCACGGATGACGGCGACGGCACAGCCATTGATTTAAAACAAGCAACTTTGAAAAACATAGAAGTTATTTATGAAGATGCGAGTGCGAAACAAAGTGTGTTGATGAATGTAGAAAACGCAACGTTTGCTGGGCAATTTTCAGCTAAAAAGTTTTCGTTGGAAAGTGAAGCCGCGATTCAGTCGAGTTTTGTGGAAATGGACAGCACGCGCTACCTCGTCGGGGCGAATTTGGGGTACACGGCAAAAGTGTTAGTGGATTTAGAACAAAATATTTATGATTTGCAGGAAGTGAATCTCGCGTTGAATGAAAATCGGTTTAAAGCAGACGGAAAAATTGAATTATTTGAAAAAGGACCGTCTTTTGACTTGTATTTGGATTGCACAGAAGGGAATTTATCTTCGCTCATCGCGCTGCTGCCGGAGCAGATTTCCCAACGTTTGGGCGACCTCACGAGCCATGGAAACTTTATATTTAAAACTTATATCAAAGGGCAAGCAACAGAAACGCTCAATCCTGAAATCCGCGCGGAGATTAGTTTGCAAAACGGGCGCATCGAAAGTCCGCTGTCCAAAGAAGATTTGCGCGATGTTTCCTTTACTGCCAATTTTACAAATGGTAAATATAGAAATAATGAAAGTACGGTTTTTGAAATTCAAAATTTGAAAGGTTATTTCAATCGAGAGTTATTTGAAATGCGGCTCAAGGCGGATAATTTGGACAATCCACAATTGGATTTTTACATGAATGGCGCGTTGCCGATGGATGCGATATATGGTTTTTTAAATAATCCGAAAATAACGGAAGGCAGCGGCGAAGTAGAAATTAAAAATCTGACGCTAAATGGACGCTATGCTGACATGATAAATCCGAATCGCGTGGAGCAAGTACAAGCTGGTGGCGAGATAGAATTTGACGATGCGTCGCTGACCATCAATGAAGAAAAAATGGTGATTGACCAAGGTAGGTTGCTATTGAATGGCGATACGCTGTCGGTTCCTGAATTTAAACTCAATGGTGCAGGGAGTGATATTTTCTTTAAAGGCTTGGCTATCAATGTGATTCCTGTGTTTTTTGCTGACTCTACCAATCCGAATAATGTGGCTTTACAATTTCAAGCGGAGTTACAATCGCAAAATTTGGACCTCGACCGTTTGATAAAAATTGCACAACTATCGGATGAGCAGCAACAAGCAGATACCATAACAATAGATTCGTTAAAAACCGAACAAATTGAAGAACGCCAGCTATTTACACAATTTCTAAAAGGCACATTTGATGCAACGATTCAAAATATTAATTACAATTTGATAGAAAGTAAAGATTTTCGTGGAAAGTTAGAATTTGATAATAATGAACTGCTCATACTCGGCAACACGCAAGCCATGAGCGGCACACTCCGGCTGGACGGACACGTATTTTTTGAAAATTCGCCCCGACTCACCGCCAAAGTGACTTGTGAAAACGTAGATGCGACCGAATTCTTTCGGCAAACGGAAAACTTTGGGCAAGATATTCTAACTAACCAGAATTTGAGCGGCAATTTGGATGCTAAAATCGCCATTTTCGCTTACTGGGATACGACCGGAAATTTTCAATATGATAAACTTCGTGTACTTGCTGATATGCGCATCCGCGATGGCGTGTTGAAGAATTTCAAAATGCTGGAATCCTTTGCTACCTACGTGAAAGTGCAGGATTTACGCGATATTCGCTTTGCTGAACTGGAAAATTATCTGGAGATTACCGATGGTAAAATTTACATTCCCACCATGTTTATTCAAAGCAATGCGATGAATCTGACGGTGAGCGGTGAGCATACGTTTGAAAATAATATGGATTACAGTATGAAAGTAAACGCTGGACAGATTTTATCCAATCGTTTAAAAAGTTTTAATTCCAGTTTGAAACCGCAGCGCGCGCGTAAAAATGGCTGGTTCAATTTATATTTTAATATCGCCGGAACAGTAACGGATTATAAAGTAAAAATGGCAAAAAGCGAAGTGCAAAAGGATTTCTTATTCAGCGAGCGCCGCAAGGAAGCGGTGAAACGGGCGCTGGAGCGAGAATTTGGCACGGTGCGAAATATTGAAGAGCCAACGGAAGTAAAGGATGAAGGGACGGTAGAACAAGTAGAGGATGAAGCGGAAAATTGAAGGTTTGATGAAACAATCTAATAACATACTTTCCACAAAGTTGATATTTTATATCAAATAAAACCACCAAACCAACCATGCAAATCAAATTCTGCGGCGCAGCGCGCGAAGTGACTGGAAGTGCTCACCTGATTACACTTGACAGTGGCTACAAAATCCTTTTAGACTGTGGCTTGTACCAAGGTTATGCAAAAGAGATGGACAATTTTAATAATCAATGGCTTTTTAATCCTGCTGAAATTGATACCCTCATTCTCTCCCATGCACATATTGACCACGCCGGGCGCATTCCGAAGTTGGTGAGCGATGGTTTTCGAGGAGTGATTCATGCGACGCACGCCACGCGCAGTCTATGTGCTATCATGCTGATGGACAGCGCAAAGATTCAAGAAAGTGATGCCAAATACACTAATAAACGCCGCGAGCGGGCCATCAACAATGACGAAATAGAGCCGCTCGAACCGCTTTACACGATGAAAGATGCCGGAGAAACGCTTAAATTATTCGTTGGTTATGGCTATGACCGTTGGTATAAAATTCAAGACCAAGTCGAAATTTATTTCAATGATGCCGGACATATTTTGGGCAGCGCAGGCGTGACCTTGAAAATTACAGAAAATGAAAAAACGACATTTGTTGGATTTACAGGTGATATCGGTCGCCCAAATCGCCCCATTCTACGCGACCCGCAGCCGATGCCGCCTTGCGATTATTTGATTTGTGAATCCACGTATGGCGACCGCGACCACGAAGGCGCACCTGCGGAAACAGAACATCTTTGTCGAATAATAAACCATACTTGTGTAGAAAAACGGGGCAAAGTATTGATTCCTGCTTTCAGCGTGGGGCGCACGCAGGAGTTGGTTTATATTCTCGACCAATTGATAACGGCTGGAAAATTGCCACCCATAAAAGTGTATGTGGATAGTCCACTTGCCGTAAATGCTACAACTGTCTACGGCGCGCACCCGGAATGTTTTGATACAGAAATCACCGAATATATGTTGACAGATGATAATCCGTTTGGCTTCAATTCGCTCACTTATATTCAGGATGTGGAAGATTCTAAAGCCCTGAATCTGTCGGATGAGCCGTGCATCATTATCAGTTCGTCAGGTATGGCAAATGCCGGGCGCATCAAGCATCATTTGAATAACAACATTGAAGACGAGCGAGATACGGTGCTGATCGTAGGCTATGCCTCGCCCGATACGCCCGCGGGAAAATTGCGCGATGGTGCGACACAAATTAAACTTTTTGGGGAGATGAAACAAGTACGTGCCGAAGTAGCCGTCATGGATTCCTTCTCCGCGCACGGCGACCGCTGGGAAATGATTCATTTTTTGGAAAATCAGAAGGCGAGTGTAAAGCAATTATTTCTGGTGCATGGTGTATTGCAAGCACAGGAGAGTTTTCGGGAGCTTTTATTACAACAAGGTTTTCAGGATGTAATGATTCCAAGGCTGGGAGAGGAGGTTGAGATATTGTGATATTGGGATATTTTTTTACTTAGCTTGGGATTTTTTATTGTTTTTTTGAAGAAAAGACAGAAAAAATGAGGATTACAGCCGCTTGAGTAAAATATCATAAGTTTCATTTCCCATACATCAAAAATATCGCTGGTCTTTTGTGCAAATCAGGCACTTCCGCTTTTTTCCATTGTAAAATCGTTTTAGTTTGAATCCATTGTGTTTCCAAAGTCAAATCTACGGCGATGCAAAATTGCGTCTGTGGGGCGAGGGCTTTTAAAGCAGTTTCTACTACATTTCCATTGCGATAAGGAGTTTCTATAAATAATTGCGTTTGATTCAATTTTGCGGAAAGCTGTTCTAAGCGTTTTAAATCCTTTTCCAATTCTGGTTTTTTAGCGGATAAATAGCCATGAAAACAAAACGACTGCCCATTCATACCCGATGCCATGAGTGCCAATAAAATAGACGATGGTCCTACGAGCGGCACGACTTCTATCCCTTTTTGATGCGCCAATCGTACAACCGCCGCGCCAGGGTCTGCCACGCCGGGACATCCTGCTTCCGACATCAAGCCAATGTCTTTCCCTTGTTCCGCAGCATCCAAAAAAGTCGTAATATCTTGGGCAGGCGTGTGTTCATTGAGTTCATGTAAAATAAGTTCCGGTAATGATTTAGTAGGACAAAGGGCTTTAATAAAATGACGAGCCGTTTTAGCGCGTTCTACAACAAAAATATCTAATTTTTGTATAATATCTACCACATACGCTGGAATGGTAGGTGTAGCGGCTTCGCCAAGTGGCGTTGGGATTAAATAAAGTTTACCTTTCGTCATACGCTTATTGCTTTTCGCTCATACATTAATTGGAATGCGGAACTTGTTCCGTAAAACGGAATGACGCGGATTCTGGCGGATTTTTCTCTACGCATAGCCCTCACCACATTTTATAAACCGCAGAGGACGCAGAGGTTTTCGCAGAGAACGCAGCGTTTTCTATCCCTCACCGCATTTTTTAACCGCAGAGTCGCAGAGGGCGCAAAGTATGTGATAAATCACGTCCCTCACAGAAATCATAATAATCAGCGTTCAGACATTTTACATCCGTAATTTAGAAATTCATTTAACTTTATACTACCAAATACGAAACACGGTCAGTCTGGCATCTGGCATCTAAAAAATATGACTGCGACTTACAACATAAAAATTCCACAGTTTGAGGGTCCGTTTGACCTGCTGCTATTTTTTATAGAGCGGGACGAATTGGATATTCATGATATTCCAATCGCTAAAATTACGGATGATTTTTTGAATTATATCCATCGGGCAGAACAGATGAACATTGATTTAGCAAGTGAATTTATATTGGTGGCGGCTACATTGTGTCGGATTAAAGCAAAATTACTTATTCCACGCAAGCAAATAGATGAGGCTGGAAACGAGATAGACCCACGCGAAGAACTGATACAACGCCTTTTAGAATATCGTCGCTATAAAAGTGTGCTCGAAGAAATGCGCGAATTAGAAGCGCAACGCTCCGTGCGTAACCCGCGCGGCAATGTGACGGACGAACTTGCTCAAATAGCCGTAAAAGCATTGGTAGACAATGAGTTAGAATCAGTGACGTTATTTAAATTATTGAAAACATTTGAGCGATTGGTGCGGCGTTTGGAAGACGTGAAGCCACGCACGATACATGAAATTGCACAATTTAGTTATAACATTGAAGAGGAACAACAGCAGATTCTATCCAAAATTGAGAAAGGAAAAAAGACCGATTTTAAATATATTTTTTCAACCTGTATTAACCGAATTCACGCCATCGTCACTTTTCTCGCCTTATTGGAATTATTAAATCAGGATAAAATACACATTACACTCGGCTTAGGGGCTAATAATTTTTGGCTCGAACTCATTTAACATGGAGCATTTACTATTTACCCACTTAGCTAAAGTAGTAAATGATCAGTAATAAATAGCGAATGGTCAATGCTAAATAATAAATGGTCAATAATTAATAGTCAATGGTCAATGCTTTAATATTATTACCAGCATAAACCGCTGTCTTTAAAATTTCTTCATAATATTCTTCATACTGCGGCAGGATATTTTTGATGTCGAATCGCTTTGCTTGCGCGAGGGCATTGGCACGAAATTCTTGCAGCACCGCGTCGTCACTCAAGATAGTAATCGCATTTTTCGCCATTTGTTCTACATCGCCTACATTACTCAACAAACCCGTTACGCCATGAATATTAACTTCTGGCAAGCCACCTGCATTGCTGGATACGACTGGCACTTCGCACGCCATCGCTTCGAGTGCTGCCAAACCAAAACTTTCACTCTCGGAGGGCATTACAAATAAATCCGCAATGGCGAGTAGTTCTTCCACCGCATCCTGTTTTCCCAGAAAGCGTACGTCGTGGCTGATGCCGATTTTTCGACATAGTTCTTCCACATTATGCCGTTCCGGTCCATCGCCTACAAAAATCAACTTGCTTGGAATTTGGTCAGCTACTTTTTTAAAAACACGTACTACATCTTCCACCCGTTTCACTTTCCGAAAATTAGAGACGTGCAACAAGATGCGTTCTCCGTTTGGGGCAATGGCTTTTTTAAAATGGTCTTTATTGCTTTTACTAAAGCGCTCAAAATCAATAAAATTATAAATAACTTTTATTTCTTTTTTAATATCAAAATAATCATACGTTTGCTGTCGAAGACTTTCGGAAACTGCCGTCACGCCATCCGATTTATTGATAGAAAAAGCGACAACTGGCGCGAATGCATTATTATTACCGACAATGGTAATATCCGTACCGTGCAAGGTGGTGATGAAAGGAACATATCGCCCTTCCGAAAGCAGAATTTTCTTGGCAACATAAGCCACCGTCGCATGCGGAATCGCATAATGCACGTGGAGCAAATCCAGGTTTTCAAATTTCACCACATCCACCAATTTACTGGCAAGTGCCGTGTCGTAAGGCGCGTATTCAAACAACGGATATTCTTCTGCGGTGACTTCATGGAAGTACACATTTTCATGAAAAACACTCAATCGAGCCGGTCGCCGGTAAGTGATGAAATGCACTTGATGTCCACGTTTTGCCAAGCCCAAGCCCAGTTCTGTAGCCAGTACACCACTACCTCCGTAAGTCGGGTAACAGACGATACCTATTTTCATAGCGTTTTTCTGAAGGGTAATTGAATTTTCCTATTTTATAGAAATGACACAGGTATGAAAATTGTTTATAAACAAAAAAGTGCTTCCACTCCATGCGATGGAACAAAAGATAATTTCGATAAGGAGATTACTCTTGTTACTTCATAGAACACGGATTTGCGCGGGTGCGACGGATCGTGGACGGATTTTTTTCTCTTCATCCTATTCTACCGCCATTTTATCAAAATAGTGCCACTACACATCATTTCTGCTTATATTTACGTTATAATGCAAAAAAGCTTGTCTGACTTATGAAAAAACTGCCGGTTTTATTACTCACTTTTCTATGTTTGAATCAGATTTTGGTCGCGCAAAGTTATTTTACCATTCAGGTCGGTTCCTTTATGGACGCGCAGCCACAGGATTTCACCGCCTTGCAGCCGCTCGGATTTGTACACGCCGTGAAGACAAATGTCAATCTATCGTTGGTATATGTAGGCGGTTTTGAAAACAGGGCTGCCGCAGAGAAAGTCTGGCAACAAGTGCGCGCCAAAGGTTACATCAATGCATTTATTCAAGAGCGAGTGCCGCAGGAAGGGCAAATCGTTTCTACGATTCAACTGGCTACTAAAAACGCCAAGAAGCCTATCAATTGGGGAGAATATGCGAAAGTACAGGATTTGTACGCCAGCATCAGCGGCGATAACGTGAAGATTTTGACGGCTATGTTTGTAAATGCAGGTGCTGCCAAACCTACGTTGGATGCGCTCAAAAAAGCCGGTTTTAAAGATGCTTTTGTTAAAAACATGAATACAATTTTTCTACATAAGTTGACGAAATTTGAGACAAATCTGAAAGAGCCGCTCATTCCATTAGAATTAAATTACACACCGCCAACGGTAAATAACAATGTGCCGCCTTCTTATGACCAGCAGACTACGATGCCCCCGATTTATAATCAAGAACCGCGCATTGTTTCTCCAAATACAACACTGACTCCACGAGGAACTGCAACTGCCCGAAAAGTAGCCGCGCCTACGATGCCAAAATTACACACGGATGTAAAGCGCAGTTCCGCTTTGAATTTACAAAAATTATTAAAAACAGAAGGGTATTACAAAGGCAGTCTTGATGGTTTTTATGGAAAAGGCACAGCAGATGCTTACACAGCGATGAAAACCGGCAATCGGGAATTGCAAAAATATGTAGTATTGGCAGGACAAATGGAAGGGAAAGGCGCATCAACGAGTCGTTTGCAAACTGCAATTAATACGCTTCCCGACGACCCTTCGGCAATGACGACTATTATAGGTTCTACTACGCCCGTTGCAAAAGCATATCAAGCTTATAATTTATTTATAACCAATGGTGTAAGTAATGAAGTGAATCGTTTAATGAATACGGCTGTAAAAGAAGCATTTACCGCCAAAAAACTTGCCAAGCAGCCACCTTTTGATTATCGTTCTACGTATGCGTATAATGATTTGGCGCAATTGTTATTACATTTACATTACATTCACAGCGCGCCGGGGAACACGATTATGGCTCCTTGCTGGCTCTATCAGCGCCACCCGAAGGAAATGGCTTCCGTATTTGAACGATATGCTGCTGTTGCTTCTCTCGATTTTCCTTTGAAAGCCTGCGACCAGTTTTTGAATTGGGAAGAAGTACGCTTATTACATACCATTGCTGCTGATTTAAATACTGATAAAAAGTTAGACACCGAAGAATTAGCGCAAGCCGCGTCGCTACGGTCTATGCTGTACGTGTCGCCCAGACCAATAGCCGCTTCGGATGTGAAAGACACAGAATCATGGAGCGCAAAAATGCTCACCGGTTTGGATAATTGGGCGACCCGCGATGCTGGCAATCAACAAACGGTGACGGCTTTCAAAGCGGCGTATTTTCAATCGCAAGCCCGACTCGAAGATTTTTATTTAGACAAAGGTTTCAAAGCCGAAGCTGCTAAAAGCTTGGCACTCGTGACTTTGCGGACTTTGGTGGAATATCATTTGGAAAGATTCGTGTAAAGTGGAGGATAAGAGGATGCGCTTGTTCCCATCCTCTTATCCTCCGATGTTCCCATCCTCCTATCTTCTTATCCTCCCCAATATTACGCCCGCCATTTCCAATTCCTTCACCTCTCCGTTTCCATCTAATTGAAACGTAATCAACGATTTGCCATCCCAAGCTTTGTTCCAAGCGCCTTGAAACGTATCATAATGCCAATGTTCTAAGGAAAGCGAGGCTTTAGAACTTGCTTGAATATGTAGCTTGTCGTTTTTTAATTCGACTTTCATTGCACCGTACAATGGGTCAGCATAAGTGCCGACGTAGCGTTCCAGTGGTAAAGACGGCTTCGTGTTCGCTACTCGTTTCGATATTTGTTTTTGCTCGGTTTCTTCGGCTTTTTTTGCAATATCATCATATAATGTTTTAAATTCCGTACTCCAATCGCGCCCATTTTCCGTTCCGGCAAATACATCAAAAACCTTATACATAATCGCGTGGCGCACTTCTGCATGGTCTAAATTTCCAAACACATACACGCCCAATTTTTCATCTGGAATCGTACCCAAAATGGCAACCGTACCTGCCAGACTTCCAGTGTGAAAACTCACAGCGCGGCCCTTATAATCCTGTTGAAACCAGCCCAGTGCATACGTTTTCCAATGGGGTTTGGTAAGTGTTTGCGTTGGGTAGAATCCTGCGTCTGTTACAATGGTTTGAGGCTTTAGCCATTCCGTGTAAGTTTCTGGTTTTAATAATCGCTTGCCATTTATTTTGGCACTATCGAGTACGAATTGCGTCCATTTTGCCATGTCTTCAATACTCGACCAAACCGCTCCGGCAGGCGCAATGGCATCTGCATTAGAATCGGTGATAGGTGTAATTTTATTTTCAATTTTATAATGTGGAATAGAGCGATTTTTTTGAACCAAAGAGCGCTGCTGATTGGAATAAGTATGGGTCATGCTCAAAGGTTGAAAAATACGCTTTTGCAAAAAATCTTCCCATGACATTTTACTCACTTTTTCAATGACGTTGCCAGCCGTGAGGTACATTATATTTTGATACGTGTAGCCGCCTCGAAACGGATATGCTGGTCGCACGAGCCGCATTTGATGTAAAATAGAATCGGACGAAAGGTCGGTGTCGCCCCACAAGAAATCAGCGTTGCCCAATCCGGCATTGTGTGTAAATAAATCTCGAATGCGCAACTCCCGCGTGACGTATGCATCAAACAACTGAAAATCAGGCAAGTGTTTGATGACTTTATCATCCCAACTTACTTTTCCTTCGTCCACGAGCATGCCCATTGCAGCGGCAGTCATCGCTTTGGTAGTCGAGCAAATAGCGAAAATCGTTTGTGCGTCTACTTTTTCAGGTTTTCCCAATTCGCGTACGCCGTAGCCTTTTGCGAACAGGACTTTTCCATCTTTGACTACTGCTACTGCCAAACCGGGTGCATCCCATTGTTGGCGGGCTTTTTCGATATAATTGTCGAGCTGTTGAATGGCAGCAGGACTTACTTGCGCAAACGTTTTTAAATTATATAAAAGGCTTATTGCCAATAATATAAGAGTATATTTTAATTTCATCATGGATATTAAATTGGATATTGTAGTATAATTGTTTGAGATTTGCACTTACAACGTATTTTTTAACCGCAAAGAGCGCGGAGTTTTTCGCAGAGGACGCAGAGCGCATCGCATCACCCTATCCTCCCATCCTCCCATCCTCCTATCTTCCCATTACCCCTTTTTAAATCCCGGTCCTTTCACAAATCTTCCCGGCGTTGCGCCAGTGTGCTCCCCATCTTTTAGAACCTGCACCCCATTTACAAAAACATGAATCATGCCTTCGGAATATTGGTGCGGCTTTTCAAAAGTAGCATTGTCTTTCACTTTCGTAGGGTCGAAAATAACGATGTCGGCGTAGTAGCCTGTTTGCAATAAACCTCGCTTTTGAATTTTCAATTTTTGTGCAGACAGGCTGGTCAATTTATAAATCGCTTCTTCGAGTGGAATCACTTTTTCGTCCCGAACGTATTTGCCTAACAATCTTGAAAAATTGCCATACGCCCGTGGGTGGGTGCTGGATTTTAAAAAATCTCCTTCCGGCGCAGGGGCTTCCGCATCCGAACCAAAACTGATGTATGGCAGTTTAATTTGCTTTTTGACATTATCTTCTGACATTAAAAAATAAACCGTTCCGACGCGTGTGCCATCTTGAATCACCAAATCCATCGCGGTTTCTTCTGGCGATTTGCCGCGCATTTTTGCAACTTCTGCTAATGATTTGCCTGTATATTTTTTTAATGTATCACTTTTAAAACCAACTAATAATAGCTTTTCTGCACTTCCAGCGGAGAAGTAAAGATTTTCCCAATCTTGCGCATCGGTTTTCATCTCGGCAGCTACGCGCTTGCGAATGGCAGGGTCTTGCAATCGTTTCGACCATTCCGCATACCCACCTTCCTGCACCCATGGCGGCATGGAGGCATCCAAACCCGTAGCTCCGGCGATATACGTGTACATATTAGCAGCGATTTTAATGCCAGCTTTTTGCGCGCTGTCAATTTTAGCGATGACTTGATCCATCTTCGCCCAATTCTGACTTCCTCCGGCTTTCAAGTGATAGATTTCGGCGTGTAGATTTGCTTCTTTTCCGATGCGAATCGTTTCATCTACGGCTTCCAAAATCTTGTTGCCCTCGCTGCGCATGTGCGTGATGTAAGCACCGTTGTACTGGCTGGCGACTTTACACAATTCAATCAATTCGGGGGTTTTCGCATAAAAAGCCGGTGCGTAAATGAGCGACGCGCCAATGCCAAGTGCGCCTTCTTCCATCGCTTGCTTTGCTAATTCCTTCATCCGATTCAATTCTTCTGGCGTAGGTTCGCGGTCAGCGTAGCCAATTTCGTGTACCCGCAAAGTCGTTGCACCCACAAACGAAGCGACATTCGGAGAAACCCCTTTTTTTTCAAGGTAGGTCAAATATTCGCCAAGTGTCGTCCAATCCACATCAAACTTAATGTCGCCTTGATCACTTTTCATTTGCATTTTCATGGTGTCGTTGAGCGGTCCCATTGAGCCGCCCTCGCCCATCACTTCCAGCGTAACGCCTTGCTTGATGTCGCTCATGCCGCGCCCGTCGTGAATCAGGCTTTCGGTCGCCCAACTCAGCATATTGATAAAACCGGGACTGACCGCCATGCCTTTCGCGTCAAGTTCTTGTTTGCCTTTTGCTTCGCCCATATTTCCGACGGCGGCAATCGTATCGGCATTTATAGCAATATCGCCTTGCATCGGTGCTTTGCCGGAGCCGTCGTAAATCATAGCATTTCGAATAATTAAATCGTATTGTGGATTTTGCTGACAAGCGGCGAGTGCCACTATCGTGCATAGTAGAAGAAAGAGTTTTAGGATTTTCATACTGTTTTGAATATGGTGTTAAGAAATAGATATTGGCTGCTCGATACGGATCGCTCACGGCATTTTTTAACCGCAGAGAACGCAGAGTTTTTCGCAGAGGACGCAGAGCGAATCACCCTATAAACTATCACCCTTTTTTTTCACAGATTTTTACCGCCCCATCTTCCTATCCTCCCATCCTCTTTTTAAAAATCACCCATCACCCTATCACCCCTTTTTAAACCCTGGTCCCTTTACAAACCGTCCCGGCATCGCTCCTGTGTGTTCGCCATTTTTTAAAACCTGGATGCCATTTACAAAAACGTGTTCTATGCCAGTGGCATATTGGTGCGGGTTTTCGTACGTAGCGTTGTCGCGTATCGTTGCAGGATTGAAAATAACAATATCTGCGAAATATCCTGTTTTTAATAAACCCCGTTTTTGAATTTTTAATTTTTGAGCGGATAAATAGGTCAGTTTGTAAATTGCTTCTTCTAATGGAATCACTTTTTCGTCGCGCACGTATTTTCCCAAAAGTCGTGCAAAATTGCCGAATTTACGAGGGTGCGTACTCGCTCCGCTACCGGAATCTTCTACAGCTGGCGAATTCGCATCCGAACAAAAACTCATATACGGCAGCTTGATTTCCTTGCGGATGTTGTCTTCTGACATTAAAAAATAAACGACTTGCACCCGACTTCCATCCTGAATTACCAAGTCAATCGCAGCATCTTCAGGCGATTGATTTCTTAAAATGGCGATTTCAGCTAAAGTTTTTCCACCGTATAAATTGCGCAATTTTCGAGTTTTGAATCCAACCAAGCGCGTCTGTTCCGCACCAGCGAGGCGATACAGATTTTCCCAATCCGACGTATCGGAGCGCATTTCAGCAATCACTTTTTTACGAATGGCGGGCTGTCGCAAACGCTTTATCCATGCCTGATAGCCACCTTCCTGCACCCAAGGCGGCATCGCAGCGTCTAATCCGGTAGAACCAGCGGTGTACAAATACATATTGGCACCAACATTCAAACCAGCCGCTCGCGCACTGTCAATTTTTGAAATGACTTGGTCTAATTTTGACCAATTTCTTTTTCCAGCAGCTTTCAAATGATAAATTTCTACATCTACATTAGCTTCTTTTGCAATGTGAATGACTTCGTCTACTGCTTCCAGTAAGCGATTGCCCTCGCTGCGCATGTGGGTGCTGTACGTGCCACCGTATTCGCTTGCAGCTTTGCAAATTTCAATTAGTTCATTCGTTTCCGCATACACGCCCGGCGCATAAATGAGCGCAGAACCAATACCCAGTGCGCCTTCTTCCATACATTGTCGTACTTTTTTTTTCATCCGTTCTAATTGTTCTGACGTGGGGTCTATATTTTCAAAACCTAATTCATACGCTCGAATCGTAGCTGCGCCTACAAATGATGCGACATTCAGCGCGATACCTTTTCGTTCCAAATAATTAAAATGGTCGCCAAAAGTCGCAAGTGGCACATCCGTATTTTTATACAATGGCAGAATAAACGGACCAAGCGACGTGCCTTCGCCCAGCACTTCGAGTGTAACGCCTTGCTTGAGGTCGCTCATACCGCGCCCGTCTTCCACCAGATTCGTCGCCCAACTCAGCATATTGATAAAACCGGGACTGACGGCTAAACCTCTTGCCCCCAATTCTTGCCTGCCTGTGTCGCGCTCCAGCAAGCCAATGGCTGCAATTGTATCAGCATTGATAGCAATATCACCGTTGAACGGCTGTTCACCAGAGCCGTTGTAAATCAAGGCGTTGCGAATAATAAAATCGTAGGTTTGTGGTTTGGGCTGGCAACTGATGGTTAAAAAAAGAAGGCAAAAACCGTACAATAAAAATCGGTATTGCTGCATCTCCATATTTTACTGTATTTTGCTGGGGGTAAACATAGGCAAAGGTTTCTTTTTTACAAAAGTAAATTTAGTAACCAACGTTTATAGAACTGGCTGGATAATATTTTTGGGAATACAATTGCCCCGTGCTTTAGCGCGGGGATGTGAAAGAAGCATAATTAGTGGCTTTAGCCAAATATAAGGATTTGGCTAAAGCCCAAGTTTGTACTTTTCGGCTCCCCGCGCTAAAGCACGGGGCAACTTTTTTATTACCGCGACTTTAATAATTACAAAAGGATTATGGCAGCAGTGCGTTTAGAACAGATTTCAAAAATATACGACGGCGGCGTACGCGCAGTGGATAAAGTGGATTTTACCGTGCAAGATGGCGAATTTGTGGTATTGGTAGGACCATCAGGCTGTGGAAAGTCAACCACTTTACGTATGATAGCCGGTTTGGAAGACATCAGCGAAGGAAATCTTTTCATCGGTGAACGACAGGTAAACGACGTGCCGCCGAAAGACCGCGACATTGCAATGGTATTCCAAAATTATGCGCTCTATCCACACATGACGGTATTTGACAATATGGCTTTTGGTTTGAAATTGCGGCGGTTTTCAAAAGTAGAAATTCAAGAGCGAGTAGCAGAAGCGGCGCGAATCGTAGGTTTGCAAGATTTATTACAACGAAAACCGAAAGCACTTTCCGGCGGGCAGCGGCAGCGAGTGGCAGTGGGTAGAGCGATTGTACGCCACCCAAAAGTATTCTTATTTGACGAACCGTTAAGCAATTTGGATGCGAAACTACGGGTGCAAATGCGCTTTGAAATTGCTCGGCTGCATCGAGAATTAAACGCTACCATCATCTACGTGACGCACGACCAAGTGGAAGCCATGACAATGGCAAATAGAATCGTGGTAATGAATGGCGGCTTAATTCAACAAGTGGATACGCCTTTGAATTTGTACAATCACCCTAAAAATAGATTTGTAGCAGGATTTATCGGCAGCCCAGCGATGAATTTTCTGGAAGGTTCGGTCAATGCGGAAGGTGTTTTTTTAGATGAGAGTGGAACGATTCAAATTCCTGTGAAAGATAAAAATTTACAGGGAAAGAAATTGATTATAGGAATCCGCCCAGAAGATATTCATGCGCAAAATCTATCAGAAAAAGCTCATTTTCAACCTTTTGAAACCAATTTAGAAATGATGGAACCGATGGGAAACGAAACGTTTCTACATTTTCACATTGGCAATGCGAAGATGGTAGCACGTGTGAATCCAACAACCGCACCGATGATAGGCGAACAAGTGTTTTTATTTTTAAATATGGAAAAAGTCCATTTTTTTGATGCAACAACGGAACTAGCAATTTAACGCCAGTTCAGGTTATACAATTAAAGATGAGCAAGTTAGGCTAAAAAAATAGGCTACAGGATTAAATTATAAAATAAATTTAACTTAAGTTGTTGCTGGTCAATTCATTGAGTGTCTGCCTACCGCCTACCGCCAACTTACTTAGTCTGACCTAAATAATCGTCACATCTGAATAGCTAATTTACTTGATTAGCAGTTTATTATACGATAGTCAATCGTCAATTATAAATGGTCCATCAATTAGTGAAGCTTTTACAATGCCCCTTCCAATTTAAAAACCCAAGCGTAATTACACGGATTATTCGCTGGTGTAACAACGGGCGGCATAATGGTCAATTTTCCATTTTTAAAGGTAGACGGATTATTACTTTTTAAACCTAACATTATAACTTTAGCGGGTTGCTTTATATTATCAATCACAATGGATTGCGTTGGAAATTTGGTGGTAATCACGTATAAATCTTTTCCTTTTTTGGTGTAATAAACCGTCGTTTTCGCAGTCACGGGAGGTGCCTGGTCCCATTTGCGGGTTTCATAAATGCTTTCGCCGTTGACTTCCAGCCACTTGCCCATGTCCGACAAGCGTTGTTGCATAATAACTGGAATGCGCCCGTCCGCCGTTGGTCCGATATTCAACAATAAATTTCCGCCGCGCGCCACTTTGTCTATCAGGATGTGAACGAGTTCTTCCGAAGTTGAATAATCTTCCAAAATCTCCATCCGATTATAACCAAACGACCCTGCAATACCACGACATTCTTCCCACGGGTGCGAAAATTGTTTGCCCGTCGCGATACCCTCATGTATCAAATCATACTCCGTGGTGTGGTAGCCGCCGTGCTTGCCACGTGTTTCGCTTCCCCAACGGTCATTCGTTGCTACACTTTCTTTCACGGGCGAATCATTGTACAGCCACGCCAAAAAATCCGTACTTTTTAAAGTAGCAGAAGGGTAATCCCACTCTCCATCCGTCCAAAAAACATCGGGTTTATAGCGCGTCACCAAATCTTTCATTTGTGGAATCATGTGCTGATCCACATATTGATTAATTGTTTCCTTTTTATATAATGGATGAAACCATTCTAATAAGGAATAATAATAACCCATTTTAATTCCCTCTGCTCGCACTGCCGTCGTGAGGTCGCCCAGCAAATCCCGATGCGGACCGACTTCCACCGCGTTCCAATTCCAAGAATGTTGCGAACCCCACAATGGAAAGCCCTCATGATGTTTGGAAGTCAACACCACATATTTCGCCCCTGCTTTTTTGAATCGCTCTGCCCAATCCGCTGGCTCAAATAATTCTGCTTTAAAATCTTTTACAAAATCTTGATATTGCGCTTTATCGCCATACATTTTTTTGTGAAAGTCAATAAAATACTGTTGAGTTTCTCCTGGACTGACCAGTCGCCGCCAGTAATGCTCGGCGTATCGGTCATAAATGCCCACACTATCGCGCACCGTCGGGCTATACGCTGGCACGGCATACACGCCCCAGTGAATGAAAATGCCAAACTTCGCATCCTCAAACCACGCTGGAATCGGACGCGTATCAATGGATGCCCACGTGGGCTCGTACTTTTTTTGAGCGGAAAGGGGCGTTCCGATCAAAAAGCATAAGGCGAATAAAAAGGTAGAATACAACAGGTGTTCATAGAATGTATCACCAATCTTCGATTGGTTTTTTGTCGGCGAAGCAATGCAATAAATCATAAATTTACAAGTGTTTATAAATGGTTTTAGAATTGGTTACAAATATCGCGAATGATACAGAAATTGATTTTCAACGCTTAGAGCACTGCCTATTTATCCGCCGTAGCTTTAGCGTAGGAGGACTAAAAACTGCCAACTTACTTAACGTTCCTCCGGGTCAAAATCTACAAATTTCTTCGCCATAAATTCCTCTATGTACCGCACTCTACGATTCAAGTCATCCATTTCTTCCGAAGCATTTTCGTAGTCTAATTGCTGTTCATTGGCTTGCGAAGCAGTCGTCTTGTTCCTATATTTTATCAACATTTCGCCCGTCCCATTGAGCAGCCAATTCGTGTTAATCTCGGTGTAATAATTACTTATATTCGTAAGCACATTTCGGGACAACGCGCCCTTGCCACTTTCTATCAGCGACAAGAAGGATTGCGTCACCGACAGTGTCTGTGCCAATTCCGCCTGACTAATCCGCAAAAACTTCCGCATCGCTTTCAATCGCTTCCCTTGTTCAACTTTCTGTTCTTCTGCCATTTATAATTATTTGAAATAAAAATACAATCAAATTATAAAAATAATTTTGAAATAATAATTATTGATTATAATATTGCGCTACCAACACAACTTCTGAAACAAAAATAAAAATTATATCGGAAGCCATTGTATTGGATTGCGACATTTCACGGTTACGCACAACATTCAAAAAGAATTTGACAAAATTAAACCATGGAAGAAAGCACGAAAATATTGGTAGAACTGCTAGATGAAGCAACGCCTGTGTGGGGACTTTTAGAAGCAGTACAGCAAGAAGATGGTGCATTTATCATTTGTGAGCAGCCCATCTCAGAGGACGAGCATTGGCGATTCTCTTCCGGCGATACCGTCATCGCTGAAATGGAGATTCAGGATGGAAAGGAAGTGTGGGTGGCAGTGAAATTGGCGGAATGGGAGGGCTATTGAACTTACCACACCGTCTTATGCCCCAGCATCGCCAGAATAGCGCTCATTTTGACCAAATATAGGGAGACCGGTTCGGAAGTTCCTTCTGCTAATTTTTTCATTTCTTCCAGATCATCTGTCAGTTGTCCTAAAGTTAAATCCGTTGGTTCTTTATAAGGGTCGTATAACGCAACTCTCGGAACAGACCAATAATAGTCAACTGGCTCGACTTCAATGATTTCGCCTTGCGCTTCCCGCAAATCGTGGAGTAAGACGGACATCGCTTTTTCAATTTCATTTAAGTTGATTTGCAGGCTCATAACTTGTAAGCGTGTCTTTATATCCAATGATTTGAAAAATAGCACTCAATTTTACAAAGTCGTTGTTCACCGTCGGCAATTCATGTGTAGCGAGTTTGTGAAGGTGTTCCAAGTCATCTGATAATTGACCCAGCATGAGTTCCTGCGGCTTTTGATATGGATTATACAAATCTTCCTGCGGAATCGTCCAATAAAAATCTTCCTTCTCAATGTCAATTTCTGCTCCATTTTGTTCCCGTAGTTCCGTTAACAGCGTAGTCAGCACTTGTTCCAATTCATCTATTTTAACTTTCATAGCTGTTATATGGTATTTAGCGTTTTAATGATATTGTTATAAAAGGTTTGTATTTCCCTTTCTAATTTTAAAATTCTGCCGTTAATAATCTGCTGACGAATCTGGTCATTTGGCGCATTTTGCAAAATTCCTTTGTTGTCATACTTCAAAGGATTTGCTTTATATTTCTCCAATTTGTTGACGTGGTCGAGCAATTGCTCGTATTCTGATTTTACTTTTTTGTAATCATGCTTACTCAACTTACCTTTCGCCGCTTTAATTTCATCTTTCAGACTCTGTTTGTTATTGCCGCCACTTGAGCCATTATAAGTATTTTCTTCCGTAATCTGTTGAATGATTTCCTCCGCCGTTTGCAAAGCTGTGACTGACCATACAATATGCGAAGATACAGCATCTGTTGCGGATTTTAGCCACCAGAAGGTGAGCAGGGAAAGTAAAAGCAAACCAGTGAAAAGTAGGGCTTTTTTGTGGAGGGTGGTGTCCATGTGTTGGGTTTTGATATAACATTTTTGCTCTTAACAGTAAGGATAGGGAAAAAAGTTTCGCTGAATACAACAACAATCAAAATAACGCAATTTTGGCATAGCTACTGCCAAAAATATTTGCATAAAATTGAATATTCTCAACTGATTAAAATTTAATAATTTAAACCTGCCAAAATGGCATAAAATATAAAATGGCATAAAAAGTGTATTTATTCAAGAAAATGCTAGTCATGTAATGTAATTCCACAGAATATACGTTAAATATAAATGTTTTTGAAATTTGTACAAATAAGATAGAACTTAATATAGTAAGTTCCGATTATCTAGGTGACCGGGAAAACTTCGCTCTTCTAAAAGAGAATAACCCTTCTTACAACTTTTACTATTGGTACGATGAGGTGAATAAGGAAAACAAAATATATTGTTGGTCGAAAATTCCTGATAACCCTAGTCCTTTACCCATTGACTTCAAGCCTCAAAAAATTTCAAACGATTCTCATCCCACTGTATGGAGCCAAATAATTGAAAATACTTTTGTTTATCTTTTAGAAGAAAGTGGAAGAGAACTAGTTAAACGCAAGTATTCTCATATTTGGGATTTAAAGCTAAAACAAGAAGAAGGATTTTCAGGAGAAGGAATTTTACTTTGCCCTGTATTAAAATTTGGATTTCAGTTTATCAAGCCTCATGTATCAAAAAAAATCGTTTACTGTCTTTCAGTTAGAAAGTGTTATCCTCCAAAGCTTATCCTATCAGATGAGGAATATATTGCCAGAAATGTTGATACTAGAAATTGGGGTAGAAACCAAGATGGAGAAATTATTTCTTCATTTGCAAATATTAAAAAATTTCTTGAAGCGACTGGACAAACTGCTCAATATAAAAGCTTTAAAAATCAAGCTTACTTACAGCAATCAGAGTATAAAATTATCAAAGATTTTGAAGAAAACTTAAATAAAATAAAAGATAAATTGTTTTTACCTGATGGAATGAAAATAACAAGTTTTCTTTTTAACACCCTTCCAAATTCGAATTTTGAACAAAATACAATTAGTAAGCCTACTTATTACTTTCATAATGAAAGAACAGGAGTTGGGTTGTATAATGATAGAATAAAAAAATTAAAACCAACTTCTTATGACAATTTCAAAAATAGAGAAGTTAAAATATTGGTCTTAACTCCTTTAAAGTATGAAGGTAGCGCAGGTAGCTTTTCAACAGAATTAATAAAAATCTTGAAAGAAGTTTTTCATATTCAAAACATAAAAAGAGATACAAAAACTTTTGAGCATAGAACTCCACATACGTATTCTAATCTCCTCAAAGAGCTTGACGTTGAAGATTATGATTTGGTTTTACAGGTAGTTACAGAACGGGATAAAAAAAGACACGTAAATGAATCTCCATACTTCGTTTTTAAGGCAAAAATGTTGAATCAAAAAGTACCCACTCAAAAAGTATTAATTGAAACAATAAGGAAAGATGACGCGAGCATAATGAATATTATAGCTTTAAATATCTATTCCAAATTAGGGGGCACAGCGTGGACAATTGAAAAAGATGAAAAAGATAAAACAGAAATCATCATCGGTATAAGTTCAACAGTAGATTTTAAGAAGAGACGCATCATTGGGTTTGCAAATGTAATTGACTATCGAGGATGTTATCTAACTGGTGATTGTACTCAATTAAGTGATTTTGAAGACTATCAAACAAATCTGGAAGCGCATTTAATTTCAACTATTTCAGAAGTAATAAAAGACAAAAACATTCAGGAAGGAGGAGTATTACGTTTAATTTTCCATCTTACGAAAGAAGCTGGCAAGAAGAATGAACTTAAAGCAATCGAGAATACGCTTGGGTATTTTCATAAATATCAAATTCAATTTGGTATTTTTCATTTGAGTTATGGACATAATTATCGTGTTTTTAAAAATAAAGGTGAATACGATGTGGATAGAGGAACTTATATCCAACTTTCCAATAAACTGGCATTACTTCACCTAGGTAAGCCTTCCAAGACACCCATTTTAATAAGAATGGACAAACGTTCGACTTATAGAGACATCTATGCGGCATCCAAGCAAGTATTATTTTTTGCTCATTTATCACACCGAAGTTTTAGACCATCAAGCAGACCAGTAACAATTTCATATCCAGCCCAAATGGCGAAATTAGTGAGCGAACTTAAAGAAGTATCCGATTGGGATAAAGACATGTTGAATCGATTAAAAGGAATCTTATGGTTTATTTAAAATGACTTTAATAGACACCTTACACAAAAAAATCGCTGAAAAGCGAAAAGGAGAAGCTTCTCCAAAAGAGATTTTTTTGTTTGACTATTTGGACAAAAATATTACTGACTCCAAGCTCGTGGAGAATGGCACTGTGATGGATAAAATTTGCTATTCTGCATTTTTTAGATTTAATGAAGATTTATCTCTCCATATACAACAACAACAAAATAGTTCTGAAATAAAAGGGTTACACTATAAGAATAACTTTATTGAACTGCTGGCAATGGCAAAACACAATTTTGACTATGAAAAAGAGAACATAAAGAATTATGTGGCAAATATTGGAACTTTAAAAGAAAATTTTATTATCAATAAAATCTTTCCACAAGTAGGTATATTGGAAAACCCTAAAATAAATGATGTAGTTGATGATATAGTTGATAAAATAATTTTCAATGATAAATATGAAAACCTAGGTGAACTTGCGATAGAAGCAATAAAAAATGCCTCAGATTTATTAGATTTATTTATTATAAAATACGCGATTCAAAAAGCATGGTCTATACATCCCAATAAGGAATTAGAAAGGGATATTTCTGATTTTATCAGGTTTTACCAAAAAATTAAACAATCATTTGAGAGTGAAATTAGAACACAATTTATTTTTTTAGCCCTCATTTGTTGTATTATTTATGGGGTATTATTATTTTTCCTTATTCCAAAGTATTGGGAAAGTAAAGCGTTAGAGCCTCTTTTCATTGCACTGGATTATTTTATACGAGCCTTTTTATTTATAACAACTATTGTTGTTATAAGACGGATGCCTAGCTTAAAAAGTAACTATAATAGGTTAGTTGATGAAAGAGTTTCTACAAAAATTCTAAAATTAGGCATATTTAAAGCAAAACTTGATGATTTGGAAAATAAATATCCCATAAATTTTTAGAGAATCCTTCAAAACACCGCCGCCACCTGCGCCCGACCCACATGCACCACCCGCGCTTCGCCCGTTTTCCTTCCTTCGTAACTAAGGTTGAGGCGAAGATTTTTAGAAAGTTGGCGGTCGAGGCTGAGATTCCAGAGGTAGTTGTTGCCGGGTTGTAAGCCGTTGAGAATGGCGAAGCCGACGGGGGAGCTGGGATTGCCGTTGAAGGCGATGTCCACGAGGGAGGCGCGGAGGCGCAAGGAGGTACTGGCGGTGCGGTTATAGGTCATCTCGACAGTAAGATTGTGTTGATTAGAGGATTCTGGCGTTTCGCCCAAAGTATTGCGGTCACTTTGATATTTGTAGCTCAGGATGGTGCGAAAACTCTGCGAGGGCAGATAGGTAAATTGAGGCTCGGCATTCCAATAGGTAATGTTGTAATCGCGGTTGTCGAAAAATTCGGAGTCACTGAAACGTGCGCCCTGCGCGAGGTTGAATTGCAGACTGATGCTGCGGGAGGCGTTCACGCGGCTGCGGAAAAATCGTTCGGTATTGCGTCGGCTCTCGAAACCAGAGGTTTGTACAAATTTATTGGACAAGCTGGTGTTGCCGATTTGCAAGTCGTACTTCGGGTCGGCGCGATTGAAAAATAAGATATTGCGAATGTTAGAACTGACGGACACGAGCGAGGTGTCGGCAATGTCCAATTGAAAAGGATTCCAAGCGGAAATATCGTCCGAATCTTGCGTTTTGCGATTAATAGTCAGGGTGCTTTGCGTAGAAAATTTACTTGCAAAATTTCGGAATCCTTTTTGGTTAAACCACACGGCTTTGGGCGTGAATTGTAAGCTGCTGTTGAGATTCACGTAGTTGGTGCGGATGTATTGATTGGTAAAAGTGTTTACACGCACGAAGTCGGCGAGGTCTTGGAATGGCGCGATTTCCATCTCATTGGGTTGAATAACGCCGTCATTATTGTACAAGGAATCGAGCCAAATGTGTGTGCCCTCGCCTTGGCGTACGCGCACGAAAGTGAATTCCAGCCGAGGTTCTTGTCCAGAACCGAGTTCGTAAGTATTGTTTGCTCGTAACGCGCCTTTCCAAAGCGTAAAATTTACATCGGTGCGACCGAGAAAGGTTTCGGAATCGGAAGATTGTTCGCTGATGAGCAAGTTATTTAGTAAACGTAATTTACGATATGTAAAATTACCAGCTAATTGTAAAGTGCGTTTAATATTCCAATTTCCATTTACATTCGCTTCATTGGCAACGGTGCTTTTTATAAAATCACCACCCAAAGGTGCGAAATCTTCCCGCTGGCGGAGGCTGGCTCCAAAGCTGAATTTTTCGGTAATGGGACTTTCCAAAAAAGCGCGGTAAACGTTATAGTAAAAACTTGCATTTGTAAGTGTGTCATTTGCAGTTTCAAAACGGCTGTTCTGCTCGCGTTCACCTTGAATACCAATTTTCCAATTGTTGAGTTTTGGAAAGGTTTTAGTCAAACTAATATGTGGTCTAAAAAATCGACTTCTCTCGTCGGTAGCATCGGCTAACAATAAACTGCCTTCCGCATCGAATTCAAATCCCGCTCGATTTAAATATAATTTTGCAAAATGGCGGTTGCCGTTGTAGAGCGATTCGCGCGTAAAGCCGCTAAAGCGGTATTGTAAAATAAAGTTGCCTGTGCTTTCCGTGCGATTATTACGCGAAAGCGAGTCTCCACCTGCATCCACGGCCCTAAAGGGTAGACTATCCCGCAAAGACGTGTTCCTACGTGCAGACGCTTCCCTGAAGGGAAACGTCTTTTTCAGGCTAAAGCCCGCGCTACCCAAGTTTTCCGTCGCTTTCTCTACAGTACCAAAACCTTGTACATTCGTCAAACTCCAATCGCGCAAGAATTCTGGATTGCGATAGGGATTCAATGGTTGGAAGGTTTTTTGGACAAATTCGTAGCTCACATTTGCGTCAAGCGTCCATAAACTATCTAATTTGAATTGCTTATTGAAAGTTGTAAAAGCGGCTAAGCCCGCGTCGTCACCAGCGTCGAGACGAGAAAAGCGATTTTGGTCATTGCGGCTGATGGCGACTTCGGTTTGTAAATTACTGGTTTTTGACAATTTATATTCGCCGCCAACAGTGATTAATTGCTGCTGCTTGGGCGCAAGGAGCTGAATGACGGGTTCGTAATCGCCTTGTGGCTGGCAGAATTGATTGCGTCCGACAAAACGATAGACGCGTTCGTTTGCAATTTGCTCATTGTCAAGGATGTAATTGCCGCGACCGATGCCAACGAAGGAAAATTGGGCGGTGTATTGCGCGCTATCAGGATTGGTAGAATAAACTAAAATGGAATCAGCCATTCCACAAGGAAGCAAGCGTTCTTCCAATTTGTACAGCACTTGCGTGGAGGTAAAGCTCGACGTATCAATGCTATTAAAAAGTGCGGTTTGGTCGCCGGATTCGCTTAAAATTCTTTTTTGGTCGGCACTCAAATCTTGTCCGCCGGTGCTGGTGCGGCTGTCAGCTTGGTTAAAAATATTGGCGTAGAGTCTGAATTTATCTTGTTGATATTCCGTGTTAATAGCATAAAAAGAACGTAAATAACTTTGGTCAGAATATTCAAATTCTATAATAATTCGGCTGTCTTTTGTAATGAGTCGTTTATTTGTAAATATAATTTCACCGCGATTGTAATCTACAACATAGTCATACTCAATGCCGCGTTGCATCAATTGTCCATCCAAAAAAACTTTTTCGGTGCCAGCTAAAACGATGATAAATTGTTCGCCTTGTGCGCCGAGGAGTTTGTAGGGTCCTTGATTACCTTCGAGTTGTTGGATTTGATTGCGCGTGAATTGTCCGCGCGAGACGGCGATGCTGGCGCTGGTGTTGAGTTTGCCTTTTCCCAGCGTGCTTTGATTGCTGAAAGTCGCGCCCTGCAAGCGTTTGAAGTAATTCATAAAATAGCTATTGGGGCGTTGCAAATCGTAATCACCGGCGATGAGTTTGTTGTTTTTCTTTTTTAATTGGATGAAAATGCGGTCAAATTCTTGTAATTGCTGGGTGTTGCCTTCGGGTTGAATGGGGATATTTTCATCAGAAATGGCAGCGAGAATTTCAATGCCTTCGCCAATGTCGCCTGCGAGTTGCAGATTAAAGCTGGAATTTAAGACCAAATCCTGATTGTTGCCAAAGGAAATGCCACGCGCAAAACTGCCATTGTAATCCAATCCTTTAAAATCTAATAACGATTCTTGCCGCTCGGAATAAGGATTGTAATTAAAAACGATTTGTCCGTCTTCGGTTTTGACGGCTTGGGTGGTGTCGAGGCGGACGTAGGTTTTACCGAGATTGTAGGGAAAGACGCGGTAACGGATTATTACAATTGAATCTATGGACTTTTGCCAGTACAGGTCGGTGTTGTAGATTTTATAATAAGAGGTATCGAGTCGTTTGCCGGAAAGGCGGAATATTTCGATAGAAGTTGGGATGATGGTGAGAGAGTCGAGGGTTTGGCGCGGGGAGGTTGTGATGGTTTTAGAGCGTAGATTGGAAAGGCTTTGCGGTTGACAGAAAGCGGAAATTAAAATAGTTGTAAAAACTGAGCTAAGTAAAAATATTTTAAACCGCAAAATGTAAAATTTTAAATGTAAAAAGTAGAAGTATTGCCTGCTCCACTCGCTCTTCTAACGCAGAAAGAACTTTGCTTGTTACAATCACAACGTACGGCATTCAGGTAATTGTCGCGCTCGCAACAAGTGATTTTACATTTTGAATTTTGCGATTTTGAATTTTATATTTTTCCTGAACAAGTATTTTACAACCTAAAGGTTGTGGTACGAGGTCAGCGTAAATGCTGGGCTACCTCAACACCGTCACACTTCCCGCCACTTCACGTTCCTGTCCTTCGCAGACGTATTTGACGCGGTAGAGGAGTACGCCAGGATTGATGACTTCGCCTTTGTAATAGCCATCCCAGTGCAGAAATGGGTCGGCGGTGAAGAAGACGCGTCCACCCCATCGGTCAAAAATCTCGAAGGAAATTAATTGAGAAATGGCAAATGGATTGCTGATGCCGTAGGTTTCATTCAAGCCATCATTGTTGGGTGTGAATGCTTTTGGCAGATAAACGGCGCTACAATTCAGGCTATCCGGGTCAATGACGTTGATGCGAATCGTGTCCATTGCTATACAGGTGGAAATGTTGTCAAAAAAACTGAGTGTATACTTTTGCAAACCAGCTTGTGGAGGTATGATGACTGCATTGGCTTCGATAGGTGGGGTCACGCCCGTAGGGGGATTCCAGCTAAAATCTGTAGCACAGGTGTTGGAAATATTGATTTGGACGGAGCCGCCGAGATAAATGAGAGTATCCCGATTAGTGATAGCGTCGGGGGCGATGTAGAGTTCTCGGGTTTCGATTTCATTGAGTGCTCGATAATAGACTCGAAATTCATCAATCAATCCGTCAAATCGGGCTTCATTCGGACCGGGGCAAGCACTGTTTCCGATGATCAGACCGCCATTGTTGGACAGATTGATCCGGCTGCTGGTGTTGGCTTCCTGCCGCAATTGCCCGTTGAGATAAAAGCGAACCCGCGTGCCTTGGCGTACAATCGTAACCTGATACCAGCACGTATTTTCACTTAATTTTTCTACAAAGGAGATGCTTTTACTTTGATTTTCGCCTATGAAGATATTGAGCACTCGAGTTATAGGAGCATATCTTATGTAAAATGCGTTATCCGTCGTGCAGTCGCTGCGTCTTTTGGACACTAAATATTGCGTACCGGCATTGCCAACGGCTTTAAAAAAAAAGCTGAGTGTAAAGTCTTCTGTGTCAAACTCTTGAGCCACGGGACCTAACAATTTCAACTCTTCTTCTACGCCATCCAAACGGAGTGCGCCGCTTATCGCACCACAACCAAAACCGGGCATTCCTTCCGGTAGACCCGCGTTGGCAGAGTTGCCAGTAGCATCTGCAAAACTATTGTTGAATGGATAATAGGCGACTAATCCAACACTGGTTTGCGCTGACAGCACGTAAGAAAATACGGTAAATAGGAGTAAACAAATATGTTTCATGGGAAAAATCGGTTCAAAGGTTTGAAAGTATATCCAGTTGTGAGCTTGCACAAGCAATTGCTTAAACGTGATTTTTGATACAATATTTTTGATGGGCTACATTTCAAACTGCACTCATGGCGTAATTTTACCACATCCTGCTGTAAGGGACAAGTTAGACACATCGGTCACATAGCTGTATATGTGATAAAGCAGTAAGGGAAAGTCCTTCTACCCTCTACCAGTATCCCTGTACTTTCCGCTACTTAAATAAATCCGACAAATCGCCCATACCCGGCGGGAGCATCGTTTGTACCATTTTTTGGGTTTCTTCTCCCTCTTTTTTGGCGGCGAGTTCCAAAGCGCGATTGACGGCTACCATCACCAAATCTTCCACTTGCTCCACGTCATCCCATTCGAGTGCTGCTTTATCAATAGAAATATTTACGATTTCCCGATTAGCAGTGGCAGTCACTTTGATAGCGCCGTTGCCAGCTTCCGCGTCCACGCGAATGGCAGCGAGCTTCGTGCGCATTTCTTTTTGCTGCGCCTCCATATTTCCAAACATATCTCCGAACATAGTAATTGGTTTATGGGTTGATAGGGTTGTAGGGTGATGCGCTTATTACTTACCACCTTGCAAACCTGTCACCTATTTTAGAAACAAAGATAAATGGCTTTATTTGTTCATTCCTTCCATTATTCCAATTTTCCATTCAAAACACGCAATCCATCATAACATTTTCAATCGGATGCAATTTATATAAAAGTCGCACCTCTACTGTTGTGAGTGCCCGATTATACACGCGTAACTCGTCGAGTATGCCTTTGAAACGCCGCACGCCGTCAGTGCCGACACACGGACTATTTGCAAAAGAAAGCACCATGTCGTTCTCCAAATCCAAACCGCCACAGCGATAACCCTCGTGCTGCAATTCGCCGTTGATGTACGTTTGGGCTTTGAAACTCTCGCGTACGAGTGTGAAATGCTGCCAGCCATTGCCCGGAAGGGTGGGAGAGATGTTGCCATAATTTTTAGAAGGAGTTTCGTACACGTCGGTTTTTACTTGCAGATTGGTTACATCCAACAACAAATCAAACATTCGATTTTCATCACAATCAGGTCGCTTGCCCAATAGACTTTGACGACCGATACTGAATTGTTCTGGTTTGAAATAAAAACTGATAGTAAAATCAGAAGTGCGAAAATAGTTATTCACTTTGCCAGGAAATTCTACATAATCATCTACGCCATCAAACAGCAAGCCTTCGTCCTCAATGCCACACCAGCAGCCCATACCGCCAAAAAGTTGTCCGTCCGAGCCGTTGTTGGTCTCGTCGCGCGCGTTGCAATCATTAAAAGTATAGTGGGCTATTAGCCCTTCCTGTAAAGTATTTGCGGGCGTGGAAGCGAGGGAGAATAAGAACAACAGCGCTAAGCACCATTGATAGGGTAGACGTTGAGGCATGGTTTTGAAAGTTTGTAGGTTATAAATCTAATGCTTGTCAGTATGGCATACTTCAGAAATATGTCACACTCACATTATAATAAACGCATCAAAGTCATTAATTGCCGATTTTGCTGCCCACAATTTCTTGAATAAGATACACCACACTGATACCGGTAAAGAAATACCAATCATCTTTTTTACTATTGCCATTCAAACTCACGCCGTCAATATAATCAGAAAACGTACAACGGGTGCCAAATTCTGCTGCTATCAGCCAGTCTTCTGTAATATCAAAACGCACACCAGCCGTAATTGGGATAACCAAAAACGTACTTTTTGCTTTGGATTCTGGTATTTTAAAACGGTCTTCGGTAGGTACGTCCAAGTTGATTTTAGTAAAAGCGGCACCCAATCCGACGGATATAAAAGGAGAATATTTTCGACTGTACAAGCCCGTAGTACCATAGCGGTCACTGGCAAAAAAGTGCCATTCGGGATGCACGCCCAACTCCAGTATCGTGGAGCGCATCGTCCAATTGCGTTCTCCGGCTACAAAACTGGGGCGATTATCATCTTTACCCGATAATTTTGCCCAAGTGGCGCTGCCTTTCAACGCAAAATGTTCGCCAAATAAAAAGCGATAAATCCCTCCCACTGCCGGACGAGCTTCAGAAGCGGCAATGGGCGAGGGCGCTAAGTCACCCTGATAATAAGCAACACCAAGAAAAATACCACCCTCGGTGCTTCGTTGGGCATTTAAAAATAAGGAAAACAAGAGCAAACCCACTAATAGTGTCCATTTTTGGGCATTCATCTGTTTAGGTTTTAGGTGTAAAAAAATGCGCTATAAATTACTTTTAAATATTTGAAAAGGCAAGATACGTTGTTTTTTTATAGAAATTTACTTGAACAAAATGCGCGTGGAAAGGTTTTTCCGCTTGGCATCCATCCAATTTTCTTACTTTTGCAAAATAGAAGGTATAAATTGGGAAACGGAGGAAGGAAGCAGTGGAGCAGAAGAAAACTAAATTTTTTCAACCCACAAGTCTTATATTGGATTTAAAAACGTACTTAATGATTAAAAAATAAAGGGAATGTCAGGTGGAAAGAATGTAGCATTTGAATGAATGAAAAATTGAGATTAAAATACAAGAGCAATGCCTTTAGATCAAATAGATGTGGACAATATGACGCAACGTACGAATAGCAGCGGTAAGGAAATGACTTTTTTAGACCACTTGGAGGAGCTTCGGTGGCATATCATTCGCAGTTTGCTGGCAATCGGCGTAGCAGGAATTGTGCTGTTTATTTTTCAGGACTGGTTATTCGGTACGGTGCTGTTTGGTCCCACGCACAAAGAATTTTTATCTTTTCGTTTGTTTTGCAGTATTTCTCACTCCTTGGGTATGGGCGATAATATGTGTATCGGACCACCGGAATTCAAAATCCAAGCAATTGGTTTCGGAGAGACCTTTATCACCAGTGTGAAAGTGTGTTTTCTCACTGGTTTGGTGATTGCCTTTCCTTACATTTTTTGGGAATTATGGCGCTTTATTGCGCCCGGCTTGCATGAGAAAGAACGCGCTGCTTCTCGTGGAGCTGTGTTCGTTTGTTCTGCCCTTTTTATTTTTGGGGTTTTATTTGGCTATTTTATGGTGGCTCCGTTTGGGGTACGCTGGCTGGGTGGCTACACGCTGCCGGGGGTAGAAAATACACCAACTTTGGGTTCAATTATCAATTACATGGTGATGTTTACCTTACCGAGTGGACTATTTTTTGAGTTGCCAGTGATTATTTATGTGCTGTCAAAGATTGGATTTGTGACGCCCGAAGCCATGCGTAAATTTCGGCGCTACGCCATTGTATTGACTTTGATTATAGCAGGCGTACTCACGCCGCCCGACCCAGTTACGCAGTTTTTGGTGGGTATTCCATTATATATTTTGTATGAACTCAGTATTTTTATTTCCGCACGGGTGGCGCGGCAACGCAAATTGAGAGAGCAAGAGGAAGATATGTTACCGGCTAAGTAGAAAGTTGGTACAAACTAACAAGGTTTTAAAAACCTTATTGGTTTCCAAATGTCTTATACTGATTATCTATAAAAATCATGCACAGAATTTCGAGCAATCTGACGCTGTTTTATAAACTTTTTTTTCCTACGTTTTACGCCAGTTTTCTGGGAGCGGTGACGATTGCTGCGCTTAACCTCGGTGGTGTGCCTTTGCTAACGAGGATTTTATTGGCTACTTTTTACGTAGGAAGTCTAACGCTATTGGCATTCACGGTGCTGCGCCTGAAGCGGGTAGAAATAGACGACCAATTCGTACACGTCACCAATTACTTTCGTCACTTCCGATATCCTTATCATAATATTGAAAAAATAGTGGAGAAAGATTATCGTGTTTTTCGCACGGCTACCATTTATTTTCACCAACCCGGTTTTTTTGGTAAAACAGCGACATTTGTACCCAGTGGTAGCTTGTACAATTTATTTTGGAATGAGCATCCAGAGCTACGGGTGGAGTGGCTGCGCAAGAATTAAAAAATGAAGAATGAAAGAATGAATAATTTCCGCCTTACTCATTCCTTCGTTGTTAATTATTCATTTTTTAATTTTCCGAATCACACCCAATTGGCTGCCCGTCCGGCATCGCCTGTATCGTCGGCAATTTATATTCCGCCGGGTTATTTTTAAACATCCGAATCTGCTCTTTTAAATACAAAAGGTGCGCTTGTTGGTCAACATTTGAACCGGTTTCTGTTCGGTTTTCCAATTCGTTCACTTTTAGTAATGCAATGGCTCGCACCTGCCGCATCACACTTTCATCGCCCGCCAGATTCAACAAATGATGTAATACCAATTTTTCATTATTTCTTGCAATTTCTTTTTCATAATCGGAATCGCTTTTTACTTTCACCGATTCTAACAATTGTTCAAATAAGTCATTCAACGACAAGCGTTTGCCATCTCGCGCGTGCTGATCCACGACTCGCGCCAATCGAGCCGGATTTAACAACATCGTCAAGGTATGATTCGCCGAACTCTCCGCTGCTGCCAGCGGATCAAAGGTATTGCCGGTATAAACTTTAAACAATTCGCGGTCACGGCTGTAACCCGGCGGTTGCGGTGGAATGAGTTTGATAATATTTTCCGGCAAAGCCAGGAAGTTTGGATTCAAGGTTTCTAATAAAATTTTCAAGGCATTGCGCTGCATTTTGTCGTCCACCATTTCGTTCGGCTTTTTGCCATCGCCACGCACGGCGTAACTGAACTCCGCGCCGCCCACTACTTTCGACGCGCCTTCCACTTGATACCGATGCGACAAATAAAGTGGCACCAGCACATTTTCCAAAGTCGCCATTGGTGCATTTGGCATAATATTTTTCTCGCCAAATCTGCTCAACGCCGTTTTCCGATTGGTCATCATCCGCCGCAACTCCGTCATCGGGTCTTTCCCATTGTCCCACAAGTGCGTAGATGGATGCGCAGAGCTGCCGGGGCGACCGTCTTGGTCGGTGAGATAGAGCAAGTTCATTTTCGTATAAGTCTCCGTCAAAATATCGCGCAACGCTTTCGCCTCGTCCGTCCCTTTCGGAAAATCTTGATATCCATATATAATAACTCGCTTATCCCATTCACCAATTCCAACTGCATACGCTTTTGAATAATCCGCTTCGCCTTTCTCATTGATGGTCACCATCGGATGCGGATAATCCATGACCGAAGCATTATTATTGACGCTTGCTGCAAAATTATGTTGAATGCCCAACGTATGTCCCACCTCATGCGCCGACAACTGCCGCAGCCGCGCCAACGCCATTTGCTCCAAACGCGGGTCGGGCTTCTCGCCATTTTCGTACGCTTCTACTAAACCCTGTGCAATCAAAAAATCCTGCCGCACCCGCAGCGAGCCCAGCAAAACGTGCCCTTTGATAATCTCGCCCGTGCGCGGGTCGCTCACCGAACTCCCATAGCTCCAGCCCCGTGTGGAGCGATGCACCCAGTTAATCATATTGTAACGCACATCCATTGGGTCGGCATCTTCTGGCAACACTTTTACTTGAAACGCATTTTTATAACCTGCCGCCTCATAAGCCTGATTCCACCATGAAGCCCCTTCGATTAACGCCGAGCGAATCGGCTCCGGTGTGCCTCGGTCGAGGTAATAAATGATTGGTTCTACCGCTTCACTCACCTTCGCTGTTGGGTCTTTTTTTTGCAACCGATGGCGTGCAATAAACCGCTTCATCACGGGCTGACTAATCGGCGTGGCATAATCCATGTAACTGATATTGTTGTAACCGGCGCGTGGGTCGAACACGCGCGGCTGATAATTCCCATCCGGCAATTCTACAAATGAATGATGCATCCGCACCGTCACTGCATCCGCCGACGGCACGACCGACCGAATGTAGCCACCCTTTGGTTCGCCCACAAACGTAATCGTTGCTTCAAACTCTGCGTTTTTCGGAAAATTCTTCGTCCGCTCCAAAAATACTGCCGAGCGCGTGTCATCCAAGCGGTATGTGCCCTGATTATTTGCAGTTAATCTTGGAATCACCCCGTGTGCATCGCGTAACAAAAACGGTGTAAAATCAATTAGCACTTTGTCTCCCTCTTGCATTTCTGCTTTAAAACCCCAGATAATAGACTTCGCAAACGCCTGCTCCACCGACTTCCGCTCATCCCCATTGTCACTCACCGCTCGAAAATCATAATTCGGCTGCAACAACATAATTTTCGGACCACTCCGCACAAATTTTACAATCCGGTCTGCGCCCAACTGGTTCCTATCCAAGCCAATATCATTCGAGCCTACGCCCTCCGTCAAACCATTTACATACAAAAATTCCGTATCCCATTTATCAATTTCCAGCCAGATTTTGCCTTCTTTTTCATCCCAATAAAACTTAAAATAGCCATCATAGGCTTTCATATTCGCTACTTTCGTCGCGATGGTTTTGGCGGCGTCCGTTTGCGCTTGCCCCTGCGCCCCGAACGGGAGCATCGCAAAAGGGAAGCATAATAATAGTAATAGGTGTAGGTGTCGCATTGAATTGAGTTTTTAGGTTGGACAAAGGTATGGACGGACTTTATCCGCCGCGGTAGGATGTATCGCTTTGGAGATAACTATTCGCTTAGTTCTTGAATAATTTTTAAAATATGCTTTTCTAAGGAAGGAATATCAGCGGTGGCAGTTTCCCAAACGGTTTCTATATCCACGTCAAAATAATCATGAATCAACTTGTCTCTCATGCCCGCCATAGCCCGCCAAGGTAATGAAGGATATTTTTCGCGCAAGGCTTTACTCACTTTTTTGGTTGCTTCGCCGATGATTTCAATTTTCGGATAACCGCATCTTGTTTTTCCTCATCCTTTAAAAAATTTGCATAGCTCACATCGTCCAAATAGCGCTGCACTTTCTGGATGCTATCCAGAATATGGTCGAGATAAACCAAATCATTTTTATTCATTGGAAAATCGTTATCAAATCTTGTTCAATGGCAGCTTTCAATCGGGGATTTTTTACCGCATTTTCGGTAACTAAATCTACTTTGATACCCATTTTGTCCGATAATTCTTGCTCAATTGCGACTAATTTCAACAGCCCTATGCGTTCCTTGAATAAAATCAGAATGTCTAAATCACTATCCAAACGCTGCTCCCCACGCGCATACGAGCCAAAAATGCTGATTCTCGCCGGTTGGTAAGGTTGGAGTAATTGAATAATATGCTGTTGCAAATCGGTAAGAATCATACTTCAAAGTTACAAAAAAGACGGAATATTATCAAGGTTTTATCGCATCCGCCTGCGCCAGTGCAAATGGCAAGCATAATAGCAGTAGTAGCTCACTCGTAGGTGTCGCATATTATGATTAGATTTTTTTAGTTAGACAAGATAGGAAATTTTATTTTTCCTCAAATGGAGGGGATAAAATCGTTTTGAGGAACTGACGTTTCACTCTTATTGTCACTATATTCGTTTTACAAAAAGTAAAAAGATGGGAGCGCTTTTATTAAAATTCAATCAGTTAGACGCTTTTCAAAAACAAGAAGTACTTGACTTTTTGGATTTTCTACTATATAAAAAACAACAACCAACAGCGCAAGAGAAGCCAATAGACGAAGCCGAAAAAAGGAGAGAAGCCGCCGCTTTGTTACTAAATGACTACCAAAATGATAAAGATTTAATTGTCTTCACCGTTCTTGACTCCGACGATTTTTATGAAACGAAGTGAAATCTGGCTTTAAACCCCTTCGAGTCTCCTGCGGAAGACTCGGCGTGGACGGAATCTCTAAATTTTGAACTGATATTTCTACAAATTGTTTTTATATTTGTCCACACAGCAATGGATTCTAAGAAGAGGAATTTGATTCTAAATTTAAAGCAAGAATGACTAATAAAAGTCCGATAAAGGTATTTATTTCCTATGCTCGAAAAGATGAATCTTTTAAAGACGAGTTAATAAAGCATTTAAAACCGCTTGTAAGAGATAATACAATTCAAATTTGGTACGATGCCCTTATAACACCTGGAAAGAATTGGGATGAAGAAATTAAAATACACATCCAAGAGGCGCAAATTATTATTTTGTTGATCAGTGCTGACTTTATGGCATCGGACTATATCTATGATGTAGAAATTAGTAAATCTTTGGATAGGTCTCGAAAGCGAGAAAACATTATTGTTCCCGTTATTATCCGTCCTACAAGTTATTTATCTTTAGAAATAAACAAATATCAAGCTCTGCCCAAAGACGGAAAGCCTATATCTACATGGACAGATAAAGACGAAGCTTGGATGGATGTTACAAGAAGCTTAGAAAAGCTTTTCGATTCTTTGTCTCAAGGCAGAATCAATCTAGAAGAAAGCAAAAACTTCTCTATCTCTATTATTAATGAAGACGAAGACAGGAATATTAAAGAGCAATCAATAGATAGCATTGCTCAGATAAAAAATCTTATTGTTAAAGGAAATCTCGATAGAGCACTAACTTTATCCTTGAAAATCTTAAAGGAATACCAACAAGATGATTCATATAATTCAATATTATTGTTGTCATCAAGATATAATAGTCTAAAAAGAAATGAACATATGGGTATTATAAGTTATTCGGAATCTCAGACAAGCAGAAATCAAATAACACATTCGCTTCTATCCATTTTAGACGAAATAGAAAAGTACCCAGTTTAATATGGCAAAATTGAACCAGTATAAGGACTTTGAAGAAAAAGGTCTTTATTTTGAAGATGGTAGTATAAAAATTAACACGAAGGCTGACTTTGAAGTTTACTGGGAAAAACTAGTAAACTTCGATGAACTTTATACTTACAAATTTAGAGGGTGTACAGAGGCTAATTATAAACTTTATAATTCTTCTCAAAGATATTGGATTGAGAAAGAATTATCCAAGCAAAATATTTACTATCATGATTTTATTAAGAAATTGATTGTTAAATGTAAAAACTGGAATGAAAAAACCATATTTAAATTTTTCAATTTAAATGGTATTGGTACGAACAATGCACTTGCCTACCTCAGTTATATGCAGCATTATGGTATCCCTACACCTTTGTTAGATTTTACGCATAATCCTTTCATTGGACTATATTTTGCGGTCGCAAATTCTTACTATGATAATTCAAGTGAAAGTGAAATAAATAATTACTGCTCGTTGTATATTGTAGATGAGGCGAATCCGTTTTTTTATTCTACTATAAAAACCTTTGAAAAAGAAATAGTGAATGAAAAAAATGGAGACATAGATTATGATAAGTATTTAATTAGTTATCCAATTCTGTTTGTAACGAGTGAAAATGCAGCTTTTAAAATGCTCAACAATACCAATATTGTCAATCAACAAGGGATGTTTTTTTATAATAATAATCCCGATTCGCCCATAGAAAAAGTGTATCACGATTCGATAGGTTTTATAAAGGAAGGCATAACTGAAGAGGAATTTTCCAACTTAAGATATTCAAATTATTTTGCATCCTGCTGGAATTTTCACAAAAGCTTGAAACCATATATTCTATCTAAGCTAAGAGACAAAAGAATATCAGAAAAATTTATTTTTCCTGATAATAAAGACCTTAAAGAATATACGCTTATCTCTGCATTAGAAGAAATCTGATAGAGCATATTCAATACGAGTCCACATTCACGCGTATCGTCGAGTAGCCGTCGGTGGTTTGCAGGGTTTCAATCGCTTCTAATAACGTTTCTTTGGCGTACTGAATTTTCGTCCGCTCCGAGTCTTCCAAAGCGTCTTGCAATAAGCGCATGATGGAGACTCAGTTGAGTATTTCCGTTCGCGCTGGTCTGTCAAATAAACAAAATAAAGAAGACGCAAACCCGCGCCGAGTACTGACCCGCTACCTTTCCATCTCCCCCAACACCTTCCGAACCGCTTTTTTAAAAGCTGGGAGGTCAAAATCAGGAATACCTTGCAGATTTTCAGACTCTAAGGCAGCCAGTGTAATGCGTACTGCCATTGCTTGTACTTCACCAACGGTGGATTGTAAGATACGTTTGTAAAAAAGCGGCAGGATAAAATTGAGGGATTGGATGTCCATATTTTCATACGCCCTGTACTCGATTTTATTGGCAAACTGGTCGTCATCGTACTCCGGTGAATCGGCAATGAATACAAAGGCAGCTTGATTGACACCACTGCCGTAATCGCTGAATTGGATTTCTTCGTTCAACAAACGCTCTATGGGTTTTAAATCCATTTTGCTTTCCGTTTGGGCATCGGTGTGTACAAAAAAGTAGAAAGCGGGTCGTACCTGAACAGTCATGGCAGTTTTTTTACAAATTAAATTAAAATCAGCAGTAAAGCAAGCTATTTATTTCTAATCACTTCTAAAATTCCCCGGCGGAAGCAAAATCGGCGGACTTCGTTTGGCATTCTCTGGTAGAAACGGGTAATCATAGATTTTAAGCAATTCCATTTCTCTACATTCCTGAAAAGTGCCTTCAAATTGAACGACATACACCAATCGCGGATCCGGCAAACCCTGCGTATATCGTCCCTTTTCTTGTTTTGTCGTAGAACCATATTTCCAAATTTCATCAACAAACAAATAAATGATAGTAGTATCAGGACATTTATAGCAAGGATACCAACCGTTTTGACTCGCCACTAAAGCGTATTGTTCTGATATTTCTAATCTTTGAAGTGCCTTCTCTTTTTGTTTTTGCCGCCAAGGTAAGAGTGTAATGTTGCCCTGCTCGTCTATTTTATAAAAAGGCTTTTGTTTTGCCATGTTAAAAATCATTACACCTGCGATTCCTATCAACAAAAATAGCAACCAAAGCGGCAATTTTTGCTTCGTTTGTTCTGGTTCGTAAATAGTTGGCGTTTTTAGGGGAGCTTTGACCATTTAAAATGCTTTTTTTGGCGAAGAAAGATAAAGCAAGGGAATTTGCAAAAGATTGGATTAGAAAAGAGCGTTTTCTTGGTTTATATCTGTTAGTTTTATATCTTCTCAGTCTACTTCTCCGTTAAACCCACCGCCACAACACCTTTTGCCCAATCCGCTCTCGTTCTTCTACCAGCACCCTTTCACCAGGCAAAAAATTCCATTGTTCATACTCCGGTATGACTTGCTCACAGATGAAAAACGTACCATCTTCCTGCGGCTCGGCATCTACCGGACGCCAGACCGGAGTGCCTTCATCCAATAATTCGACATATATTTTTGTGATTGCTTTCATAATTTGATGTGGTTAGTACAAAAAACCTGCTTCGCCAATGTGCAGTAACGCTTCGGGAGTTTGAAAACTGTAAAAGCAGCGGATAAAACCTCCATCCTTATTTATACAAATGCTGGTCTTTCACATAATCAATCCCATTTTTTTTCAGATAATGGATGCCCCATTGACTGATAAATTCATATAAAGGAGCGAGCGATTCGCCCTCTTTTGAAAGAAAGTAAGCTACTCTATAGGGTTTTAAGGACAATACCTCTTTTTCTATCAGGTTGTCTCTTTCCAATTCTTTTAACTGTTGGCTTAGCATTTTCTCTGATATTCCCGGCAGGTTATCCCTTATTTCACTATAGCTTTTTCTCGAAAATTGGTGGAGATGTGAAAGAATAAGTAATTTCCATTTACCACTGATAAAGCTAAGTGTAACATCTATCGGGCAAATGTATGTTTTATCATTTAGATGAATCATATTCTCTTTTTTGTGGATATAAGTAAATAATTCAACCCTACTTTTTGGTAAGATATTGTTTGGAAGATTCAAATAACGGAGTTTTGCAGCTCAAAGATATTTAAAACTAAAAACGTCGTTATGAAAAAATCATTCTTTATTACAACCCTTTTTACTCTTTTATTTCTAAACGTTTCTTACGCTCAAACTAAAAATGCAACAATGGACAACAAAAACTATGCGGTAGAAATTATCAGATACAACATTCCTGAGGAAGAAAGGAATAATTTTGAAAAGGCTTACATCGAAGCGGGGAAATATTTGCAAGCATCGAAATATTGCCTAAGCTATGAAGTAATACATGGAAATGACGAACCCAATCATTATATGGTTATTATCAATTGGACTTCAAAAGAAGAGCATTTGCAAGGATTTAGAAAAAGTGCCGAATTTATGCCCTTTTTCAATTTAGTGAAACCTTTTTATAACAATATAGAAGAAATGAAACATTATGATTTGACAGCTAATAAGTGGGTAAGAGAATAATTACCCGCTCTCGCCCGCCATCGGGCGGTCATTTCTTGACCATTCACTCCACGAACCCACATACAATTTTGGAATTTCCATACCCGATTGCGCCATTGCCAGCAGCGTATGGCAAGCCGTCACGCCAGAGCCGCAGTGTACAATCACTTTTTCAGCATCGAAATCACCGATTGCTGCTTCATATTTTGTTTTTAATTCCGCTGGCGATAAATAAAAACCTTTTGTATCCAAATTTTCAGTAAATGGAATATTAATCGCACCGGGAATATGACCGGCAATTAAATCAATCGGCTCCGTTTTACCGGCATAGCGGTCGGCATCGCGCACGTCAATGACCATGGCATCCGACGCGTTTGCTGCTTGGGCAACTTCTTCCATATCTGCCATCGGCAAATGCCAAACATCGGTTGGATAAGCTACTGTCGGATTGGGCGTTTCAATTCCAGAATTGGTTGGAAACCTGGCATCCATCGCTGCCTGAAAACCACCATCGAGTACTTGCACTTTTTGATGTCCTACGGCTCGGAGCATCCACCAAAAACGCGCGGCGGCGTTGGTACCATTTTTATCATCATACACAATGACCTGACTTTGAGGCGTGATGCCTAATTTCCCTAAGAATTGAGCGAATTTTATAACTGGAGGCAATGGATGTCGCCCGCCTTGTGCTGCGTTATCCGTTTTTTCAGAAAGGTCTTGCTCTAAATCTACCCATCGTGCGCCTTCGAGATGGTTATTTTCATAATTTTGTTTGGCGGTTGGACTGGAACGAGCATCTATCAATACTAATTCCTTTTGGGAACGAAGTAAAAGTAAATCTGAAGCACTTATAATAGGATTCATATTTTTATAATTTAAAATTCTTACAAGTACCTAGGTGTGGCACATTTCCAAAATGCGCCGCACCTAAATATGCCGACAAATTACTCAACTTCCATTGATTCTACGACCTCGAGCATATATTTACTAAATCTTTAAAATTTAGCAAATATTACGTTAACCACTCCAACCGACTGCAAAAAGACATTTTTTGAACTACAAAGCGCTTATTTTTGTAAGAAAAATATTCGATATGAAAATTTTAAGCAGTTTCATTTTTATGATATTGATGACTTTTATTTCAAAAACCCAAACTTCTCAACCCGAAGAACTCGGCAAAGTCCAGTGGATACGCAGCTATGAGCAAGCTTTAGCCAATTCTAAAAAAGAAAATAAACCCATTTTTATTATTTTTCAAGAAATTCCCGGCTGCGCGACCTGTCGCAATTACGGGCACAATGTTTTGAGTCATCCGCTGATTGTGGAAGCGATTGAAGCCAATTTTATTCCGCTGGCTATTCATAATAATAAAGGTGGCGAAGATGCTAAAATATTAAAAAAATATAATGAACCCGCTTGGAATAATCCCGTCGTGCGCATTGTGGATGCGGAAGGAGAAGATATTACAGAACGAATTAATGGAAATTATAGCCAATTGGGAGTCGTACAAGCGATGACCGAAGTGTTGGGCGAAAAAACGCCAACGTATTTGAATTTGTTGTGCGAAGAACTCATTGCAGAAGCAGAAGGTACACAAACTGCCACGCTTTCCATGTATTGCTTTTGGACGGGCGAAGGGCAATTGGGTCAACTCGACGGGGTGGTCGCTACGGAACCGGGTTTTATGAACGGACACGAAGTGGTGCAAGTAAAGTTTAATCCGAATATTATTTCGTTTGAAAAACTCGTGAAAGCTGGCAGCCAAGTAAGCTGTGCCGACCAAGTCTTCACCGATGATGCGCAACAGAAATCTGCTGCGGAAAAAGTATTAGGTAAAAATGCTACGGGCAATCAAAGTAACTTCCGTGCCGATGAAGACCTCAAATATTACCTCTCGCACACGGTCTATGCCCACGTGCCCATGACTGCGTTGCAAGCCGCACGCGCCAATGCACTTGCCGGCAAACGAAAATCACCAACGGAAGTGCTGTCGCCCAAGCAAGTTGCATTGGCAAAATATATTGAAGCGCATCCGACTAAAAATTGGAAAAACGTGATAGGAGAGGATTTGATGACGGCTTGGGAGCAAGTGAGCGCGAAAATGCAGTAAACTCTTTTATCGAGTAACTCGCTCTAGGCGAGTTACTCGATTTCCCAATGATTAGCAAAAGTTAATAACTTTTGCAGTAACAATCGTGTTAATTATTTGAGGATTTGTAACGATTTTTATTTTAATGATAATGCCGGTAAAAAGTAAAATCTGACTTCTCTACGCTGACATCTGACTTCCCAATGGACGAAGGCTACATCAAATTTCAAACCCACTGGCAACCAGCGCCCGCCCTACCCACAGAAAGTTTACAAGATTTAATTCAACAACGGGATGCCTTGCACCGTTTAGGACTAATCGGGGTGTATGAAAATGGCATTGGCTATGGCAATATTAGTCAGCGTTGGAATAATGAAAATGAATTTGTAATAAGTGGCTCGGCGACGGGGCATTTAGTAAATGTTTCAACAGCGCATTTTACATTGGTTACAAAAGTGGACATTGCAAAAAATAGGGTGTGGTGTGAAGGTCTGATAATAGCGTCTTCTGAAACCATGAGCCACGCCGTTATTTATCAGGAATGCCCCGAAATACAGGCGGTTGTACACGTTCATCATGCAGCGCTTTGGAAAAAATTATTATATCAAGTGCCGACTACCGATGCAAGTGCCACGTATGGTTCTCCCGAAATGGCATATTCGATTATAAATTTATTAAAAAGCAGTAATTTGCGACAGCAAAAGATTTTTGTCATGGAAGGGCATCCGGAGGGCATTTTTGTGTTTGATGAAAGCTTATCTAAATGTGCTAATTTGCTGATAAGTCAATTTGCTGATAAAAAGTAAAAAGTTAAATAAAACGAAACCAATTATAATGAGTTTAATACTACCGTATTCAAACGTTCAGCCAACCCCTCCACCTACGCCAGCCTCCAGACGGCGAGCTATCGGGCGCTATGTTGCGCTAGGTGTTTCGGTGTTGGTCATCGGTTTTTTGATGTATACCTTTAGTCAAATTGTAGTTTATATAATCGTTTCGTGGGTATTGTCTATGCTGGGCAGGCCCATTGTGCGTTTTTTTCAGCGGTATTTGCGGCTCGAAAAATTGAGTTGGGGTATCAATGTCAGTGCGTTGCTTACTATTTTAGTTTTTTTTATAGTCATCGCCGGCTTATTACTTATGTTTGTACCGCTCGTAGTGCAGCAGGCGCGGGCATTGGCAACTATTGATTATAATGCAGTTGGCGAATCTTTAAATAATTATATTGCACAGTTTAATACTTGGTTGTCTTCTTTAGGTTTTGAAACGGACAGCCGTCCGCCACAAGAAATTTTGCGGGATACCTTAGCAAAAGTTTTTACACTCGGTAGTGTAGGTGCTATTTTTGGTACTTCACTGTCGGCTATTGCTAATCTTATAGTCGCTATTTTTTCTATCGTTTTCATTACCTTTTTCTTTTTGCGCGACCAAAATTTATTTTTAAATGTGCTCACTTCCCTCGTACCAGAAAGTTACGACGAGCGCGTGCGCAATGCACTCGAAGACAGCAGTACCTTGCTGACGCGTTATTTTGGTGGCTTGGTACTGCAAATCACGTGCATCACGGTCTACGTCTCCATTTTGCTATCCATTTTGGGTATTAAAAATGCGATTTTGATTGGTTTTTTTGCGGGTATTATGAATTTGATTCCCTATCTCGGTCCAGCATTTGGTGGCGGTTTAGGTATCTTGATTTCCGTTTCTTCCAATTTAGATGCCGATTTTTCCACGGTTTTATTGCCTATGATTCTCAAGCTGTTAGCAGTATTTGTGACGGTACAATGGTTTGATAATTATTTTCTATCCCCTACTATTTTTTCTAAAAGTGTAATGGCGCATCCTTTGGAAATTTTTATCATCGTACTGGTGGGTGCTCAAATCAATGGCGTAGTGGGCATGGTGCTAGCAATTCCGGCTTACACGGTCTGTAAAGTAGTGGCACGAGAATTTTTAAGTCGCTTCCGTTTTGTAAAAAAACTCACCGAACAAATGGATGTAGAAATGCAGGACTCAGATGAAAAACGAGCCGAAGAAGCGCTGGAGGTGAAAGGGTGAAAAAGTGATTGGTGATTGGTGATTGGTGATTGGTGATTTGGAAAATAAGTTTGAAGAAATTTTCCTACAATATGATAGGAAGGACGAGGTATAAGATTTTAATTGCGCAAACAGCTCTACTTATACTAAAATAAAATTAAAACGACGTATTCAAATCTTTTTAAAATCGTGTAAATCAATTGATTACCAACTGCCAACTGCGTACGGGCGACTGCATACTGGTATTAGAGCCAGCCAACATGAAACCACAGCGGTTAAAATCCGCTGTGGTTTCCAATTTTACATCGCATCCGATTCCAACGGCAATTGCACGACGAAAGTAGTGCCCTCGCCTATCTTGCTTTCTACTTGAATGGTTCCATCATGAAAATGAACGATTTGGTCTACGATGTAAAGCCCCAGTCCCATGCCTTTTATTTTATTTCTGCCGGGTGCGCGATAAAATTTATTGAATATTTTATGCGTTTCTTCTTGCTCAATACCAATACCGTAATCTTTAATCTTTAGCGTCACCTGATGGTCTTCTTGTTGCAACATGACATCTATTCGGTCTTTGCCCGGCGAGTATTTGATGGCATTATTGAGCAGATTAGCGATGACTTGCTCAATGCGTCTTCGGTCTCCCTGAAACATTTTACCGGTTTTGCCTTGTATACCGATGCTATGTAATGGGTATTCTAATTGGGTATTATCTACCGTTTCGAGGATTAAGGCGTCGAAGTCAAAAATTGATATTTCATAGGAAAGTTGTCCTTGCTGCACCTTAGACACATCCAGAAAATCAGTAATTAATCCGCGCATTTTTACCGAACTATTGTAGCATTTTTGCAAATAGTTGGCGATTGCAGGAGAGCTGTCTTGTGATTTTTGCATCAGGCTCAAATAACCCAACAAACTGGTAAGCGGCGTGCGCAACTCGTGCCCGGCTATGCACATAAATGCGTCTTTCTGCTCTTCCGCGAGTTTTTTGTCGTTGATGTCCACGCAGCTACCGATGTACCCGGTGAACGTGCCAGAGGAGTCATAAATAGGAACGCCTTGGTCCAGCAGCCAACGATATTGCCCATCGTAACGTTGCAAGCGGTATTCCATTTCAAACTTTTCGCGCTTGTCAAAAGCGGTGATGTAAATGTCCAGACACCGTTCCATATCCTCCGGGTGAACATCATCTGCCCATCCATTTCCTATTACTTGCTCCATCGTTCTGCCGGTAAAATCCAGCCACACTTGGTTAAAGTAATAACAGCCTTTGTCCAATCCTGCCTGCCAAATCAAAACGGGTGCCGCATCTGCCAGCATTCTAAATTTCTTTTCACTTTCGGATAAAGCTTCCTCTATGAGTTTGCGCTCATGAATGTCCGTCACTGCACCGATAAAGCCTTCAAACGCACCGTTTTCGTTGAATCTTGGCAAGCCAGCATCCAACATCCAACGGTAATTGCCTTTTTTGTCCATCAAGCGATATTCAAAATAAAAAGGAATACGTTGTTCGCTGGCATTCATAAAAACTTCGCCTGCCATTTGGGCATCGTCCGAGTGTGTGGCATTGATCCAGCCCAATCCAAGTTCTACTTGTTCGGCTTGACCGGTGTAATTGTACCATTGCGAATTCAAATAAGTGCATTGACCATCCGCATCTGTTATCCAAATCATGACGGGTACGGTGTCTGCCATTCGGCGGAATAGTGCTTCGTTTTGTCGGATTACTTCCTGCGCTTGTTTTTGCTCCGTAATATCTAGTACGGTACCTACAAAGCGATAAGCGATAGATGCGTCATTAAAAAATGCTTTTCCTTTTGCCCGTATCCAACGTAGTTTTTTGTCGGTTATGCCTACCGTTCGGTATTCGATGTCATATTCACCGCTGCCTTCCGGTTGGAGCACATCCGATACTACTTTTTTAGTTCGTTCCAAATCATCAACATGTAAGCCCGACAAAAACACATCATAATCTACAAAGGCATCCGCTTGCAGTCCAAATAGGGCTCGGGTTCGATTATCAAAAAAAAGTTCGTTTGTGATGGGATTCATGTCCCAAGTACCTAATTTAGTTGCCTCTGTTGCAATGCGCAAACGTTCTTCGGAAGCGTGTAGTGTTTCTTGTGTCCGTTTTATTTTGGTAACATCAATCACCGTACCAAGCAGTCTCATCGGCTGTTGTGCCTCAAAGAAAACCTGACCAGAAGCAGCAATCCAGCGTTCTATCCCATCTGTAATACCAATGACGCGATACTCGGCGTAGTATTTTCCATCGCCATTGGGGTCAAGTGCTTTATCTACTGCTAATTGCGTCAGTGCGCGGTCGCTTGGGTGTACCCCTTTCATAAATATATCGTAATCTGGCTCTCTATCCAGCGGCAAGCCCCAGCATATTTTCATGCGCTTATCCCAGATGATTTTACCCGTTTGCGGATGCCATTCATGGATACCCACGTTTGCCGAATCCAACGCTAATTGCAAGCGAATTTGACTTTCATACAAGGCTTCATCGGCGCGTTTGCGCTCGGTGATGTCGCGTTGCGTACCCCAGGCTCTATACAAGAGTCCGTTTTCGACAATACCGATTAAGTTGTTGAGGAAAAAAAGCGGCTGTCCATTGCGGTCCACCTCCTTGGTTTCCGTTTCGGTAAGGCGGTAGCCGGATGCAATAAAAGCCCGTAAATATTCAATATTAACTTCATCATCCGATGGCACCATTTCTCCCAGGCGCGCTCCAATGATTTCTTCGGCTTTATCAAACCCATATAACTTTGCCATCTCATCATTACATTCGGCAAGGTAGCCGTGCAGGTAGAATTGTCGAATGAGTTCATCAGGCGGGAGCGTTATATCTAATGGTTCTTTAATTTCACATCGCCAAATCGCTTCTGAACTTTGCGAGACGAAGGCGCGGTAACGTTCTTCCGATTGGCGCAGGGCTTCTTCCGCCAGTTTGTGCTCAGTGATGTCGTTAAAAAGAATGCCGACTTTTCGACTTTTGGGTCCGCCGATGCGATACGCATACACATCAAACCAGCGTCCCATTGCTTCTGAATCATCCACAAAACGAGTCGGTTCGCCCGTTAAAGCTACTTTGCCATACGTTTCAAACCAATGTTTTTCCAAATTGGGAACGAGTTCGAGCGCCGTTTTACCAATGGCATTTTGCAATCCGCTCTGTCGTTCAAACGTGGGATTTATTTCTACAAAGCGATAGTCAATGGGGTGGTCTTTTTCATCAAATAACATTTCGAGGACGCAAAAACCTTCGTCCATGGATTCAAACAGCGTTTGGTAACGCTCCTCACTGGCACGGCGGGCGGCTTCAGCGGTTTTTCGCTCGGTGATGTTTTGCGAAATACCAGCGAGGCGCGTTTGTCCGTCGGTGGCATTGGGAGTCATCACAGCTTGACTGCTCACCCATACGACTTCCTGCGTGGTGGGGTTGATGAGTCGAAGTTCATGTTCAAAAGTGGTATGCTTTTCAACGGCTTCGGTGAGCTTACGACTAGTTTCCTCCAAGTCGGCTTCGTGCAAATATCCGACTGCTGCAGAGACACCCTCCGGTAATTCAAACCCCACGATATTGGCAAAATTCTTTGAATTGTGCAATTGATTCGTCGTCGGATTGATTTCCCACGAATACATTTGGGCAGCATCCATTACAGTTTGAAGTTGTTGGATGTTAACAGCCAGGGCTTCCTCTGCGGCTTTGCGCTCCGTGATGTCAGCAGTGACGCCCACCATGCGGATTGGTATGTTATTAGCATCATATTCCACCCGTGCATTTTGTTCCAGCCAAATCCAGCCGTCGGTATTTTTTCGACGAGAACGATAGATAGAGTGTAAGGGTTTTCCGGTAGCAAAGGTCGTTTCTAAATCCTTGTTTAAGCTTTCAACATCAGCAGGGTGAATGAATTCTTGGAGAATGGTATTTTTATTGAGCGGCGTATCTGTTAGGTCGAAGCCAAATATTTCGTGCATTCGCTGTCCTTCCCAAAGCGCGGTATCGTGTTGTATATCGTATTCCCACACGCCGAGTTGAGCGGCTTGGGTTGCAATTTGTAAGCGTTGCTCGCTTTCCTCTACTTTCTTGCGGGCGAGGACTTGCTCGGTGACTTCGGTGGCAGTTACGATGATGCGATTAACGAAACCATCCGGCTCGGAAAGGGGTTGGTAGACAAAATTGAAATAGCCGGTCTCTGTTTTTCCATTTCGTATCAGCGGCACCGGATATTCGTTACCAAAATAAGGCTCGTTGCTTTGAATAACTTTTTCTAAAATAGCTTTGATAACATGCCCACTTAACTCTGGAAATACTTCTTTAGTGGATTTGCCGATGACCTCTTCCTGCGAGCGGTTGACCAATTGAAAATACTGATTATTTGCCATTTCAAAAACATGATCCGCATTCAAGATGGCAATACTGACTGGCGTTTGCAAAATCAAATTGCGCAGCCGGTGCTCCGATTCTGAACGAATGGCAGCAATTCTCAAATGCGTTTGTACCCGCGCCATCAATTCTTTAGCAGAAAAGGGTTTGATTAAATAATAATCGGCACCCGATTCTAAGCCATCCATTTGGGCCTCTTCGCCGGCGCGTGCCGAGAGCAGGATGACAGGTATGAGTGCAGTTTGTGGATTTTGTTTTAAATGTTTTAATAATGCAATGCCATCCATGCGGGGCATCATAATGTCGCTTAATATCAAATCTGGCACTTTTTCGCTTATCAGTTGTAAGGCTTCTAATCCATCGTGTGCTGTTTTTACTTCATATTGAGGTTGTAATAATTTCTTGATATAATCTCGAATGTCGGCATTGTCATCGGCTAATAAAACATAGGGTCTTTTGCCATTGGAATCGGATTCCGTTTGCATTTCTTCTACTGCGCTTTGCGAAACAACATCCAATGATTCAGGTACATCCGGCAGCCAGCGCAGGGCTTCTTCAATATACGGTTTGGCGATTGTACCCAAAGCAATCGAGGTGGGTGGAGTGGTGAGTTGTGCTGTTGACAGATGCGCCGTACCCATCGGAATAATCACGGTGAAAGTGCTGCCCTCGCCCAATTCGCTGTTGACCCAAATACTGCCTTTATGAATATGGACTAATTCTTGTACTAAAGACAGCCCGATACCTGTACCCTCGTGTGTTCTGCCCTGCACGTTTTGCACTCGATGGAATCGCTTGAAAATATGTTCTACTTCCTCTTCTCCAATGCCTACACCCGTGTCTTTCACACTCAATACAGCGTGCCCGTCTGCTGCTCGCAACTGCACTTCAATCGAGCCTTCTAAAGTGTATTTAAAAGCATTGGAGAGTAAATTCAAAACAATTTTCTCCCACATTTCGCGGTCTACATACACTGGCAACCCCAAATCTTCACAATCAACGATGAGTTGCATCCCTGCCTTTTCAATAGCGGAACGGAAATTGCTGGCAAGGTCTTTGGTGAGTGCGCACAAATCGAGTGGCTCGTAGCTGGCTTGTGCGCAATCGGCTTCGATTCTGGAAAAATCAAGCAGGGTATTTACTAATTTCAGCAAGCGTAAGGCATTGCGATGCGCGATGTTGAGATTTTCTTTGAGTTCAATCGGCAAATTTCCATTCGCAGTAGTCAGTACATCTTCCAGCGGACCGAGCAGAAGCGTGAGCGGCGTGCGAAATTCGTGACTCACATTGCTAAAAAAAGTGGTTTTGGCGCGGTCAAGTTCGGCGAGTGCTTCGGCGCGTTTGCGCTCTTCCTGAATGGCGTGCGCATTGGCAATGGCAGAGGCGATGTGACCGGCGGCAAGTTCTATAAAACCTTGATAATCATTATCAAATGATTGGCGTGGACTGATCCCAGCCACTAAAAAACCAGCAGGAAACTCTTGAATGCCCGCTTTTTCGAGCGGTAGCACGGCTGCTTCTTGCGTCCAAGCATCTGTCCAATTGGCTACTGGTAGGTATCCAATTTTCGTTTCAATGTTATTTACAAGCTGTAACCGATTGGTTTCCAACACTTTTTTGAAATGCCAGATATCAGATTCGCTGCCAATTTCAATAACGGCAGGAATCGCGTTTTTATAGGGTTCTGGCAAAACGGTTTCGACAAAACGAGCGGTTTTTCCATCCTCCTCCAAGAGATAAAGCATTGCGAATGGAACGTCTTTTGAATTTTCAGCCAAGGTTTTGGCAGCAGTATGGCACACTTCGTGTACATTTTTAGCCTCTATCAAACTATTGCTACCCAAATCGCGCAAGGTCTGCAAGCGCCGCCGGTTAATGACTTGCGCCGTGACTTCCATCACCGCACAATACAAGCCACCCACGCCATCGGCATCATCTCGGATTGGGCTGTATGAAAAAGTGTGATACGTTTCTTCTGAAAAACCACTGCGTTCTAAAAAAAGCAGGAGTTCTTCGTTCCAACTTGCCTCGCCGCGCTCTACCACTGCTTCGACTTGTGGGCGCAGGTCGGACCAAATTTCCGACCAAACCTCCATCGCGGATTGTCCAAGTGCAGTCGGATGCCGAATGCCGAGGGTAGGCAAATAGGCATCATTGTAAAAATAACTCAACCGCTCGCCCCACCAGATAAACATGGGAAAGCGGGAATTGAGCATGATTTGTAGGGCAACTTTCAGGCTTTGAGACCAAGAATCGGTTGGTCCCATCGAAGTTTTCGACCAGTCCATCGAACGCATCAGTTTGCCCGTTTCTCCACCACCAGCAAGAAATGTTTGGCTTGGGGCATTCCACTCCTTCATGTGATAAACTATTTAAGCATAGCAATCTAAAAAAAACTGAATTAGTAAGTGCTGAGGCACTTTTATTTTTAACCGCAGAGGCGCAGAGGCTCTGCGTTTCTTAGTTGCGCCGTATGGCGGGAAGAATAATTAATTGATTTTCAATGTTTTGTGAACTGCCAACTGCTTACCGTAAACTGCCTGCTTACTTAGTTCGACCTAAATAATCGCCACATCTGAATTAGCTAATTTAATTGATTTTCCCTTTATTATGCGGGGTTCAATGGTCAATTATAAATGGTCAATCACTAATTATAGCTGTATACATCGAACAATCGTTTTTTGATACTGTTAACCCTATTCAAACAGTGCTAAAATGGGGTTGACATCTTATCACAAGATAGCTGTTTTGAAAATTATTCTATTTGTTTGCAACAAATTATCTGCCCATCCTTTCTCTACAATAGAATATATGTAACATAGAATTTGCAAACTTTTACCCGTTAAATTATGACACCAAACGCTACACGAAAAAAGAACATTCTAGTATGTGATGATGACCAAGAGATTTTAGAGATGATTGTCGAGACGTTGCGGATGAATCCAAATTATGAAATTATCAGTTTCGGTAATGGAAATGCAGTACTGGAACATCTTAAAACGAATTCACCACCGCTGGATTTACTCATTCTTGACCTTTGGCTGCCAGATATTGACAGCGATGAAATGATACCTATTATCCGACAAGACGCTACCACAAAAGACATCCCAATCATCCTTATTTCGGCTATTGTGAAAATTGAAATCGTAGCGGACGAATTGGGCGTGGAGGCTTCCCTTTCCAAGCCCTTTTTATTAGAAGAATTGGAGTACAAAGTGGACCAACTGCTCTCCAATTAAAACTTACACCTAAAAAAGGATGCTCTAAAACTTCTCACAGCCTGTATTGTTCAGTGCCGAATAGCCGCGGCTTCTGTTTTTAGCTACTTTTGTTCTTTCCGGCGTTTTTTAAAGGAGTTGAGTGATGGACCATTTATAATTGACTCCTGCACAATAAGCTGACAATCAAATAGATAGCTATTTTGATTGTCAGCTTATACAGGTCGAACTACTTACCGCGTCAAATACATATACCGCTGCCGATCCAACTCTCGGAAATAGGGATCAGATAAATCTTTAATAAAATAAATCGCTTCGCCCGTAGATTTCATTTCAGGACCGAGGTTTTTATCTACATCTGCAAATTTATCGAAAGAGAAAACAGGTACTTTAATAGCGAATCCACTCGGCTGGGGCTTGATGTCGAAATCTTTCAACTTATGCGTGCCCAACATGATTTTCGTCGCAATTTGTAAATAAGGTACTTTATACGCTTTCGCAATGAACGGAGTGGTGCGCGACGCGCGTGGATTGGCTTCAATGACATAAACGTGATCGTCTTTCACTGCAAATTGTACATTGATTAATCCTCTGATATCCAAGGCTTTCGCTAACTTTTCGGTATATTCTACCATCGTGCTGACGGCTTGCACCGAGAGGCTATACGTGGGCAGCACCGCCGCGCTATCGCCGGAGTGGATTCCGGCGGGTTCAATATGCTCCATGATGCCCATGATGTGCACGTCGTCGCCGTCACAGATTGCATCAATTTCGGCTTCTTTGGCACGGTCGAGGAAGTGGTCAATGAGGACGCGGTTATCGGGCATGTGTTTGAAAATCGTCAGCACTTGATGTTCTAATTCCGCGTCGTTGATGACGATGCGCATATTTTGACCCCCTAAAACGTAAGAGGGACGAACCAAAACTGGATACCCGATTTGATTGGCAACGCGCAAACCTTCGTCCGCGTCATTGGCAACGCCGTATTCTGGGTAGGGAATTTCTAGGGCTTTCAATAAATCCGAAAAAGCACCTCGGTCTTCCGCCAAATCCATATTGGAGTAGCTGGTGCCAAAGATTTTGATGCCGTTTTTGTAGAATTTTTCTGCTAGTTTCAATGCGGTTTGACCACCCAATTGCACGATCACACCTTCCGGTTTTTCCAATTCTATAATCTCCTCAATATGCTCCCAAAAGACCGGCTCGAAATATAATTTATCCGCCATGTCAAAATCAGTGGAAACCGTTTCTGGATTGCAATTTATCATAATCGCCTCGTAACCAGCCTCTTTTGCGGCAAGCAAACCGTGTACGCAGCAATAATCAAACTCAATGCCTTGCCCAATCCGATTTGGACCAGAACCCAATACAATCACTTTTTTCTTATCACTGGAAATGCTCTCGTTTTCAGAATCAAAGGTGGAATAAAAATAAGGCGTTTTTGCTTCAAATTCGGCAGCGCAGGTGTCCACCATTTTGAAGGTGCGGCGAATACCGAGTTTCTTGCGTTGGCGTGTGACTTCGTCTTCTTTCAGGCGTAGCAGCCAAGCGATTTGCGCGTCCGAGTAGCCCACTTCTTTCAATTCTCGAAAAAATTCCTCGGGTAAGTCTTCCGCCACGTTATAGCGCAGGAGTTGCTCCTCCATTTTCACCAAACGCTTGATTTGCTTGATAAACCAAGGGTCTATTTTGGTCAGTTTATGCACGGTTTTTTCCGGCACACCAAGACGCAAAGCATCTTTGATTCTGAAAATCCGGTCTTCGGTAGCGTGTTCGAGGCGTTCGAGAATATCCGAGGTTTTAATCCATTCTTTAATATCACCGCCCAAGCCCATTCGACCATTTTCCAAGGATTGACAGGCTTTTTGCAGTGCTTCTAAAAAATTACGTCCGATTGCCATCACTTCTCCTACGGATTTCATTTGCAAACCCAAGCGACGGTCGGCACCATGAAATTTGTCAAAATTCCAGCGCGGCATTTTTACAACCACATAATCCAGCGTCGGTTCAAAATAAGCGGAAGTCGTTTTGGTAATCTGATTTTTCAGTTCATCCAAGCGGTAGCCAATCGCCAGTTTCGCCGCAATTTTTGCAATCGGATAGCCCGTCGCCTTACTTGCCAAAGCCGAGGAACGCGACACGCGCGGGTTGATTTCGATGACAATCCAATCCTCCGTTTCCGGGTTTTGCGCAAATTGAATATTACAACCACCCGCAAAATTGCCGAGCGAGCGCATCGCTTTGATGGCTTGGTTGCGCATATCTTGGTAAGCCGTGTCGGAAAGCGTCATTGCGGGAGCTACTGTAATACTGTCGCCGGTATGGATGCCCATCGGGTCAAAATTTTCCACCGTACAAATAATGACCACATTATCTGCTACGTCGCGCAAGAGTTCCAATTCAAATTCTTTCCAACCCAATACCGCTTTTTCTACCAACACCTCATGCGTGGGGGAGAGATTCAGACCATTCCGCAAAAGAGGCGCAAAATCCTCTTCTTTATGAACGAAAGCCGCGCCTGTACCGCCGAGTGTGTATGAAGGTCGTATAACAAGCGGAAAACCAATCTTTTGCGCTGCTTCTTTACCTTCCAAAAAAGAATTGGCAATGTAAGACGGCGCGACGGCTAAACCAATATCAATCATGTGTTTGCGAAACAAATCTCGATTTTCCGTCAAGTCAATGGCAGCCACATCCACACCAATCATGCGCACACCGTATTTTTCCCAGATGCCGAGTTTATCTGCATCCACGCACAAGTTGAGTGCAGTTTGACCGCCCATTGTAGCCAGTACCGCGTCAATCTTGCGTTCTTCTAAAACTTTAATAATGCTTTCAACGGTGAGCGGCAGCAAATAGATATTATCCGCCGTAATCGGGTCGGTCATAATGGTCGCCGGATTGGAATTGATAAGGGTCACTTCGATGCCCTCTTCGCGCAGCGAGCGCGATGCCTGAGAACCGGAGTAATCAAATTCGCAAGCCTGACCAATAATAATAGGACCACTACCGATAAGGAGGACGGAACGGATAGAAGTGTCTTTTGGCATTTTTTTTTTAACTGCAAGGGGACAATGGCTATTTGTCGCTTGCTTTTAGAGGCTTTTATGAAAAATCGGGCAAAGATAGTTATTTGGATGATAAGGTGATGGGGTGATAGGGTGATTTTTTTGGGTGAGAGGGTGATTGGTTTATAGGGTGATTTTGGGTGCTAGATTAAAGATGATAAAGCAAATTTTGAACTAATGAAAAGCCGGATAAGGAATAAGCGCATCACCCTATCACCCCTTCACCTAACCTGTATTTCAATCGTTTTGCTATAAAATTCAATCGCAGTAGTTACATCCATATTATTTTGTTTGAATATGTTGTTTTGTTTTTTTACCACATATAAGAAATGTTTGCTGGGTGTGATTCCTGTGAGTTGGGTGGCAGGGATGGTGAGTTCAGTTAGGTCGAGCGGACCTTTAAATTCGGCAGAGAACGCTTCGTTTTTTTCGTTAAAAAATAAGAGAATTAGGCTTTCATTTGTTTGTAATGGCATACTTTTTATAGCTAATGTGATACCTTGTAGACTCGCCGTTCCCTGCACAGAAAAGTCCTCCACCGCTGCCATTTGGAGTGTGTACTGCTGGTTTTTATTATTTAAATCTTTATAGTTGAATGTGAACCCATCCTTCGCGTAATCGGCAGTGCCATTATAGGTATAGCGTATCGTATTAGCTTGCAAATGGCGGGCTTCCATCAAGTTGCCTTGTACAAAAACGCCCTTGGGAAAGGTGATTGGACGTGCATTTTGCAGCGTATCTCCCTCGTTAAAAGCAGCGTGCGCTTTCAACTGGCGTTCACTTTCCAGGTACCGCACAAAATAGTCGGCAAAAACGTGTGGCACTTTGGTTGTCGTTTTTTCGGACTGACAAGCAAGGAACGACAATAGCATCGACAACAGTACAAATAGTCTCATACAGGCAGTATTTTGAGTGTGCAAATATAATTTTTTTGACGGATGAGGGTTAGAGGTTATATAGGAATAGGCGTTTAAAATAAATAGGCGAGCCTACTTGTTTAAATGGTAAATAAAAATCACCGTCAATGTTATATAATCATTTAAAAATCGCCCTGCACACGCTACACAAAAACAAAATTTATACTATTATCAACATCGTTGGCTTGGGAGTGGGCATCGCCGCCGTGCTGCTCCTTTTTCGCATGGTGAGGCAATTTTGATTTCGTGTCTTGGATTAGCCGCCGCACAACGCACTAAGGAAATCGGTATTCGTAAAATATTGGGTACTTCGGTGCTAAATGTAGTCGGACTGCTGTCGAAAGACTTTTTGAAACTGGTGGTCGCTGCACCGCTGGCGTGGTTTTTTATGAACAAATGGCTGGAAAATTTTGCGTATCGCACGAGTATTCCTTGGTGGGTATTTATAGCAGTGGGCGCAATGGCAGTGATTATTGCGCTGGCAACCGTGAGTTTTCAAGCCATTCGAGCAGCATTAGCAAATCCGGTGGAGAGTTTGAAAAGTGAATGAATAATGAAGGAGCGAAAGGCTTGTTCGGTCGCCCTATTTTAGGATGGAACAACATACGCCTCCTTTAAAAACTGCCGAATCAAATCCAGCGCCATCGTGCCGGAATATTGTATATTTTTTAAACGGTCTTTCCCACTTTGAATCTTTCTGGTTTTAATACTGTTTCAAAATTTAGTGCAAAGATGACTTAATTTTCGGGCAGAACTGATGAAAATTTGGAGAGAAAAATTTAATTGGGAGGTAATATTACGAGCTTTTTGCTTACCAAAGCATGATATTCAGCGGATTTAACAAATACCCAGTAGAACCCTGGAGAAAATTTTTCTAATTCAATTGGAGGAATAATTTTATCAGTTACTTGTCTTTGATAAAGGATTTGTCCCAAAGAATTTACTATTGTTACAGATAAGTTATTTACAAAATTATTTACATTAATATTTACAAAATTAGTTGCAGGGTTAGGCGTTAAATCAAGCTGAAGTTTTAAATTAGACTTTTTTGAAAAACAAGGGGAGTTGCTTATTAAACCTTGTCTGGCAGTATACAAACTCGCTAGCATACGTGCTTTCTGACCTTCTGTAAACAACGCCATGCAAGCGTCATCACTAAAATCCATAAATTGGGAAGTAAGACTCTGCGTATTACAAGCATAACTTTGTTGCGATGGGCAACCAAAATAGGGTCCTGTTTGAAAAGGCGTATCTGCTATTTTGTCATCTTCATCACAATCGTCTGTCATAAGTCCCCAAGGATGTAGTAAGTTAAAGTAATGTCCAATTTCGTGCGTCAGCGTTCTACCCAAATGATTCGGTTTTGAATTCTTAGCTGTTCCTATAGTGCCAAGATAGCGATAATCAATTACTATGCCATCTTCTTCAGGTAAAGCAGACATGGGTGCCGTTCCTATGCCAAGCAAGCCTTTAGGTAATTCACATACCCAAATATTTAAATAACGTTTGGTATCCCAAGCATCCTGCCCGCCTCGGCTGGTATAATAAATATCATTATAAATACCTATATTTTCGATAGACGTGCTGGTTTTCGTAATTCCATTAGTTGGATTACCTACGGGGTCAATATTGGCTAAACAAAACTCAATCCCAACATCTGCTGCCAAATGTTGAAATTCTTTCGGAATAAGTTTTGCTTGTTCTTTATTTCTTTTTCGATAGTCTTGATTTAAAACATCTAATTGGGATTGTATTTGCGCATCAGAAATATTGCCCACTTCTGTTCGCCAAACGATGTGAATGACGACTGGAATAGTGATCATATCTCGGGGCTGTACATTTGTTGCCATCCATTTTGCAAGAGTGGATTCTAAGGCTTCTCGATCTTGCTGGAGTGCCGGATAGGCAGCTAAGTCTTCCATCAATCGTGCTTCAAATCCACAAGGCTGCGCTTGACACCAAGTAACTAAAAATAAATAGTAGTATAAAAACAGAACTACTGCTTTCATATCTGCGGGTATTTGAAAGGAAGGAAAGCCCCGAAAACACTATCATTTTCGGGACTTTCAAATGTTGAAGGATATAACCTCAATTACTTACTTTACTACCGTAAATTTCTTCGCAATACGCTCTTGGTTCGTTATTAATTGTATTACATATAATCCATTATTTAGACCTTGCAAATCCACTGGATAAGTAGGTGTAAGTAGATAATCTTGTTTCATTAATTTGCCAGCAGCATCAAAAATAGCATACTGTATTTCTCCTTCTACCTTTTCTAAACCTTCTATTCTTAAGTCGTTTGAGGCTGGATTAGGGTACAGCGTTATAGAATTTTCATCAGGCAAACCCTCTCGGCAACCAGAGCTAACGACTCTAAAACTGAGAAACTGAAATACTCCTGCATTGCAAGGATGCTGCGCAATACCTACTTGTACGTTGTAAGTATAACCTGCCCACAAAGTCCAGTCAGGGTGATTATTTTTCCAAAGGCTCTGCAAATTGACTGTAGAAAATTTGCCGGGCTGCCATTCAGAGGTATTCCAATTGATACAAGAGCCATCTGTTGGTGATACTTGACAAATATCCACTTACCATTCTGCTTCTCCATAGGACGCCGAGCCATCTAATACAATAGAAGCACCTTGGCAGAAAACACCATTACCAATAGTGCCACTGTTGTCCCAAAGCGTGGCAGAAACACTCGGTGATCCTACTTCAATAGAGCTTGAAGTAGATTGGGAATATAAACCGTTGTGCCAATAACCTGTTAGTGCATAGCAAGGGTTCACAGTGCTATACACGGGAGTGCCGTCGGTAAGGTTAATTCTTAATATTCCTCTGTAAATGCCAACAGAAAGATTGTTGAATGTCCAATCACTTTGGTATTGTAATCCGCTGTTTCCCACCTCCGACCAAGTGGAGCCATTCAGTTTTTGTAAGATGTACTTTGCGCCTGGAATGGAGGCTCCTTGTAGCCAGCGTTTTGTAGTCCCACATGTAACTTGTTGTAATTTAAGAAAAAGATTTTGAGGTACATTAACATTTGAAGTAACAGTTACGCTATTACATCCGTTGTAACTAATGCTCACGCTCTGGGAATGAGCTGGCACTACTAAAACCAATAGCATAATAAACGAAAATGACAAAGTGAACAACTTCGCTTTCATAGGTTAAATTTTTAAAAGGTTAAAAATATGATGTTCAAAAAATCGTTATACAAATATAAAAAAAAAAATATGAATAATGTCAAATATTTATTGATTTTTTTTATGTTAAATTTTAAAATTTC
>Ga0163155_10000070_pt1 | contig 101809 bp, 65 predicted proteins | sample OliLakLV19SP4G1_FD_148611 | JGI IMG/M metagenome (GOLD analysis project Ga0163155, IMG submission 148611) | Freshwater microbial mat bacterial communities from Lake Vanda, McMurdo Dry Valleys, Antarctica - Oligotrophic Lake LV.19.SP4.G1 | ecosystem: Environmental > Aquatic > Freshwater > Lake... | reverse complement strand
ATGATATATAAGGATAAGGTATAGTATAATAATATAGGCCATACTCCTAGTTAGCTATATCATAAGTTAAGTATTTATATATAGTTATATTCATATAGAATAATGAAATACAACATATAACACATAAGCTTGAAGAGCTTATGTGCTTGAACATAAAAACATTCTGGATAACTGCAAATTAAGCATTTGATTTCTTGAAAAACAAAAAACAATCAAAAGAAAGTAACTTTTCTGGATTTACTGTTTTAAGTTAATAAATTTAATCAAAGTTTATCAAAATTATATCAAATTATATCAAATTTATATCTTTCTACATCAAATCTACATCTTTTTAGAACAACATTAGATCTACATTAGATCTTTTTAGATCAAATTTAGAACAACATTACATCAACATTACATCAACAGCTTAAGCTCAACGTTTTAAGCAGAGCTGTGACATAAAATTACTAGTAGTTTTACTCTAACACACTCCAAAAACATGCTTCAAAACAAATAACAGCGTAACTTATGTGTATATAAAGACTTACATCCAAAATCACACTGTGTTTTATAGTGTTTTTCCCCAGGGCAAACATACACTTTTTAGAGTAAAATAAAAAGAGGCCATACTAACTTACATTATATAAGTTAGTACAGCCTCCCAACACTCAAACAGGACTCATAGACTCTAAGTCACCTCGTTTCTATTATCTATGGGCCACAAGATGTTCAATCAGTGCTTCTTGGACGACTCTGAGTCACGTCCCTTGCCCCATCCTGCCGGATCGTAGAGCTTCACGTAGCCCAGTTGATAGACCTGGAACGGCTTCCGGTCTTGCACCTTGGAGGGTGCCCACCAGGCCTTGATCGTTGCCACGAACAAGCAGCTCTGACCAGTCCCGCTCTTGTCATTCTTCTTGATGACAATCGAGCCCTTCAGTCGAGCCAACAGTTCGTTCGTGTCCTCAAAGGACTTCGCGAAGTCCTGGACTCCAAGAACTTCCTGAAGGATCCTCATCTTCTTGGCGAAGATTGAGTAACGAGGATTGCCGTGGCCATCATCGTACAACAACTGTTCCCCTGTCTTGGAATCGAGAACGGGATGACCGTTCTCGAATACCATGTCGGGCTTCACGAACTGAGTGACGTTGTAAGTCTCCTCATTGGCGAAATGACCCTTCTGCTTCACGAGAAGCGAGAACACGAACTTGGGGTCCGTGTGGTCATTCTTCGCCGGTTCGTATTTCACTCCGACGAGATGGACCGGAACCTCCATTTCGGAGTAGTCCTCACTATCCCTTGAGGGGATAATCGGCGGGTACTTCTTCTTGGTGTTCTGATCATTCTCATTATTGTGGTTCACGAAGTCAGATTGAACGAATTTCATGTCAGTGTCCTAGTAGCTCTAACTGAAGCAAAGCGGCTAAGTAAAGCAGTACACAAAACAGCAAAACTTTTATCAAGATCTACTTGTTGTGCCTAAGAGGATACATCCCCTAACCCAGCCCAAGAGAGATGCCGGAGCGTGTTATAGATTGCGCCTAATGAGTTATACATACCTCTGGCGCAATAGATCGATTCCTTACGTGGTAGTATACCACTGTATTGACTGCTATGTCAAAAGAGTGAACGAGTCAGGTCAGACTCGGTCAGACTTTCTTACCACAGTCGTAGAGCAGCTTGACGTACAATCCGATCAGGATCACAACGATCATGAGCGGCCAATCTCGTTCCATGTCCATATCGGTCCCTTTCTGTTTCGATGTCTGTGAGATCAAGCAGTATCTACTTCTCTTCCTTCTCCCTGGCCATTTGCCGTTCTCCTGCCTTGATGAGAAGGTAAACAATCACGGCAATCGCAATCCACATCATGATATCAATCCTCTTCGGGGGTTTAGTAACGTGTCAATAAAAAAGGAAGGGTGTACCATACTGTATAGTATGATACACCCTGTAGCTGCCTAGGTCAGATCAGGCTTGAGCCTTCTCCATCCTTTTGGCTCTAATCCATCTCTTTGCAGAAGTCCCCACTCCTCGTCTGCTTAATCCGCTTCTTGAGCTGGATTCCGTAAGCCAGACCCGAGACGAAAGACAGGATTTCGATCAATCCGAGGATCATCCCAACCCAGTGGATCGGGAAACAAAACCCCAGCACGATCGAATTCAGAGCGGCGAAAATCCCCAGATACCTCAACCACTTGATCTGGTGGTTCAGACAAAAGAAGTTGAGCGCACAGCTCAAGAGAAACCACAGAATCCAGATCGTCCACGACATGTCAGGTCTCCTTTTTCGGATCACTTGTGAGATCACTAAGGATCTCACGGACGGCACTCTCCAGAACATCCAGAGAGTTCATATCAGAATCATCGAATTCCACAATCCCCGTTTCGCAGGGGATGCAGACGTCTCCGGGGAGATCCTCTTGGATGAGTTCTCCTCCGCACTCCGAGCACTTCATATCAGGCCTCCTTCTTCTTGGTGATGATCACCGTTTTCTTCCCCCCCACCTCCTTGATGCTGACCAACTCGTCAGGGGGGCCAGCCTTGTAAGCCTTGTAAGCTCTTTGGGCCCGCTTCTTCACATCTTGGGCGCCTTCTTTCAAGCTCTGAGTCCCCTTGAGGAGCTTCTCCTTCAACTGGGCATCTTGGGCCTTCAGGTAGAAAGAGTCGAGAAACCCACCGACCTTGGAGAACTTGTCTTGCATGCTCATAGTATCACACCGTATCATAGATCCTCGACACTCCACACGAACTTGTATGGGTTATGTCAATAAAAATGGGAGTACACTCTTTTGAGCGTACTCCCAAACCTACATCATGTCACTTGTCCCAGACGTACGTCCGGTAGTGCCATGACAGGTATTGCTCACGCAGCTCTTGCATCAAGAGAATGCTGAGAATGTATACGGCGAACGTCACAAAGACGAACACCGTGATCTGACCGAGGATCCGTTTCACTAGAACGGGACGTCGTAGTCCCCCTCCTGAATGCTGTTCTCTTCCTGTTCATTCACATTCCCTTCGTTCACATCCTCTTCGAACGTCTCCGCCCGCGCCGCCCGTTCTGCCTCGCTCTTGTGGCGAGTGAAGTACGAGAGCTTCGTGTAGGCCCGTTCCCCCGGACGAGGCTCAGGGGTGGTGAACCTGCACGCGATAACGGTCGCGTTCTTCTCGGTGAGGTAGGCAGCCACCTCATCGCAGTCGTTCGACCACTTCGCGCTCAGCAGGTCCGCAAGCAGATGGAGTTTGTAAGTCATCTGCGCGTGGTAATCCACGCTCTTCGCCGAGTACGTCAGGTTCACGGTGACATTCCGCCCACGCCATCCGCCCTCCACGATCTTGAAGATCAGGACGTAGAGAGGATTGAGCATGTCCTGTCCAATCTTCGATCCCACCGTGTACTTCTCGATCCACTTGACGGACGTGAGACGCACGGCGTACCACCCGTCGGGCAAGTTGCCACCGAGGTGAGACGTGGATTCCATCTTGAAGTTACTCATGATAACACCTAGATCGAGCTGATTGTTCTAACCTGGCCTACGAAAGTGCAAACCTGGGCAATCAGTTCTATCAATAAAAAAGGTGCAGTACTCCTGAAGAGTACTGCACCCCTATGGCTAGTGATAGTTAGTCAGAAGACTAACCATTACTGCGACAAGTAGCACCAGGCCAAGTAATAGGCCCAGTAGAAGTCCGATGAGGAAGTTCCTCATTCTCCGAGGATTCGTCCCATCGTCCTAAACGCAGCCCTGAAGCTGCTGATCATGTTCTCGCTCTTCGTGACCTTCGCCTTCATGGCGATGATCTCCTGCTCCTTCTGGCCGACCTGCGCTTTCAACGACTCGTTCTCATTCCTGAAGTCAGCCTTGAGGTCAGCGAACGCGCCCTCCAGCAGAAGGGTTTCTTCGTGTCTCGTCGACATCTCATCGAGGAGTCGCGTTTGCATCTCGGTCATCGACGCGATCGTTTCGTCTGCCGTTTTGATCAGGCCCTCGCTCTTCGTGACCCACGCCTCCAGGAAGACGACTTCTTCCTTCAGGTTCGCGACCTCACCCGCGATCTTCGTGACCTGGCCCTCCATGTCCAGCTTCGCTTCGTCGGCATTGATGACGAGCTGCTTCTCGGTCTGCCTAGCAGACTCAAGCTCCTGCAGGGCACACTGGTGCTTCTTCTCCAACCCCTTGTAAGAGGAGTTAGAGACGGGCATAAGGCTGCTGATCTTGCTGAAAATGTTCATGGTACTCTACCGTCATGCCTAACTATGGGTCTCCTAAAAGTAGGAGATTGCCAATCACATGACATCAATAAAAAAGGGGGCATACCTGAAGGTACACCCCCTTGTGGCTATCTCAGTCTCTCAGTCTCTCTCGGCCTCTAAATGGGTCAAGAGCCGAAGATGTCCATCATCATCTTCTCGCATTTTTCTTCAGCCTTGTCCCGGTCAGAGAAGACATACACCGAGTCCTCACAGAGCTCGGGCTTGTTCCAATCCTCTTGCATCCTGGCGTCACGCCAGATAACGAACCACGCCTCCCCCTTCTTGTAGAGGCACAGGAATCCCCTGAGGGCCCCATCAATCGAGACCTTCACCTCGATCAAGGGGAGGTTGTTCAGACCCATCATCTTCGGATAGTCCATGACTGTCTCCTAGTTCTACTAACACTACACGCCTACGTACAACGGAGTTGTAAAAGTAGCGTGTCAATAAAAAAGGGGACATACCTGAAGGTACATCCCCTTGTGATTATCTCAGTCTCTCAGCCTAGATCAGGGAGCAAGCATCTTGCCCAGGAAGCGGTAGATGGCTTCTTCAGCCCGGGCTCGTTCCCGGTGAATGCTCACGCAGTCGAAGAACTCTTCCAGGACCTTGCCGTCCTTCTCCTTGACCTGCTCGTCGTGGAAGATCACGACGTAGCGACCCGCGTGCAGGTACAAGGCGAGGTACCCCATCGTGGCGTCCTCGACGTCGATGCGGACCTCGACGAGGGGGTTGTTCAGACCCATCACCTTTGAGTAGTCCATCTGTCTCATTCCTCTAGGTGTGCTCTTGCCTATCAAGCCTAACAAAGTGCCAAGCTCAATTAGAACACACTCAATAAAAAAGGGTACACCACACTCTCAGTGTGATGTACCCTGTGTCTGTCAGGTCAGATCAGGACTTGCTTCTGTCAGATCAGATCAGGCTTGAGCCCTCCACCCGGGGCAGTAGGTGATCACCCGCCCCTTCTCCATGAACACGAAGAACTTCCTCGCCTTCCCCTTGGGCTTGCGCCCCAGGGCGTTTTCGAGCTCTTTCGAGCTCATCTCGACGAGCTTCGCGCAGGGCGGGACATTCCTATCCGACGCCTCGAGATTCGAGATCTTGTTGCTGAAACCCTTCATGACTGTCTTCCTGTTTCTACTGGAACTACACGCCTACGTACAACGGAGTTGTACAAGTAGCATGTCAATAAAAAAGGGTACACCACACTCTCAGTGTGATGTACCCTGGTGTCTGTCAGGTCAGATCAGGACTTGCTACCGAGCCTCCTCCGCTCAGCCCACGTCTGCGCGCACTCGGCGTCGCAGAAGATGCCCGAGGCGTTCCCGCAGCCCGGGCAAGCGACGAACACCCCCTGGTGGGGGAAATACCTCCCCTCGATCGCGCTCTGTCGCTCGCCTTCGGGGTGATTGTACCTGCTGGGGAGCAGGTGCACGTACCCCTTCCGAACGAGGGTCTTGATGACCTCCTCGTCATCGAGACCGTGGGGGATGGACTCGAGGTCCTCCCGCTCCACCTCCTCCGGGTAGACGGAGGCGAAGAGGTGGCGCCTCTTCGAGTCGTACGAGCCACAAACCACGCTGATGACCTTGATGAACATAACGTGCCTCCTTGGCACAGTGAGTCTAACATGACATGCATACGTACAACGGAGTTGTACAAGTAGCATGTCAATAAAAAGGGGCACTACCTATCCAGGTAGCGCCCCTTCTTTCAATCCCTAGATAGCCGATCCATCGTTACGAAGAACGATGAAATCGGTGGCCCAGGGATATTTGGCAGTCAGCTCTTTCCTGAGCCTGCCCAGAAAGGTCTCTTTTCCACTGTTGGAGTAGACGACCCCGAAGGACACCCGGACCTTTTCGATCCGAGTGTCACTGTGCACTAGGACTACAACATTGTAGCCCCATGCAGAAAATCCGCCAAGCGAACTCATAATACACCCTCCTAAGGTATATGACACCCCACTATGGGTATGTCAATAAAAAAGGGTACACCACACTCTCAGTGTGATGTACCCTGTGTCTGTCTCAGTCTCTCAGGTCATCCAAGAACCTTCCTCCGGGTAGTCGAGATCCTGGCCCATGAGGGGCTTGCCCTCGCGGACCAGGGAATCGAGCATATCCGCCGTGGCCACCCCTCCCTCAGGGGTAATCACGGCATAGTTCTGCGAGACCTCGTAACCACTCCACGGGCCCTCCGAGAAGCACACGGGGCTACACCCCGGCTCCTCGACGTGCCAGCCGTCAAAGGTACGCCAGATCACCCATCCCCCTCCAGTGGGGGTTCGGTTTCCTCGGTTTGCGTTATGCATATGCCATGCCGAGGCGATCATTCTGTATGTCATCAAACCCTACCTGTGTGCCTAAGTGGGTCTACCGAAGTGGCAGATTGCCATATTGGCACTCAATAAAAAAGAAGGGGGTGCACATAGTAGTTAGCTATGTACACCCCTGTATCACCTAGTACGTACAGGTATGTATACCTACACGCACTAGCATGTCCATCACAGGGCGCAGAGCACCCCAATGATGAACATGCCAATCACCCCAAGCAGCCCCATAAGGGCGAGCTTGAGGTTGCTGTACTTCATCCTCATATGCACCTCCTAGTGCATGGACTAATGGGCCTACCACTATGGTAGGTTACCATCCAATATACAATAAAAAAGGGCACACCATACTGTTGTATGATGTGCCCTTGTAGCTGTCAGTTGTTGAGTTCCCAGGCCCGATCAGCGGCCAGGATCTCCTCCACGGCCAGCTCCATTAGGGCCGACCTCCAGTACACCTCCGCCGCGACCTCGTGGCGGTACTCACTGTACCGGTCCTGGAACTCCCCCTCGGGGAGACAAAGCAAGAGTCGGATTCTCTTGTTGACGCGATCGAGTGCAATCCCGACCTCTTCGTACGTGCGCATATCACTCTTTCTGGGTCTGAAGACCCCGGTGGGCATGAAATGTGGAGTCCCAGATAGGGATCCAATACACATTTCCAAACATACCCATAACACCACCCCCCTTAAAAAATTTTTTAATATACAGAATCTAGGCATAAACGGTAATTTACTTATGAAGTATAATTGTACGATATGTATAGGTACTGGGTATACGTCACTAGGAAAATGTCCTTATTGTGGAGGAATTGGATTGAGTATTGCTAAAATAAAAACCCCGGCTGTCAATAAATTAAAAGTAGTCTATATCTCTGGCCCTATGAGGTATAAGGAGCGAGAGTATTATGATATGTTTAATATAGCTAAGAAAAAGCTTAAAGACTTGGGATATGACCCCCGGTCTCCTCTTGATCTTGGGAAGCTTATAGACGACTATAATGATGATCAGTATTATGAGATATTAGGTAAAGCTCTGAACATGATGTTAGAGTGTAGAGTTATAATGATGCTGCCTAAGTGGGAAGACTCTAACGGAGCTAAAATTGAGCGCGGCTTAGCTATCGCTAGAGGAATGGAAGTATTGTATTGGGAGGATTTATGTAATGATTAAAGATAACGTAAAGTCTTATTTGGAAGGACAAGAATATAAAATCACACCCGGCATCTTTAGTGTTAATACAAAATATATAAATAGTGAATTTCTTGAAGAAGATATAAGAATGAATACGCCCACAAGCTCAGATAAACTTAAAAGCATACTTAATGATATTATGCAAATGTGTGACCTATATGAGGTCTCGGCTTCGTTTAGAGCTGATCTCTTGAAAGCCGCTGCAGAAGCTTATAAGGTAGATAACACAATGAGTATAAGTTCCTCCGGCAATTGGAAAACCGCTCCTGTGAACTTATCGAATAAATTATCTTACAATGATGGTCCAGTATTCGAGGAGATAAAAACTATTATAGCGGAGACTATAAGTTCTGCGCAAAGTAATGTAGCTCTTATTGAGCCTAACCCTATGCCTTATATGCGTTATTCCAAATAGCTACAGTCTGCCGGAAACTAGAGTAGCGGTCAAAAGCAAGAAGCCGTGTGCTTCTTGCTTTGTTTTATACACCATTCCATATCAGGATCAAAACAATGGGTTTAGAATTTGTAATATATAACTCTGAAGGCACTGGCCAAAACGGAGTTGGTGGTGGTCCTACGCTGAACAGGGCTGATAGTTTAATACCCATAGACACTACGGCTCCGTATAGGGGTCAAGGTCCTAGATATGTATATCAGAAGTATTTCTTAAATGTTACACAGTATGATGAATCAGGAAACGCGCCGGTTATATCTTCATTACTTGTAAGCAGCATTACTTCTACTGGAGCTGTAGCAACTTGGACTACAGCCACTCCTGCAACTAGTATATTAAATTATGGAACTACTACTGCTTACGGGGAGGAGCAGGACAACGGTGGCATTCTAAGTATTGCTCATAGCATAGCTATGACAGGTCTAGCCAATGACACTTTGTACTATGTTAAGGCTAGAAGTGCCGGTATCGAGAACGTTGAATCATTTACTACTACTAGTTTTAATACTTTAGACGTAGTAGCTCCGGTTATAAGTAATCTCAGAGCCATAAGTGTTAGCTCAACGGGAGCAACTATTATATGGGATACTAATGAGAGTAGTACTGGTAGATTGCAATATGGTATTGTACACACAGATAATTCTGTTCCAGTTAGCGTATTTAATACATCGTATAGTTTTCCTATTGTTGGATTAACTCCAAATACTACTTATCAGTATATGGCAACCGTTGGTGATGACTCGGGTAATACATCTTCGTCGAATATTAAGACACTTAGTACGGCTTCCGGCGGAGGGCCTCCGGCTTTGTCAATTACTAATATTCAATCTGGGTCTATATCATCTACTGAAGCTACTATAACGTGGACTACTAATAACTTAGCTACTAGTATTGTATTTTACGGCAATGACGCAGCCCTGTTAGACAATACAGATATAACCCTTGACAACGTTCTTCTTCACACCGGATCATTAACAGATCTCAACGGTGGACTAAGGTATTACTTTGCAGTATCTGGCAATGACATATACGGTGGCTCTGCAGTACAGTCAGGATATTACTTTGACACAGTAGACAACGTTGGTCCAGTTATATCTCCTGGAGTTGTTTCAGTTGGAGAAACTTCCGCTACAGTTAGGTGGAACACAAATGAATTAGCAAATACTGTTATACGCTGGGGGACTGAATCAACGTCACTGATTAGTACTGGTGGTAATCTCGTAGTATATTCTTTGCCTCATACTGGAGTTATGACCCCTCTATTATCTAATCGTACTTATTATTATCAGATGGAAAGTTATGATTCTTCTGGCAACATAGGACTATACCCTATACAGTCTCTTATTACTTTAGACTTTACTCCGCCCGTTATATCAAATGTAGTTGTATCTCCATCTTCTAGCAACTGCGCCTTGTCGTGGCAAACAAATGAACGCTCTGTCGGTACTGTATCTTATGGGCCAACCGTTTCTTATGGAAGTAATATAGTTAGTAACTTTGGTGCTTATAGTCAAAACCACTTTGTAACTATTCCTTCTTTAAGCGCTAGTACTTTATACTATTATAGAATTACGTCAACAGATTCGTCATTGAACTCATCGAATAGTACAGGGTCTTTCACTACTGCAGGTGTCCCCGGTGGAGGCGATACGACACCTCCGATTATTAGTAATATTCAAGTTCCTCTTGGATCTATTACTTCAAACTCTGCATCAATTATATGGCAAACAAATGAGCCAGCTACTTCTTTTGTTGAGTATTCTGCCTCTTCTTTCCCGGGTATATCCGGAGAAGATACAACGCTTACTACGTCTCATACGTTTAACGTTAGCAATCTTAGTAGTAGTACTACTTATGACTTTTACGTAGCGTCCAAAGATGCCAGCGATAATAATAGCGTGGTTTTTGGAGGAGAGTTTACTACCGAGAATCAAGGGTCTTCTTCTTTTTCGGATGGAGACGTAGTCACGTATGTAGAGTATACTGTTCCAAGAAGATGGAATGCACCAGTTGCTCAATGGGCTCCAATTAGAGTTGTAGTACCCGTTAAAGACAATTTAGACTTAGCTCTTCCATGGGCAGTATTTACTAACAATACGTGGATGCCTTGTCAAAGAGAAGTTACTAAACGTAGAGCTGATGGACAAGCGTGCTTAGCAGAGATTGTATTCCCCGTATGGGTACCTTCTCTCGCTAATGGGATAGCATATATTCAAGTTGTTGCAAAAACTTCTGTTTCTGGATATTCATGGTCCCAAGAGACTATTGCAGACTCCGTTATTAACCTTAATCTTCCTGATGGACGGGTTCAGACTGTTCCTCTTCTATCTAGCAATATCTCAACTAGACAGGTTCGCGGAGACAGCTCAAGTCCGTGGTGTAGAACCTATAGACATTTTAGTAGATTTGAAACTTCAGGTAATATTGCTGACAAGTCTATGGTTGCACATGTATATGTTACATATTATAACTATGAGTATTTTCCCAACGCTAGGCCTGTAATAGACCTTCGCATAACTAACGGACAGCTTAATCCATCTGCCCTTGCCAGTATTGGAAGAGTATATTTTAGAACTCTTGTTTTAAAATATCCAGAAGTTTCAAACGTTGTAACTCATAAGGTTATTCCATCTACGCTGTGGAACAGCATGAGACAAGACCCTAGAAGTCTTGTTATAGCTAAAACGCTAAACAATACTCCATCGTCTATAGGGTTTCCTGATTATAGCACTAATGACTCAAGTGATAATGCCTTTGGCGCTGGCATGCATATGCAAAGAAGATTTGCTATGCATGATACTCTTGGAACTGAGTATCAACAACTAGAAAAATCGTTTACTGCTATGGAGTACGCAGACTTAAAGAATGTTGGGTTTGCTATATCTGGTGCTAGAAACTGGACTAACGTAAAAGCGCATGGCCCAGTTTTTACTTATTTACCAGACTATTCTTTAATAAGATATGGAGAACTTGTCGGCAGAGAAGCATATGAACGCAGGATGTTTACTGCTTTAGGTAAAACCAAATCAAACCTTTCCCAAAGTATATACGACTACGACGAGTTTACTGGTGGAGATCCTGGCGCGGGTCTAAGATTTGAGTTTGGTCCTTGGAGGCCCTGGTGGAGTACCAATGGAGGCGGAGAAGGTGGATTCGGTATAATCTCATATAACGGGGGGGGCTATACGCAAAGCGGACTCATAGTCGAGATGTTCTTAGCTATGATGAAGACGGCTACATGGAGCTTTGCATTGTGGGATTTAACCAATGGTGATCCTATAAGAGTAGAAACATTCTTAGATGGTAACAACAAGTTGCCATATGCAGTAAGCTTAGACGGAAGGCTTGGGGGAAGAACTAACTTACCATTTACTAGAGTCGGGGGAAATACCGACTCAGAGACTGAATATAATATAGGAACATGCTCTTATCTTGGAGGCCTAGATATATATTTTAACGGAGGTTTAAAATTTTATACCCCAATAGATCCAGCACATACAATAAGATACTATAGTTCATTTATAGCTCCTGCAGAAGTTGGCGGAGACAGAATGGCTATTGATGACCTACTAATGTTTGCCGCATCTTATAGGGCAATGTACTGTAGATATGGAACACAAGGATATGCTCTTGGTTATGGACTTTTTGACAACTATCATGGCTACGTAGGACAAGATACTGCTCCGAGTATGACTGCGATTACTGCCGACCCATTTAAAGGCAGAGACTTTGGTAGACAACGGGGCTGGCCTCTGTATGGAATGTGCGAAGCTTATACATTTGCAAAAGACCAAATAAGACAAGATCTTGCTGGGGATTTAAACCTTTGGATGCTTACGCTTAGAGACCTTACCATGCCTATTGGCATTCCGGATAGAAAGAGATTTCAGCAGCCTATTATGCAGCAGCATCCTGGTATTAAGTGTAATGGGGCTATAGCTTATCTTAATTTGAACACTCCAGGGTCAGCTCCGTCTTCACACACTATGACACTGAATTCTATTGGTAGTGCTGCACAGCTAGATACCAGTGTTTCATCTGCCGACGGCGCTAAGTTAATAACTACGTTTATTTCGACATTTAAGAATAATCCTGATAGTATACACTTATATGACTATGAGCGTAGAATACAGGATGCAATATGGCAGTTTTTAATTAATAGCTCTGTTAGTTCAATTAGCGGAGCAACTAAGTTAAGGGCTGAACTGTATACATACAGGTCTGACACTGGTGCAGAAGTTTTAATAGGAACAGCCGACTCATTAGAGATAAACTCACTAACAATTAACACATCTTTCTTCACCGTGCCCATACTGACTGAATTGTCGGTTACTGAGGGATATAATGGTTCTGGCCAATTTTGGCAAACTCTAGTTAGAATTAAACTATATGCATTGACTACATCTGTTTCGCCTATTGTCTTAACCACTTATTACAATGGATCTCAAAATAGCACTACTGTAACTACAATAAATACAATCTATAGGAACGTATGGGATTTTGCTCAAGTGTTTGAGGCAAGTATAGTGCTACAGGCAGAACTAGCATTATGTAAGTCATATTCTGAATCTGTAGACCCTATAACTACTATAACATTATATAACTACATTAAGAAATTCTACGATGAATTCTATAAGACTGATCAAGGTGTAAACTACGCAGCTCATCCGTTGCCTCCTCAGGGCATTAGAGACTATACGTCTTATTATAGAACTCCATCAGGTGGAGGTTTCTATACAAGCGATTGCTGGGCAATTGCAGTTGCAAAGAACCCTGTAGAGAATGCAGGTGATGGGGCACCGCTTACTAGCATGATCGATCAAAAGGGGAGATACTCGGATGATCCAGACTTCTTTTACTCAAGTTTTGCTATATTAAATGCAATGATAGCCAACGAAGAGTTGGGCCTTGGCTTTAATATTAACGGAGTATTAGCTAATAGGTGGAGATCCATGGGTACTTTACAGTTTTCTACACCACTCGATAAGGCAATTTACTATATAACTAATGGCATTAATATAGACCTTGAAACTTATAAATTAAATACGTTATTACAGGCTGTAGGAATAATTGCACACATTCAGTATGCAAATGCCAATTCTTTACTTGCAGAAACTGACACTACTGAGGTTCCTGGCTTAAAAATTTACTTGTTATCTGCGTCTAATCCGGAGACAATAGAAATCGGAGTTAGTAGAAATCTTAACGACTCTACTAGTGGATCAGTGTTTGAAGGGGATCAAAGAGATTTAGATTTCTATATAGGGTCTGGTGTGACCACAGATGCTCCAGTATTCTATAAAGCTAGAGGCATAAATCAAGCTATATCTTTATATAATAGAGATGGCGAACTTGGTGGCCCAGTTAGCATAGGAGAAGATACAGATACAATGATACCGTTCTGGTTAAGACTACGTCTTGATGAAAATCAAGCACCAAAAAATACTAGCTATATGAGGCTAGGAGTTATAGGCGGCATTGGCCCTACAGATGGGGCTGCGTCAGTTTCTGATGGATCATTAGATACTGATTATGGATATTTTGAAGGACAGCTAGCACAAGGTCAAAACTACACTAGTAGAGTTGGAAATGTTTTATCTTTTAATTATGTAGGTGATGAGAATATTAAATACGTTATTAATTTAACTTCAGGACAACCGTCATTTAGTGGCGCATTAGTAGTTTATGAAGAGACAAGTGATTCGTATCCCGTAGTAAATGGTGGACTTGCATATAAGAGTCTTGTCGGTACAAACTACAATATAGCAAATATTGCGCCATTTACTGTATTAAGCGGTATAACTCAAATATCAGACAACTCATATGCTGCAGACTACTATATGTCTTTAGACGGCGGTAGCTACATGAGACATCAGTTTACAATTGAAGGAAAATCTCTTAAAATAAGAAGCTATTCACTTCGTACATCTTGGAAAAACATATCTGGCAATTATTACGCGTACACTCCTGGCGTAATGAGCGGTATAGAAAATCCATGCATTGTAGATATGCCAGGTATTGGTAGAATTCCAACTGTATGCTTTGACAAAACGGCAAGTGATAAATACCTTATGTCTTGCGTTGTAGACCTTACTAAGAGCAATTCTAACTCATACCTTCAAACATCTCCTTCTGTGGTTGTACCTGTGGATAATACGGTAAACTGGGCTAATAATCTTTTATATCTTAGAACTTCCGACAATATAACAATTCCACAATCTGTAGACGAAACATTAAATATTATAGTCTCTAAAAATATAAAAGACGTAATGTTTCAGTATAGTCGACCAGCCTCACAGTATTTATCCGAACTAAGGAATAAACATGTTACATTGTTTAGTTCTCCTTCTCCTTGGGTTCCTCAAGACCCATTAAGCCTTAGATCAAATAGTTGGAGTAACTATATAAATAAAATGGTAGAATGCGGTGTAACAGATTGCCTCTCGTATGTATTCTTCTTCTGGACAGCAGAAACTGGAACAAGATTTGACTTACTTGGTAATGAAATCGCCCAGCTTCAAAACCATGGTCCAACGTGGTACCCCGCCGTTAATGATAGTGAGTTTAGATCTTTACTTAATTACTCTAATACAGTTAATTGGCCAATATATTCTTATCAAATGTATGAAACAGTTTGGAGCGGAAATCCGTCTGCAAATTTTCAACTAACAGATCTAGCTATAAATACGGCTGGTTCATTTAAACATTTAACTGGAATTAACACAGCATATTCTGGCCAATATGACTATTTTATGTCAGAGAAAAAATCTTTACCCTATGTGATAAGTGAAGCTACTGAACTTAAAGCTAATTACAATTTCTCTGGAGTTTTTTGGGATGTTGCTACATATTATCTTCCAAGTGTACTTGATACTATGGATGCTAGAGTTGGTTCTGATAGCTATACTTATAAAAGCGTAATACGTGGTAGAAAAACAAAGTTTCAGTCTATCAAAAATATATATAATGGCCCTCTACTTGGAGAAGGCTCAATTAGTGATCCTACTAATGAATTTGATTTCTTATATGCAGGCTATGTAGACAGCCTGCAGGGACACATTAATACCCACTCTTCTAGCGTTACCTTTAATCTTCCTTCTGGTTCTTATAGAGCTCCAACTGTTTATCCAGTCGTCCCAGAGTATAACTACCGTACGGTTAATAAGCGTCAAGCTAATCATGGACTTGGGTTTCCAGAAAGATTCTTTAGCCTTAGTGACGCAGATTGTCATGCCACTTCTCCTAATACTCCAATAGTAAGTATAAACGATTTTTTCCCGTTCACTCAAATAGCCCTTGATCGCTACAGGTGTTATGAGATTGCATACGGCAGAATAGGTTATACACAAAGTAATGGATATTATGCAAATGATATTGATGGTGATTATCAAAAATTTTCAACACAAGTCGCAGAGTACTATGTTTTAAATGAACTTCAGCGAAGGTATCTAAATGGAAATATACAGACCATTAAATATAGAATGCCTAACAATCAGTATTCTGGCTTTGAAGAAGTTTTATTTGCAAAAAAGAATATGACAGGCTTTAGTGGAGCTGCAATCTATTATAAATTTGACACTGACCTTGAGATGTGGGTAAACCCATATAAAGAAGTAATTGAAGTAAAACTTCAAGGATACGGAATTGACGACGGAGATTATACTCTACCTAGAGACTCATGGCTTGCAGTTGCCCCAGATGGTTTTATTGGCTTTTCTGCAATAGCTGCAGCTGACAGAGGTAACTCAAATAGTACAAGAATTGACTATTGCTATGCCCCCGGTCGATATGAGCTCTTTGATGGTCGAAGTGGTGTAGCCAGTGATGGATATGGAAACATAACTACTAGCGGTAATAATCTTAGGTTGATGAAGGTTTACAACTTTGTCAATAATAATACTATTATGAAGCTTACCGACAGCTCTGTTGTTGTATCTGGAGGCCTAGTATGAGTAAAAACGAGATACCGTTTTATTGGATATGCGATAAGATTGATTGCAAATCTGTTAACTATCGTAAGTTAGCGCCTGAATCCTTACTTATTGAAGATCAGTGCGACCTATGTAATGCGTATATTTATGAGCCTCTTACCCTTAAGTATAAAAGAAAATTAAAATTAGAGAATGGAAAAAAAGAAGTTTAGAGTTGTTACTGATGACGCGCCCACTCAGCCTGTCCTCACTCCCCAAGAAAAAGCTATTCACGCTGTGACAGGAATGCACGAGGTCCTTCCAGTAAAGGTATGTACCTCTACTAGGTTCGATCTAGTTCCTGATCTCCTTCGTGGAGGCAATAGAAAAAGAAAGTTTGCTATGGTTATCTCTCTTAATGGAATTCCTAATTTCGACGAAAGACCAGATCCTTTAATGATACCAACAGATCTAGATACATTCCTTATTGACGGTGATACATTGGCAGACCTTCGAGCTAGAGCTATTTTAGAAATAGATAGACTTATTAACCAAATCGAACAAGTTCTAAAACCTATGGAAGAACTCAATGCGGAAACTGTACCAAACCAAGCGAATTGATCACGTAAATATATTAAAGTTTATAACTGTAAACCATGATAGCAATTCTTTGATAATTAAATTTGACAATCTTTGTATTTATTTAATGAGACATGAGCGAAGAGATTTTCTTGTCTCACAGTTTGAAAAACTTTTTCTCAAAGAAACTAACAAGCTTGAAGGATACAAGATTAATGAAGTTGCTTTAAGTAAAATTTGTGACTACATTGACGATCTTTCTGCTTATCTTACTGTTCAAAAAAGTAAGAGCAAAAATGGCGATCTACTCTCTCAAATGAAAACATTTCAAAACTCTCGTCCAGAAGAGTATAGAATGGTAAGAGATCGTTACAGGGCGGATATGGAAGTTGCTAAATCTAAAAACCCTAAGGTTTACGAAAAGATGTTAGCAAAGTATAAGCGTAGATTTAGCGACGATGATAAATGATGAACTAAAAAGATTCCAGCGAGTCGTTGAAGGCCCGTTGGAATCTTTTCTTATTGAACTCTACCCAGGGTATATGGCTACGTATCAAAAGTTTCGTAAGGCTATAGGCCCTCACTGCGTTTACTGCAAGGCTGCAGCAAAGACTATGTATGCATTTGAGATCAAAAGAAAAGGCGATGACTTCTTAGAAAGATTTAAAAATGGAAACTGGAACGAGTACAAATGACGATTTTGATATCTTAGGCCCTGAAGCGCCTATTGAGCATTTGCCTATTGCTAAAACTTTAGCTGCTAAAGAACAAGATAAACAAGATATACAAGATCGTACTAGCATACTGTCGGTATCAACTAATAAAGCTGGCATTAGTACTACCGCCGTTCAAGTTGCAGCTCTTGACGAGTTTATGCACAAGATTAGGTTTGGGCATCAAGCTGCACTACCTATGATATGTAAAGGGGAAAATGGATGTCCCTTTATAGCTCATTGTCCTTTATTCCTAAATAAAATAGCTTTGCCTATCACTAAAGTATGCCCAGTAGAACGTAGTATGATAAGTCAATGGGTAAAAGATGCTCTTACTGCCCTTAAAATAGATGCAGATGATCCTGATAATGCAGTAGACTTAGCTATGGCATTTGAGCTTGCTGGCATGGAGCTAATTAGATACAGAGCTAGCTTAAGGCTATCTGATGAGCCTATGTTAACTAAAGATGTAATCGTCGGATACTCCCCTCAGGGAAAACCTATTTACGACGAGAAGCCTAGCCAGTCATTGCTTATTTTAGAGCGTCAAGCTAAGATTATAGGTAAGCTTAGAGACCAGCTGCTTGCCACTAGACGCGCTCAGGCTCAGGTTGGCAAGATATCTGGAGATATCTCTGTTAGAGGTGCTAACATGCTTAGTAAAGCCAAAGAACTTGCCGAGAAGCGTAGAGCTAAGGCTAACGGAGAAGCTGTAGATATCTCATTCGAGGTAAAGCCTGATGACAAACCTAAGTGATGCTTTATCGTCTTCCAGTATTCAGTTTGACATTGAAGGTACTGGACTGGGCAAAGTTAAAGGAAAGATGTTTGCAGAAAATGTACATATTTGGCAGATTGGATATTCTATTAAAAATAGCGATCCAAAAGCCATCTTTTCTTCTATACCTACAAAAGCTTCATTTGAGCAAGGCGCTATAGATCTTTATGGCAAAGATATTGTGGATAATAAACCCGGTCCTTATGTTAGAGCTATAAATAAGAAAACCGAAAAAGAAGTGCTGGAAGAATTTATCGGTGTATTAAATGCTAATCCGAATTCTATTCTTGAAGGCTGGAATATAAAGAATTATGACATTCCACTTTTAGAGCATGCGCTCAAAAGACACGGAATGAACGAAGGAATAGCAACACTTAAATCCTCTAAGATTATAGACTACATGGACTCAGCTAGAAACATATTGTTATCTAAGTTAAGTCCTGAGGCAACTGTAGCAATATTTGGAGATAATACGGCAACAGACACTTACGCCTTAAAGGGTACTAATCTTAGAAATTTTGCCGAAGGATTTGGCATTGATACGGGAAATATTAACCTTCATGATGCAAAAGAAGACGTTAATCTTTTTAATGCCGTCAAAGAAAGAATGGTTAGAAATCCTGACAGCTTTGATGCAATCAAATGGGCTAGAAGCGTAGACAGACATTCTCCTAAAAAGGGTGCATCTTTTGAGTCTAGATTAAAATCTTTATCAAACGTTCAACAAACAATTGACCCATCAAAGATAGAGATCAAACCTGAAGTTCAAGCTTCTAAGCCTGAAGCTCCTGAGCCTAGTGCGGCTACAAGATCTCCTATTCCGCCTCCTTCTGGGCCTCCTCCTAGGTCTGCTCCTGGCCCTGAAACTCCACCCAGGGTAGATACTAAGCCTCATTGGTTTACTAAGATAGGAGACGATGCCTTTGAGGTACTTAAAAAACCTAAAGCTCAAAAGTATGGATTAATAGGAGTTGGTATTATTGCTGCTGCTTATATGTTTAAAGATATGGACGTTGGCTCTAGTGCAAATAGAGCTGATTATATTAGTGCCACTTCTCTAGGCAAGCCTGAAGAAGAAATTCTAAAATCTATAAAAAACTCTAAAAATGTAAAGCAATATAATAAATCAGTCAGTGAAGAGCCAGGATTTGAAGAAGCCAATAGGCTTAGATCTGGAGATGAAATCCACAAGCTTATTGAAGCAGAACTTCTAAGAAGCGATATAGGTCATTCTTCTGAAGTTCACCTAAAAGATGATAAGCTTGGCATTAAAGGTATATCTGACTCGGTTGTCGAGATAGATGGTAAAAAGTATCCCGTAGAAGTTAAGTCTACTTCTACTGAGAATATAATGAATATGACAGAAGCAGTACCTACACATGCTTCTCAAACTAACTTCTATTCTCATGCCTTAGGCGCTCCTGGTGGCTGGGTACTATATGCATCGGCAGAAGATCCATCTATAAGAAAATCATTTTATATACCCTACTCTCCTGGTAGGCTAATACAAGATGTTTCTAAGTTTAGAGAGATAATAATTAAGAACCAACAAGAGCCTGGAGTTTTACATGGCTGGATGAAACAGATGCGTCAATATTTTGACTCATCCCATATTGTTCCATCAGGAGTACGTGATCAACACTCTAAAGGCTCATCCTTTAACGGGTTTGAAGCTATGAATGAGAACTCTGAGCGTGGCTTCCCAGGAGGTCGTATACAGCACTTCTATAAAGGGTTTCAGTCTGACCACTGTGTTGCCTCAAAGTCTAAAATACGTGACCAGGCGACTCGTAATGCCCATCTATTCCCAATTGGCTCTCCTGATTACGGAAATACCAGCGTCAATCGTTCAAGACAAGATATGAGGAACTAATATGAGCGCAATGGATAAAGCCGTTAAGTTTGCTCAAGAGTTTGGAGCAACCTTCTCTAAAGGTAAAGTAGGCCAGACTATTATGCCTGGTCCTATAGAGCTATTCAAAAAAGAACAGATGAAAAAACTTCAGTCTATGGTTGAAGAACGAAGCTTTACAGAAGTTGCCCAGGAAATTGGTAGCAACTATTTTAAAGGCTCCAATGTAGAAAGTATTAAAGACACCATAGAATATACAGCGGCTAATGCAAAAAGAGGATCATACCGTAAAGGTATAGCTGGTGCGGCATTTGGACTTGCCGCTTTTAATACACTTGGGATAGAAGCTTTTGGAGCTACAGACCAAGCTAATAATTTAGCGTCCCTTGGAGCACATGGTGTGATTGGTTCCACTATGTATAAGATGGGTGGCAAAGCTAGAATGGCAGGAGTTGGCTATCTTGCTGCCACTGCCGTTAATACCTTTCGTGACGGCGATAATCTTGGGCCCCTCTAATGGGAGTGTTTTCTCAAGCTCTTGAAGGTATTGGTACGATCTTTGGTGCAGCCAAAGCTTTTAGTAAAGGAGCTATACCTCTTTCTAAGGGAGTTAAAAGTATAACTCTAGATTCTCTAGAGGGTAAATTTCCCGGAGTTAACAAAAGGCTTCGTACTGCCGGCATTGGGTTATCAGCTAGTACGGCAATAGCAGGATTTGGCGGTGTAGGTCCACTATCCGGTATAAGCGAAGAATATGAACGAGGTATGACTTCGCACTATGGCGACACAGAGTCTACTCAAAGAGTTATGGCTGCACAAAGATCAGCAGCAGTTGGTCTAGCAGGAGTAGTCGGCATAGCTTCATTAGCTGCCCCCTTTAAGAAGGGCCCTTTGTCTTCTGAGTTTTATAGCGGCATAGCTAAGTCCGCAGTTGGTGGAGGAAAGATAGCTGCTCGCGGAGTAAGAGATTTAGCTGCTCGCGGAGTAAGAGATTTAAAGGATGAAGCAAAGATTTTGCCAGACAGGATAAAGCATAAAGCAAACAGCGCTTATAATGCTTTTCGTTACAGTGTTGATAGGAAGATGTATTCATATTATCCTTCATATAAAGCTGCCGTTAAAAATATTCCCAAGTGGCAAGGACCTGTAGGGGTCAATAGAGGGGTCAATAGAGGACGTGAAGCATCTCTTAAGTCATACACTAAAGCGCACCATAAAGAAGTTAAAAAAGCTAAAGAAAAAGTTCGCAAGATAGAAACTGCAGAAAGGTTTGCTCCGGTTTATGGACCTCGGCCTCTAAAGTCAACTCAAAAAGCTAAGTCTTTTGCGTCGTCTGCTCCTAAATCGGTTCTACACTCTATAGTAAATAATCCTATGAAAACAGGATTAGCTGCAGGAGCTATAATGGGATTAGGCGCAGAAGCATACTATCAGTCTACGCCTAGAAATACGGGCCTTGAAGGAAATATAGAAGCAATCGATTCTTCAGGAGGAATTTCTAGTGAGCTAGAGGCTTCAACTCAAAATTTAGTATTTGGATTACACCGAAACAATAGAAGCATGAGAGCTAGATACCAATGATTGGAACAGAATATTTAGAACCCAAAGATAGGATGGAAGACAACTACTATAATGGTGGTCTATTAAGCACTGCCATAGAGATAGGTGTATTAGGCGGTGGTGCTCAATTGTATAAGAAAGCACATAAAGCTCATATCAAAAGTCGTCCATTTCCAGGAGTTGCTCGTCATAACTCCAAGCTTAAAGGGTATCCTTTTGAAAGCTCTCCAGGGTCAAATGCTAAAAAAATAAATAGATTTAACGATACCCTCGTTGGCAAAGGCTCTTATAAAGCAGGGGCTAGAACTTTTAATAGACTTGGTAAATTAACTGGCGCAATGGGCCTATTTGTCCTTGGCTTTGATTTAGCCAGTGGGATTGTAGGTGCTTCACAAGGCTTTATTGAGTCTAGGGATAGTATAGAAAAAGAACGTAGACGTCAAGTATACAATAGTGAAGATTCTTATTTTGACTCTAGAGCCGCGTTTACGCAACGTCAACGAGCAATACAGGTTATACATAATTCCCAAATGAGTACTCGCGCAGCTATGGGCTCGGAATCTTCTTTTATGCACAACTAACTAGAAGGTGAAGAGCTAGGATATATATTTCTTGACTCAAAAACAATAACGCAAAATGAACAAAAAAGAAACTAAAGTCTCTGATTTATTAAGGCTTGGATTTGGTAGACGTCGTATTGCTAAAGAAATGCAAATATCCGAATGGGAAGCCAGGGCATTAATCCAACAAGTGCTTCCAAGAAGTGAGACTCCTGCACAGGCATTAACGTCTATTACGTGTGAGTCTAGTCTTCCGGCTAGCCGCCAAGATAAGTTAATTCATATTAGTGGAATCAATAAAACTCCGATCAAGATATCTCCCAGATCTTTAACCGGAATTAATCAAGCTGGTACTGTCTATCCTTTAGAGAAACGAGCAGTAGGTCTTAAGGTTGCATGTGTATCTGATATACATTATCCATATCAAGATGAAAGAGTAGAAGAGATAGCGTTTAGTTTTCTAAAAGACTATAAGCCTGATATTATTGTCTGGAACGGCGATGTGTGGGACTTCTATGCTGTTTCTCAGTATACTAAGAACATCAAGAAGAAGATGGACATCCAAGAAGAAATTGATTACGGCGCAAGTCGTGTCAAGATGTGGATGAAAGAGTTAGGTAAAACTAAAGGCTTTTTTGTGATAGGAAATCACGAAGCCCGTCTCGGTAAGCTTATCTCAAAAAACGCACCATCATTAGCTTCATTACGCTCTTCTTCTATTGAGAATAATATTGACTTTGAAGATATGGGCATTGAGTTTATTCCTGAGCACAAAGATTTATTTATTGGCAGCATGCTATTTACTCACGGCAACGTAGTAAGATCATTTGCTGGAGCTTCAGTTAAAGCTCAATATGATCAATTTGGCTGCAGCACTCTTATTGGTCATACTCATCGTATTAGCGTAGCACATAAGAGAACAAAACTTGGGACTCATACGCTAGTGGAGAATGGAACCCTATGTGATTTTGATGTTGAATATTCGCCTTATCCTAATTGGCAACATGGGTTTACTACTTTAGAGTTTGACGGAGATGATTTCTCTGTTAGTCAGCACTTGATTAATAATTATAAATTAGTTGCATTTGGAAAAGTTTATACAAAATGAACTCGAATGATATATTGGATTTTAACGAACTTGCAGAGTTCGTTAAGTATATACCAGAAAGAGATTATAAGTCTAATAATTATACTCCTTATGGGCGTCCATTCTCGGATCTATGTAAAAACTGCGACAAATATTATGGCCTTCTTCAAGCTAAAGGCCTAGTAACTAAATTTCCTATTCAATGTAAGAGGCATATCCTTAATGAGTTTAAAGGGCTTGTAGAGACAGACTTTGCCGACGCGGCAGAGTATAACGAGATAATGATCAATGCTGATCCGGTATCTTGGTCATATGCTAAGTTTGGTTGGGAAGCTCGTTGGTATCAAAATGAGCTCATGGATTGTTTATTAGGTAACGCAGAAGTCTATATGTCTAATGGAACCTTGCGTAAAATTAGAGATATTAAGGTTGGGAATTCTGTCCTTACATATGACGAAGCTGGCCGTAGGACATTCCCTAAGACAGTTCTTACCCATTTAAATAAAGGTATTCGAGATGTATATAGAATATCATTAGAGAATGGCGACAAAGTGGAGTGCACATCTAATCATGAAATTTATTCTTGGTCAAAATGTGGCGCCACTAACAAGATGTATGACGCTCCATCTTATAAGAGTTCATATAGATCTATAGATAGTGGATTGGCTGTTGGAGATAGAGTCTTTGTTCTCAATAAGTTTGCAAATTATGGTAATATAAGCGATCTTAATGTTGCTAAACTACTTGGCTATTTATCTACAGATGGTTATGTTAATCTTTCTAAAACTAAAATACAGTTTTGCAATACCACAAGAGAATATATTGACGAATTTATCCAATGTCTAAACAATAAATTCCCCAATGATTCTTATTCGATCTATGAACGATTAGCACATATACATAATAAGTCTAAGAAGAAAACATCTTGGACAGTTAATGTTCATAAGGGCGATTTCTCTAAGTTCTTAAACTCTATTGGATGCACTGATAAAACTAATAAAGAATTATCTATATTAGACTATGCTTTTAAATTATCTAAAGATTCCCTTAAGGTGTTTATAAATCGCTGCTGGTCTGGTGATGGCTGGGTCTATACTACAGAGAGCGGCATAACGGAGCTTGCCCTGTGCTCTGGCAATAAAGAATTCTTAGAAAAATATAGATTATTGTTGCGCAAACTTGGGATTATAAATTCTAAAGTTTATAATAAAGTAAACTCTAATACAGTAAGGTTAGTAATTCGATGTGTTGATGATGTCATTACTTTCTTTGACGAAATTGGACAAATATTTGGAAAAGAAATAAATAGCGATATAGCAATAACTAAAACAGATAGTAGGATCAGAAGGACACGGCGCAGATTTAATACGTCATCTAGACAAAAGATTATCTCGATAGAGTATATAGGCAAACACGAAGTCTACGATATAGAGGTTGAAGATCGACATAACTTTTTCGCTAATGGGGTTGTTGTTCATAATTGTACGGCGAGACGCAAGGTAGTACGAGCCGGGCGACGGCTTGGCAAAACAACTTCCATAGTTATGCTCATTCTTTGGATGCTTTACACTAACACTAATTATAGCATCTTAGTTGTTGCTCCGTTTCAATCTCAGGTTACAAAGATTTTTGATGAGTTTGAGAAAATGCTTTCTCTTAACTCAGAGTTATCTGCTGGCATTAAGAGAATGACTAAGAATCCTCAAAGACTTGAGCTCAACAATGGGTCAAAAGTATTGGGGTTTTCCTCTGGTGCTAAGTCGGCAACTAAGTCTGATAAAATTCGAGGACAAGATGCTAACTTTATAGTTCTTGACGAAGCAGACTACTTAGACGATGCGGACCTAGAAGCTATCTTAGCTATTTTAGCTTCTCACCCTGACTGTGGTATATGGGCTTCATCTACACCAACTGGAGCACATAATAAGTTCTATATGTGGACTGTTCAGAAGCAACTTGGATTTAAAGAGTTCCACTATATTGCTGCTGAATCTCCATCGTGGACTTATGAGATGGAGCATTTATTTAGAACAAGCTGGACGTCAATTGGGTACGAACATGAGTTTCTTGCCGAGTTTGGTATTCAAGAAGGCGGTGTTTTCCGTAACGACTTAATCGATGCGTCTATAGAACCATATAAAATACCAAGAGGAAGGCAAAGCGATAACTCTAGAGTATGTATTGGAGTAGACTGGAACGGAGAAAAAAACGGTGTTCATATTATTGTTACAGAGTTCTGGAACAATAAATATACAGTTTTACTTAAAGAAGTCACTAGAGATGGTGTCTTCACTCAACATTCTGCAGTACAGAAAATTGTTGAACTTAACGCGATATATAATCCAGATTTTATTTACGTAGATGAAGGATATGGAAGAGTTCAAGTTGAGATGTTGCACAAGTATGGATTACAAAATCCAGGCACACGGTTGCAGAAAAAAGTTGTACCCTATTCTATGGGACGCAACATAGAGATTAGAGACCCTGTAACGTCAGAGTTTATTTCTAAGCCCGCTAAGCCGTTTATGGTTAATATTACTGCGCTACAATTAGAACGTGGACTTTTAACCTTACCTCACAGTGAAGACACTCAAGTTTTAGTTAACTCTAAAGATGACGAGACTACTGGTAAGCAACAAGGGCTTGTTCAGCAGATGCGTAACTTTACAGTTGAACGTATCTCAGTTCTTGGTCGTCCTACATATAGTCAAGGCGAGGAACATACTCTAACTGCGTTTATGCTATCCATAGTAGCATTTACGTTAGAGTTTTCAGATATGGTTCGTCTAAACTTTAGTACTAAAGTAGCGCTATTTTCCAGCGCCAATACTCCTAAAGATGCAGATAAGAAGAACGAAAAGATGGCGGAGGTCACTAGGCAACTAGATTCAGGCTTTAATTCAAAAGCAAGTATGGATATGTCCACGCTGTTTTCAGCTTCGAGAGCTAAAAAAGACTTAAGAAAAGAAATTTCAAAAGGAAATAATAACGCCATTAGACGTCACTTTGGCAATAAGAATATAGGAAGAAATTCTAAATTCAATAACAAAGGTAGAGGTACCATATAATGTCTTTAGAATATAGTGGTATACCTAACTTTAGCAAAGAGAGAGAACTTAAGCTTCAGTCTATTACATTAAATAAACTAGATCAGTTTGCTAGTTCCACTCCCAAAAAACCAAGACCCGAAGACTCTACATTTGACGAGATCAATAAGCTATACATAAAAGGTGAGACTCTTAAGAAAGCCATAGGAGATATAAACCCTGCTGGGTTTATTCCAGTAGAGTCCGAGTCTGCCGTGATTAGCTCTTTGCAAAGACTTTCTATTAGTTCTCCATATAATATTATTACGTTTGGTTTATTCAAAAAAGCATGTGAACATATTTCTTCTAGAGGACAAGCGTTTAACGAAGACTATATTCTTAAATTTAATGCGATAGACCCTGTGCTTGCCAGCACAAGCACTACTACTACTTATAAGAATATATCCAATAACGGCAATGATTGGATCACTGCCTTTTTAGAGATGTTATCTCCTATTGCTGGCATTATGATTGCTGGTAAAATGGTTCAGTTCCACTCTGCTATTACCCCGGAACAAGGTACAGACCAATATGGAGGAACCGGCGAGAAGCGCACAGAAGGTCTTATAGCCTTGCCTGCTGCCATAGCTCTTATAATAGAATTAGGTCTTACTGCTGATGCTTTTAAAAAGCTATATAAGCAGAATGATTTTCCATCAGATATATTTAGCACATATGAAGATCTTATGAGTAACCCTAGCAAAAGAGCTGAAGCTCTTAATGCTGCTGGTTATGATTATGAAGCATTGCGTACTAATCAAACCTTTGATGATTATAAGAAGGTTAAAGAATATTGCATAAACTATATTCAAAGCAACAGAGAAGACTTAAGCTATAGCCATTGGATTAGTTATTCAATGGCAGTTGATGGACAGCAAATTGTACGTCCTGCTGCTGCAATGGCGCCCCTTTATTCTAATAAGTGGAAACAGTTCTATGACACTGGGTTCATTAATGAGAAGGATATAACTACCGATATTACAGAAGAGAATACTACTGAAGATTTTCTAAAAGATGCAGCTATATTTTCGTTCAATGCCGGTATAGCTGGATACCTAGGACAGCTATATGTCAATATGAACAATATGTACAATAGCATGTATCAACACTTAACGTACACAATAGACCCAAAAATAATATGCTGTCTTGTTTGGTATATGGGTCCTATCAATGTAGACTTTCTAAAGTCTATCTCGTCTATGTTGTCTATTGCTGGTCTAGAGATAAACACTAGAATGCCAAGAATAGACAATATTACTGAAGCAGCCAATATCATTATGATGAATATGGTGTCTACGTATATGAATATAATACTTGATCGTATTCTTATGACTTTAGTAAACAAACTTTATTCAGTAGATTTAGGAATACTTAATCAGTCTATATTTCTTTGTCCCGGGGTAGGCATTATAATAGAGTTAGCTTCTATAGCTCTTGACTTTGTCCTCAATATACTTAATGAGATCTTTAATCATCTTAGAATGTCTACTAATAGGATTCAAGCTAAAGCAGATCTATTTCATGTTGCCATATCGGATAGTAAAGGATTTTTAACTATTAAGAAAATGATTGACAGTATCATTATGCAGGTAGAAAACGTAAACGGTATTTGTAACACTGAAACTGACAAAACTACAATAATAGACAATCAAACAATAGCCGACAAGACGTTAGATTTTGTAACATTTGAATTGGATAAGTTGTATCCAGTTCTGGTTTTAAGCGAACCAAACAGGAGGAAACATTTTATCAATATCCCTCCTGTGAGTTCTAAAATGAAGATTGAGGTTCCCGGTTTTGATCGGAATGGAAACTCATATACAGAAAATCAGTTTACTCCTGACTGTGGTGCAGACAATAGTGCTACTAAGGGGATTATACTCGGTAAGTCAATCGCTGATACACTAAAAGGTAACTAATGGGTCTATTCGATTTCTTTAAAAAAGACAAGCAAGCTGGTCACGATAAGTTCAAGAGACAAGAAGATCAAATCTTTTCTCTTCAAAAGTCTATAGCTGACCTAAAACTTGCAGCAAGACGTGCGGAAGAGTCTGGTCATATGGAAGAGGCCATTAAAGAACGTAGACGTACGCTTAGCCGTCCTCTTATGTATAAGACTAGTCCAGTATATGGAGAGAGTCGTAAGGACACGGGCCATGTATACTATGGTCCTGGCTATGACCTATCAGAGATAGGACGAGCGATAGATGTAGAACCCTACATAAACCAATCGGTACGCAAGCATAGAGAACAAATCCTTAAAGAAGGATATCGTCTCAATGGGTCAGATGACGAGATGGTAGACTATATAAAAAATAGACTGTTTGAAATCTCGTTAGTGTCCGGCATAACGACAATGAATCTTTTAAGAGAATATACCACTAACCTAGTTGCTTATGGTACTTCTTTCATGGTAATGAAGAGAGATCAAGATAGAAGTAGTGGGCAGCCAATTAGAATGTACGGCAAAGATAGGTCCCCTATTGCGGCACTGTATATTCTTGATCCTACATCTGTGACAGTATCTATGAATGACTATGGCATTCCTGTACGATGGAAACAAAATGTTAAGAATCCTGTAGGGAATACTAGCGAACTAATATTTGATGCAGATGATGTTGTTTTGTCCACTATAGATAAAAAGCCTGGGTTTATATTTGGCACTCCATATATAATGCCTACTCTTGATGATGTTAGGTCTCTTAGAAGACTAGAAGAAATAGCTGAGCTTATTGGTCAACGTCATGCATTTCCTCTTCTCCACTTTAAGGTTGGGACTGATGAGCTTACTGCGCAGGTCTTTGAAGATGGAACTAATGAAATCGATTTAGTTAAAGGTCTTGTAGAAGATATGAGTAATGAAGGCGGCATAGTGACTTCTAACAGGGTTGCAGCCGACATATTGGGTGGAGACAAAGGTGTACTTGATATAGTTAAGTACTTAGATTACTTTGAGCAGCGTGTACTTGGGGGGCTAAGACTTAGCGAAGTAGATATTGGCCGAGGTGGATCATCCTCTAAGGCTTCAGCTGTAACAGTTTCACAGGGATTACAAGAGTCTGCTAGAGATTTTCAATCGGTTATATCAGATAGTTTAACTCATTTTTTAATCCTTCCTTTGCTTCTTGAAGGTGGATTTGATGTAACTGTAGATAACCTTGTACGTCTAGACTTTGCTATGATAGACCGCGAAGAAGAACGGGCTAAACAATCTCATGGTCAAGATTTATTTCTTGCAGGCACTATAACTCATGATGAGTTTAGAAAAGAATATCTTAATAAGAAGCCCTGCTCCGAAGAAGAGTGTGCTATACTCCAGCCCAATATGGAGCACGAAAGAGAGAAAGAAATTCAAGAAATCTCTGGCGAACAAGCTATTCAAAAAGCTAAAGTTTCTAAATCTCAATCTATAAAGAATAAAACATCAAACAAAAATCGTCCCAGAAATCAACATGGACGTAAACCGGCTAAAACTAAGGTTACTAAAAACTCTTTAGCTGACTTTGACAAAAGCACATATCTTGACAAGCAAGAGGAACAGTATGAGTTGCTAAGAGAAAAGATTGGCCAGTTTGTAAATAAGCATCATGGAGGTGTAGTAGTTGATACATCTGAAGAAACTTTATCTAAAGATGAACAACAGCTTCAGCTCTTTGAGGAATGGGTAATTGCATCTACACTTGCATCTAAATCTTGTCTAGATCACGCTATCTATATAGGATCCTCTGACTTCTTTGATCAGGCAGATATTTCTGGAGCGCCAGGTATTTCTAAGCGTAGCAGCGAAAGATTCTATAAAAACTCAGTAGAAAAGTCTTTTAGAAAACTTGGAGCAATATTATCTAATATGATAAATACTAGCGATGAGTTATCAGGCCTAACTACTGAAGAGGATCTGTCGGTAATATCTTCAGCTATATTTGATCAAGTCAAGCCTGAGCTTAGCTACACTAGTGATAAACATATAGATTTAGCTTATAGACTTGGCTTCTCTAAAACTGCCAGAAGTCATGGATATAGCACTATACAGTTGGTTCCAGATGGATGGCATTGTGAGGCTTGTGAGGAAGCAGGACCCATTAGCGTTTCTCTGATAGATAAAGATACTCCTACAAGCATGTTACTTTCAACTCATGCTGGCTGTGGGTTTAAATGCGAGATTGGTGAAAATAAACAATGACGGAAAAAAAGATAGATCATCAAATTGATGATTTTGAGTTTGCTGACGACCTAGAATATAAACAAAAGCTCCGGATTCGAGTTAACAAGAGCCTTAAAAAGGCTAAAAAAGATAAAGCTAAAGAAAAAACTAATGGTCAAAAGAATGATAGAGATAAAAGATTACCTTGACGTTCAGCTTAATGCTATGGTTCAGGATGCTGGATCTCTTATTCAAGACCTTAGAGATTCCAACAAAAAGCCTATTCTAAGAGCCTCAATGGACGCTACACACTCTGGCAGATTAACTAACCTCAGGGTTTATCCTGGTAAGTTTATGAAAGCAGCGGTTGGCGATTGGCTTAACCCTATAGGCAAGCCCGTGCTAAAGCATCACAACGATGAGGCTGACCCCATTGGACGAGTAACCTCTGCAGAATATGTACAGCTAAGAAGCGGAGATGCTTTTGAAAAAGACTTCTTGAACCCCGGCAATGATTTAGGTTCAGGATTTATTCGTCTTGGAGTTAATATCATGGACCATGACTCGATTGACAAGATCGTAGATGGAAGATTTAAAAACGTCTCTACTAGGCAGACTATAGCCTATATGCTATGCTCTGTTTGTGGAGACAAGTTTGAATATGATTCAGGCTGTGATCATACCCCCGGTAAAGAATACTCCATAGACAATTCAGAAAACAAATATCAATGCTACGGAATTACAGGACCGCTATCTTATAAAGAAGTCTCACTAGTCACTCTGCCTGGAGACACTACAGCTGAGATTACGGAAGCTGTTTTTGACAGCGAGGGGCTATACTCTCTAATCTGTAAAGATAAGTCTTTAGCATATATCAATGAGCTATTCCTAATTAGCGGAGACAAAGAAGTAAACTTAATGGCCAATGCTATTAAGAGTAGAGTAACTGCAGACGATCGCAAGAAACTTACCGGTAAGACAATAATTGCAGTTAGCCCTAAATTTGACGTAACAAAGTTACAATCATTAGCTAATGAGGATAAATCCATGATAACTAAAACAAAAAACACTGATGTTAGCGCGGCCAGCGTTGACACAGAAAAACCGGCTTCGGTAGATGTGACTGGAACAAAGAAGGAAGACGTCGTAGTCCCTGAAGGTACAGACAAGTCGAATAAAGCGGGTGACACTGGTGCGCTTAGTGATATCGCAGCTAAAGCTTCTATTGAGGCTTTAACAAAGTCACTGACTGATGCCAAGACTTCTCTCGTAGAGAAGGAGTCTGAAAACGATCGGCTAAAGGCCATTCTAAAAGATAAAGAAACTGAGTTAGAGAGAGTTAGAACATCGGAAGCCACGACTTTGGTCGATCTTAAAGCTTCCTATGCAACTAATCTTCTTAATACTCAGATTCTCCTTAAGAAGTCTTTAGTAGCAGGAGTAAAAGATGCTGCTTCCTTTACTGAAAAGTTAAAGGAATACTCTACCCGATCAGTTGATTCCTTGAAGGACTCGATTAAGGATCTTAGCTTAGAACTGTCAGCAGAGAAAGCAGCCGTAGGAGTACAATCTGTCCGCGATGCAGTCGCAGAAAAGAAAGTAGAAACTCCGGTCTCAAATTTTCCTGTTGCAGATAAAGATAAGAAGCCTGCTCAAGTTCCCAAGAACAAAGCTTTAGAAACTTTTATGTCCTAACCAACCACACAATTTTAGGAGATTACCTAAATGAGTTCATATCGTATACCCCGTGGGTACGGAATTGATACAGTCCAGTATCAAGAGATTTCTGAAGGCGTTCGGCCTCAGGGATCTGCTGTACCTCAAGAGGCTTGGACTGGTCTGCCTCCGGTGAGAATCGACGAAGTACATCATGATCCGGTTGTGATCATGCCTGGCACTTTCGTTGGTCTCGCTACAGGTGGATCTGCTTCAGGCAAATTATTCCCTGCACATACACAAACCGGCGGCACCAACTTAACTCTTCACTTTACAAGTGATGATGCGACTTGGGGCTTGCGCACAACTGACCTTACGGCTACATCTACCACATTGACTGCCGGCCCTGTTAAGCCTCTTGGTGTAGTTTACAACAAAATCTATTCTTTTAAACTTCAAGATACATTTTTGAATTACAAGAGAAATGATAACGTTGGAATTCTTACTGACTGGCTTATTCAAATTCCTGCCATTACAGACAAAGAGCGAGCTATCTTAGTTGGCGACTTAGTAATGATTTCAAGTTCTGGGACTGAGTACGGTCGTCCTGGCGAACTTGCCAGTGTTAACTCCACAATGGGTCGTCTTGAAAGATGGGATGGACTTGCTGCATCTATGGAGTATGTTATTGGTCGTTGCTATGGTAAGATTGCCTTTGCCGACGGCACTGCTTCGGCGGGCGCTAAGCTAGTCGACGATCTAACTTATACACTTACTGCTGCTGGCCGATCAGAGTTTAAAGGACTAGAGCGGGTACAAACCGTTCCAGGACTTGGAAACTCCGGAAGTGGTACTAAGGGAGTTCCTGCGTGGCTAACTGAAGCAAGATCAGATGGCTCAGGTACTTATCATGCTTTAACAATCCTGGTTCGCCTGTGATTAAAAAGGAAAAAACAAATGGATCAAAATAAGATTACAGAAGTTTTTGATTCTGATCAGGCGAACGTCTTGATTAGTATACAAAAAGAACTGAAGGATATGGGACGTGAGTCTCGTGGTGAACACGACTACTCCGATATCATTCAAGAAATGTCTCCTCACGTTGCTAAAGACATGAAGCAACTAAAGAAAGTCAGAGCAATCTGGAATAACAACGGGAAAATCCCCGGTGTTCAAGACAGATTTACGGTTCAAGATCTAGTTAAATACGATCAGAAGTATACTAAAGAAGTAAGAGATGGGTTCAGCAATGATCATCCTCTTTTGATTCCTCGTGTAGTTAGCGAAATCGTAAAAGAGTCGATCGAACCTAATATTGTTCTAACGCCTCTCCTACAGCGTATTAGCTACTCTCATGGTACACATCTCACATTCCCTTCAATGGGGGCCGTGCACGCTGCTGATATCCCTGAAGGCGGAGAATACCCAATCCGTAGTATGGATATGTCTGGTCAAACCGTTGCAACAATCGGTAAATCGGGTCTTGCGGTTATGTTCTCAGAAGAGGCTATCCGCTATTCGCTTTATGACGTGATGTCAATGAACCTGCGTGCAGCCGGTAAAGCTCTTATCCGTTGGAAAGAGCAGAAGGTTGCAGACATGATGATTCTTGCGGCGAGTGGAACTAACACTCTCTTCGACAATACTTCAACAGCATATCCTTCAACTACTGGCCGAAATGCTAGTGGTTTCTATAATGGAACCTTAACTCTTGACGACTTGTTCAAAGCTTACGCTACAATGGTAAATCGTCAGTTTATGCCTAACACAATGATCATGAATCCATTTGCTTGGCAGATCTTTGCTGACGAAGGTCTTCAAAGACTTTTCGGGTTCCAACACGGAACTTCGATGTGGGGACAGATGCAAGGTTCGATCGGCAATGCTCCTCAGTGGAAAAGTGCAGGCATGAATGGCTTGCTCAATAACACCACTACGACTTCGCCTCAGAACCTCGCTACGACATTTACTAATGTGCCATCGATTTTCCCCTACGCGTTTAGGGTCATCGTTTCGCCATATATGCCTTATGATCCAGTGCAAAACGTAACTGACATAATTCTTTGTGACTCAAATGAACTAGGAGTCTTGGTAGTTGACGAAGAGGTCACTACCGATCAATGGGATGATCTTGCAAGAGACATTACCAAGATCAAGCTCCGTGAACGTTATGCTGTTGCAACAATGAATGACGGATCAGGAACTGGCATTCTTAAGGGTGTTTCTCTTGGCAAGTCCTTTGACTTCAACCATAACTACAGCTTGCAGTACAGCTCTTCTAGTGGTGCATTCACTGGTCAGCCTCTGTCTGGTGATAGCGGCCTTAACACTGCTTTCTACAATGGCAACTACTGATTGAATAACAGTGTAATGTAAATAATAGCTCCTAGGGGGAAAACCTCTAGGGGCTATTTATATTAGAGAACAATTATGGAAAACAAAATAGGTAATATTAATAATTTTGCAGGAGCACTCCTGTCTTTGAATCAAAAGACAACACCGTACCTTGGTATTGGCGAGTCTTCTTTTGGTCGGTTTAAAGTTTGGTTCTCATTGAGAGAATGGTGTCATCAGATTCCAGAAGGACTGACTGACAAAGAAGCTGCGCAAGTTCAACAGGCTATAACACAAGGTTTTCTTGTAAATGGTCGAGTCTATCTGCCTAAAGCAGTTAAAGATGAAAAAGTTCTTGCATTTTACATTAATACAATGCGTAGAGCTCTTACCTTAGACCATGCGTCTAAAGTATTGTTTATTACTTTGACAAGAAAAACTAAAGACGGCAACTATACTTCTAAAGAAATCTTTCAAGCATGTCTTGAAGATGAACGAATAGTTAAGCGTAGAGATACATGGATAAAGTTTCTAGAGGAAGGTATTAAGTTCTACAAAGGACCTGAAAACATAGTCGAAGACTATAGTGACTATCAGGCTAGCATTAATCTTGAGCCTGCCGTAGAGCTTCTTGCTATTCCTGTCTCTAAAGAATCTGTTAAGTTTGCGAAGAGTAAAAGTAAACCACTTCTTTCAGACAAAGTATTAACAGAGAAGCAAAAAGAAGAACTTTTAAGTAAACACCTTAGCCCTAAATTAGGGGAGCAGGTATAATAAATCATGGCAGTCCCTGTTATTTCTACATCTAATCCTCTTTCAAGTGCCGTAGATGTGTTTTTAAATGTACCGCTATATGTTACATTTCAAACACCAGGGATTGCCAACTCTTCTGTCTCTGCAAATAGTGTAGTTCTACTAAATGTATCTACACAGTCCATAGTAGACTGCAACTTGAGCTATAATTCTACTACAAGAATTTTAACCGTAACTCCTCTAAGTGTACTGGCAGAAAGCTCTGTATATACATTAAGATTCCCCGGTACAGACATAGCGATTAGTTCTAGCTATGTCATTCTGGAGTCAGGGTCTAACACTCCTCTAGCTATTACTTTAGACATTACATTTACAACTGGAGCTAGAGTATACATTGAAGATAGCTCGGTGAGTAAAGATGCCATCGATCTTTCTCTTGAAGGCGATCTTAATTTACCAACTAACGTTAAAGCTTTAGGGTATTTTGTGATAGACTCTACGTCTCCTAAGAATCACATAGCTGATCTTAGTGGGTCGATTGATGGGTCTAATAGATTCTACATTAAATTTAACAAAGCACTATCTGTTGCCGATGTACGGCAGGACTGGCTAACAGTTAATGCGTTCCCTATTATGGACTCTGACCAGTATTTAGCGGTTGGCACTACATTTGGCACAGGCACTATACCTGCATTCTCTGGTGTCTATGCAACCGGGGAATATCTATACGGGGTGTTCTATGATAGTTTACCAAAAAACGCTTCTGTACAAGTAAGAGTCTCTGAAGATGTTACAGCTGCAGATGGCTCTGAGTTTGGTCCTAATAGTTTTTATCTTAGCTTTACAACTGATAGATTCCCTAGGATAGCTGGAGTCAATATAATCAAAACTGAGCTAAAGGCTACTGCCGATGAACTAAACGACGAGTACATCGCTTCTTTGCTGCTTAAAAATTCTATTATCTTAATCAATAGGTGGGTAGCATTTAATCCTATAACTCCTCAGTATATGGCTCATAAGTATGTTGTCAATAAAACAATTATTGACATACTTGACGATAAAGATTTAGAAAAGGCTCTTATTAATGGGTCTCGTAAACGCCTTGGAGATCTTGACATATCGATGAGCTATAGGGTAGGTGAGCTAGCCCTAAAGCATAAAAGAGCAGAAGACGAAGTAGAAGAAATAGATGATGCAATTGACGCGATCAAGAAGCTAGGAGCCCGCATAGAACAAGCTATTCACATTAGTCATAGGTCTGACAGAATGTGGCATGGAGTGAATGGCCGTATAGTTGACAATAGATTTAGATTTAGTCAGGACGATATACCTGCCGCTAATCAGGCTATAAACAGGCACGCCGATAATGGAACTTTCTACTTATGACAAAAAATAACGCTAACTATCGTAATAACAAGAATGACCCTAATCACTTAAAGCATGTGCATCAAGCTCAGCGCGAAGCTGCCTCAGGAGTTAAACCTGCATATACTCCACCTAAGAACCCTTCACATACTATACCGTCTCTTACCCCAGAACAGGCAAAGCTTTTAAGTAAAGCCGCAGAGTAATGAAGCTTAATCCGATTGATCTTCGTAAAGAACTTTCTATACTTAGAAAGTATATTGGACACCGTTGGGTAGCCCATAGATCAATCGATCTGTCTAAACCTTGCACTGAATGTAACAGGATAAATAACGAGATTCATAATCAACCACAAAAGACATGCAAAACTTGCTACGGCATTGGTTACGCATATATAGATAAGATAGTAAAAGGATTTAGATATCTATCTACGCCAGGTGTAGACCTTAGGTCTTCAGTTGGCTCTATCAATACTAGAACAGAAGTTTATATCCTTGAGCACGACTGTTATCCTAAGCCTGTTGACTGGATATTAGAGCTGCAACTTAATGAGTCAACTATGGTTCCAGTTCAGCCTTTTAAAGTTACAACTATGTTTAAAGTACAGGACTGTATGGCCCTTAGGGGGGACAGCAGTAGAATAGAGTTTTGGAGATGCTCAGTAGAAGAACGTAACTTAGATTCGGGGAGAGCAACACTCTAATGTCCTCATCAGTAGATAAATTTGGAAGACCTACTAATCTAGAGCAACCTAATGAAATGCTCAATGGATACGAATATGATTCTTATGGGAATTATCCGTATCGTAAATTACGGGCAGACCGTGAAGCATCTTTTGAGGATGCTATGTTAATGATCTCCACTTTGATCAAACAGTATGAATATACGTTCTGTGTCAATTCAAATGATAACAAAGTTATTCTAATGCCTTACTTGCTGTCACCTCCTGGGGCAGGAACGAAGATAAAGAATAAGAACACCGGAGAGATCTATACGGTTAAAGAGTCTGTCCTAAGCCCTGTCACGAGGCGCTGGGAAGGTCTTGTTAGGATTAATGCTATATCTGGACCTGACCCGCTTCTAGCTCATAGGCTAGACTTTATAGATCATAAAAATGGTATACGTTTTATTGAAGAATATCCAAGTATGATAGGCAACGAAGGACAAACTCCTGAAGGCATTATAATAGACAAAGGCCCGATGGCTCCTACTATAGTTTATTCTTTAGTACGGAAAGAACCAGGGAGCATTGGGAAAACTCCTTTTGGTCCCCAAAAAGAATATAAGAAGCATGTGCGTGAACAGATAAAGGACCCCAATATTCTTGGGAGCACTATTGAAGTTCGGGCTCAGACTTTTGACAATCTAGTGCAGTTTGACTGCTGCACAACAGATAACATCTCATCTACTAGACTGGCCAAGTGGTTTGAGAGGTTTATGAACCTTTATGAAGGTGTTCTAAAGAAGAACGGTGTCCAACAGATTCTCTATTGGCAACGTTTAAAGGATGCTGCTGTGACGAAGTGGAGGCAAGACCTCGTAGTAAGAACAGTCCAATATTACTTTAGAACTGAAGAAATAGAGGCAGTCATCCGTGGTGATCTCAGAAAGATTGACTTTAACGTTGATCTTGCAGACTCGGTAGAGAATGATTCAGAGAGATATATTGCTGGGCAGAAGGTAACTGGCCTTATCACTGACGAGCAGTATAGAGCTTTGTTTAGAGACTCCACTGGAAAATATCTATTCGGCAATACTTACATTAACGATGGCAATCTATCATAGGAGATAAGATATGGCTTATCCTAATTTACCCGGAGTTTCAGTAACCCTGAATGATCTGGGCTTACAGATTGCACCGCCTCCCTCGGGACCCAAAATTACATTATTAGGTTATACCTCTAATACGGGTATTACCCTGCGTGAACCGCAGATAGTGTCTAACTTGGGCGCAGCAGCAGCAGCATTATATTTTAGTGGATCTTCTGGTGAGAAATACCCTGGAGAACTTGCTTTAGCTGTTGAAGAAGCTTATGGAGCTGGTGCAGGTACAGTTGAGATCGTAGTTATTGGGCACGTAACAGGTTCAGCTGTGGCGACAATTGTATCGCCTACAGGAACTGGTCCTGGTATTCGGTACAATGACTTGGCTTTGGCTTATGACGCAATTATTGATAGACAGATGGACATTATTGTTCCTGTCGGCGCACACGCAGATAACCCAACAGTTACTGGCGGATTCCTTAACCAACTAGCTCAGTTCTGCTACAAGGCAACAACCGAAGTAGACAACGCTTGCTTTGGGGTTATTGGAATGATGCCTGTTATTCATTGGGCTCTTGCATATAAGACAGTTCTTACTGGTGCAGCTTTCTCTGGAGGTTCAAGCGTTAATGCTGCAATCTCTGCTGAAGTCGCATTAATAAATCCAGCAGTTGGAGATCTTTTCTTCGGAGTTCCTTCTTCCGCTCTTGCCTCGGCTTGGGAAACCTATGCTTCTAGAACTGGTGCACCTGCTACAACGTACTATAATGGTGTATCTACTCCAGCCTTCCCAGTGATCTGGTCTGGATATTTAGCTGGTTCTGAAACTCAAGCTGGCGTTTATGGAAACTGGAATAACACATCGAGTGATGCTACGGCTGTTAATCCGGCGTACTGGACTTATTTCCAAGCTAGAGACATTAATGGTGCTTTAGTCGTAGATCAAAGAGGAAACAAAGCTGATGCTGGCTCAAGAGTCAGTGTTATCGGTGCTCCTCTTTTAACTGCGTCTATTGTTACTCCTAAACTCGCGCTTGGTCTTGGTGCAAGTCCTAGCTCGTCTACACATATCACTGATGGCTCGGCGGCATTTGGTGGTCTTGTAACAAGTCTGGTTCCTCATTCTGCTCCAACAAATAAAGCAATCACGAATGTTTCGCCACAGAAAACCCTTTCAGCTTCACAAGCTAATAGACTAACGGGCCGTAGAATTACTACGTTCCAAAATAGAGCTAATGGCTTTGTTGTCTCGAAGGCAGTTACTGGTGGCCATAATGTCAGTAAATATATCAGAACTGACTATGTTCAACTCTCGACAGTTAGAATTGTAGATGCAGTCGTTGAGATTATCCGTTCAATAGGGGATAGATTTATTGGCGAGCCTAACACGGCACCCGCTCGTAACGCTATGTCTGCTGAAATTGATAAGGCACTGCGTCAAATGAAACAGGCTCGCGCGCTGAATGCATATAGATTCTTCATTACGGCTTCCCCGGATCAACAGGTCCTTGGACAAGCTCAAATAGATCTAACATTAGTACCTGCGTTCGAACTCACTAACATAACGGTCAACGTTTCGTTAGCTAAAGATCTTTGATCTATAAAGGAGATAACGTATGACTAATTCACTAAAAAACACAATGGGCAGCTATAACAAGACATACAATTCCTTCTCAGGAATTGACATGCTCGTGACTATGGGTGGACATCTTATTGGAGAAATCCAAGGTATATCGTATACTGTTCAACGGGAGAAGGCTCCTGTTTATGTAATGGGTTCGGCTGATCCTGTGTCATTCTCTAGAGGTAAACGCGGTATTGCGGGCTCGATGATCTTTATGGTCTTCGATAGATCTGCAATGCTCGATGCCTTTGGTGATACAGCGTTTCTTGCTTGGTACAATGAGCCTGCTGCAGCTGGTAACATGGTTACAGCAGTTAAAGTTCCGTCGATTACAGTCGAAGGTTTAACAGGAACTTTTGGTTCGTCTATTGGAGCTAATGGACAAAACGTTATACAGCTAGATAAGGTATTAGCTCGTCCTATATATCATGACCAGATTCTACCTTTCGAGGTTGTAATCACCATGGCATCAGAGTATGGCAACAATGCTTCAATGAAGATTCACGGAGTAGAAATACTTAACGTTGGGTCGGGAATGAGTATTGACGACATTACTACCGACGAGTCTTGCACTTTTATTGCAAGGGGGATCACTTCTTTGCAAGCTTATCCGCCTGTATCTATTCCTGGCTTTAGTATAGGTACCCCAGAGCCTGTCTAATCTTGATAAAACTCTAACAAGGGAGGGATGGAACTAAGCCTCCATTCCTCTTACTTTATTATAATGAATTTTAATCAAACTCAACAGCTTTATAATAATACTCCGCAGACCTATAGCGGCACTGATATAATGGTTATATTTAGTATACCCATTACTCAAACTGTGTTCACACTAAATAAGCCATTTAAGCTTAGCACCGAAGTACAGACTATAAGCATTAGCTCTACTACATCTATATTGCCAGTTAGGAGATGTGGCGAAGCAAGACCCGCGTCGTTCTGTAGAGGCGGTAGAACATTTGCCGGATCAATGGTATTTGTTGTTTCAAACAGAGACCCATTTGCCGAGATTTTCTCGGTAGATGCTAAAAGCAATTCAATGATCAATGATGGCACATGGCATATAGATCAAATGCCGCCATTTGATATAGTTATATCTGCACAAAATGAAAGTGGTGGTATAGGCGCTCAACTGATAGAAGGTGTACGTATTGCTAATTGGGGCACTACACTGTCTGTAGACGATATGTATACCGAATTTACCTACACTTATCTTGCAGAAAACGTTACGCCATTTTTAGCTGTATCTGATACATTCAATATAAATTATTTAAAGATTCAGTCTCCAAAGACTCCTGATGAGCTTACAAAAAAGCAAATGGCCTCCCGCTCAGATTCTACCGTGGACCACTATAATGACTCTCGCGGCACAAATATAAGATTTCAATCTGGCCTTGCCTATTCTGTTGCTAATCCAATGTCTATGTTTGATGACCCAACTACTCCTAGGTCTCTTTACTCGGATATAGAAAGATCTAAGTTCAACGACGACTTGCTTGATAATATAGGTCAAAGGATTATTCAATGAGTGCTACATCGAGAAGATTTTATCCGTCACCTTCTAATGTAACTTATTACATTCGTGATTTATTGATAGATGATGTATTTAGGGTAGACTTTCAAAGAAAAGCTAACCATCAGCCTATATGGGGATTTGATAGCACAACCTTTGACTTTGTTGCCCGTGGAAAAGAAATGGTCAATGGCAGTATAATACTTAACTATAGATATCCCGGCTATCTTCGTAATGCTATCTTAGAGGCCGCTAACGCTGATTATGATACAAAAAAAATAGTCAATCAGAGAATGGAGAATGCAAACAACTCTAAAGACCCTGTTACATTCTTCCAGACAATAGACAATATGACCCTTGAGAATAAGGCTAAAATGATATCAAATGAGATATCTAAAAAGCTTCTTCAAGATAGAGCCATTAAAGATTATAGGGCATTACCCGGCAATTTAAAGACTTCAACTTTAGTCACCGAACTTAAGAACAACATGCGGAAAATGTATGGTACTCACACAACTCGTGATGGCGATCCAAGTGATAAAGAAGATTACTTTAGATCTATTTTAGACGAAAAAGAGCTTCAGTTTTTTGACTTAATTGTACGATATGGATATCAAGGTGTCTCAGGTGGATACATTAGAACATTTAAGCGCTGTTTAATTTACGGCGAATCTCAAACCATTAGTGCAGCTGCTGTCGGTGGGGGAGACTTATCTTCCAGTGCACAGCCTATACTGGAGGTTTATCCTTTTTTAGCAGAAACAATAGTTACAAGTAGGTATATTTAATGGAACAAGTTTTAAGTTTATCAGAAGAAGCATTAGATTTAGTCCAAAAAGCTAAGGCAGCTGGACATGATGTATTTCAAATTAAAATCGCTAGTATGCTTTTTGTATATAGACCTGTCTATCGTCAAGAGTGGAAGCAACTATTGAAGCACCGCAATAAAGCTATGCTCGCTGCTGCCGATGATCCGATTAAGAAAGTAGACGTCGCAGAAGAAGAGATGGAAAAACTCTTAGAGATTTGCTTAGTGTATCCTAAGACATCTTTGGATACAATGCCTGCGGGCTGTATTCAAGCTCTATGTGACGCAATAACTGAAGCGTCTGGCTTTTCTGGTGTTGAAGTAGAATCAATTAAGCTGTGATGAATGAAAACTGGCACAGTCAAAGCTTTGGTATCCCTTCTCGGTAAGGGGCATAAAAGTCTTTATTTGCTTACTTCTGAGAGGCTGGAGCTAATAGTCCGGCCTCTCACGCTTAGTGAATATGAAGCACTAATGAGAATGGTAGAGTATATAGATGCTCCTACCATTAATGATACCGTATTGGTAATGACTACGCTTTATTGCGACTACCTTGGCAATATAGAGCAGTGGCTTGAGTATAAAGCTTTAGCTGTTGAGCCTGACTTCTTTGCCCAAAAGATATTAGACGTATCTGGCTTTGAAGACGAAAAAGCTTTTAAAGAAATACTAGCTGTTAAGAGATCTTCCGCTTTAGAGATTAAGACCCTGATTGAGATTTATATATGCACAGCTTTTCATCAGTATAAGCCTTATGATGTTCAGCAAATGAATCTAGAAGAACAAGTAGAGCTATTCGCTAAAGCTGAGCAAGCTTTAGGCAGGACAATAGATTTTGATAATCATTTAAAAAACTCTAATAGTATACTCCCAGTACCTCCAGGAATGGAGAGTACAGATATGCTATCTATAGATGAAGCCACCGAATTTGAACTTGAATAACAATGGTTGACTTTCCCAACGAAGACCTTGACAGCAGGGATATCCCTAGTAGAGATATTCCCGAAAGGTATGTTGGTACTAAGAATTTTACAAGGCAAGAAAACAACCAGGTATATCAAAAGGCTGTAGAAGAAAGTAACCGTAAAGATAGCGAATGGATGGCTAAGCTGGCTGTGCTCGCCAGCGGGGCTCATATCCTTGGTAGACTTGCCGGAAGAAATGTATTCGCCGATATGGCGGATATAGCTGGTGCTGGAGCTAGATTTCTTGGTGGACTAAGTAAGGGTAAACCTTCAATAGAGTTTGCGGACAATCTATATAGAGCGCTTAATATTCCCAAGGATGCAGGAGGAGCCACTGTACGTGTCTCTAGAGGCGCCGCACGGCTCGACAGTTACTCTAAGATCCAAGACCTAGGTGATGCCCTAGGCTTCCTGTATGACCCTAAGAATGCAGCCAATAGAACTGAGCTTGAACGCCTATTTAGAGAGAACTTTGCGGAACTTCACAGAAGCGGTCCTAAAGCTAAAACTCCTAGCTTTTTTCATCACGACTTAGACAGACTCACATTTGGTGAGTTGATAGATAGACAGGATGAATTTGTAGGACATGTTAAGAATGCTCCTGCTGGTAAGTCTTTAGAAATTGGAATTGTTCAAAGAGCTCTAGACTTAAACTTAGTTCAGCGTGGTCAAATTATTGACGCTAATTTGTTTAAGTCTAATACTGGTAAAATTATTGATACTAGGATTATGCGTCCTGGTAACCTTGTTGAAAACGTAGCTAGCGTATTCAATCCGTTTGGACTACTCAGTAGTATGAAAGGCTTTATTGGGTCTGATAGACAATTTGCAGATCTAGGCCCTAACAAAAAATCACGAAGCCAAGAATTCTTTTTAAACCAAAAGGTTTACTCTATAGCTGGCGTTAAACAGATAAATGAGATTGCTACAGGTCAGACCATTGGAGAAATCAATGACGCTAGATTTGTTGCTGCCTCTTTAAGAGAAGACCCTGACCTAGCTAAAGGAGTAATGGATCCTAATGCTGGATTCTTGGAACGCATGCAGGATAAGTTTGGAGTTGGTAGAAAGTTCCACGAGAAGCATGGCGGATTTTTTCAAACTATTGCTCAAACTATTCGCAGTGCCAGAGGAGTGGCAACTGGTGACGCTAAGTTATATGCTAGAGATTATAAGTATACTCATGACTCTTTAGTTAAGAGAGTTATAGATCCTCTTATTCCAGAAGGTGAAACTATCTCGGAACAAGTATACCATAAGGGTAAATATAGCAAAGAAGGATTCATTGAGCCTGATAGGCTAACTCCAACTAAAGGTCCATTTAAAGGTATACGTGGATTCTTTAATAGAATAAAAGCGTATGCTGGAGCTAACGAAGATGTAGCCTTGATGAAAGAGACGTCAATGCAGCAGGGTAACCTGAACAAAGATGATCTCTATTCTGACTTTGGTAGAGCTGGGCTACCTAGCCTAGAGAGAATATCAGGCAAAAGCTCTGAGGCTACTAATGTTACAGTTGCTGGTAAACTAGACAATATAGTTAGACCTAGGTATTATGCAGCAAGTAATGACCTCGTAGATAAGAGTTATGACTTTGCCAACTGGATGTCTATACGGCTTAATAAGCTAGCTAGCGCCTCATTAGCCGGTATAGGGTTTAGACCTAGTGGCAATTTAGCTGCTAACGTAGCTAGGACTGCTGCTATTCCAGCTTTGTATTATTCTGGCCTTGAGTCCCTAAAGTATACAGACTACCTAATTGGAGAAGCTACTGGAAAGAAGCCTTCTGAGGCCGTAGCTGATTTATATACTGGCGCGCGTTTAGTCCAGCAAGAACTAAGAGAAAAGACTGGAATAAGTCAAGCAGCTGCTTACACTGAAGACTTTGTATTGCCAGGGCTTTCTATTGGGTTTGTTGGCACAGCTTTGTCTGCTGTTACATTTCTTGGCGGTATAGATAAGCCAAGTAAGCTTGGCGCTACTTTGGCTAAAAGCTTTATGACATATGCCGCTATTGGTGGACCAGATGTAAGACAGTCTGCAGAATCTCTTGAAAGAGAATATTCTGGTGAAGAAAAAGTTCCTATCAAAAAATCAAGATGGTGGACATTAGGGTATCAACCGTTTGAAGGAGGAGAGATAGATTACTTTGCTCCATCTTGGTATGCTAAACTTAAGCAGCAGCCTTATACTACATCAGTGTATGGATCTGAGCAAAAATATTGGGAAGCAGGCTCGGCTCTTCCTACTCCTTCTAATCTTTTTGGCCTTAGTTGGCTAATAGACCCATACAAAATAGAGCGTGAGAACTATTACGATAGGCCTTACCCTACAACTGCAAAGATGTTTGAAGAAGTCCCAATTATTGGGCCTCTATTAGCTGACACTATTGGAGAGATTATTAAGCCAACTAAACAGATGCATATAACTGAACAGGCTTATGCTGTAGCTAGCTCTAACATCACAGATAAAGGAGTTCCTACTAATTCAGCTAAACAGCTAGGTATACCAGAACTGCCAGCTAGTCTTATTGACTTAGATAGTTCTGCTAGTATACAAGACAGAATGGAAAAGTGGGCCAATGTTGGTCTTGAGCCTACTGGCGTATGGAAGTATGCGCTGGGCTTATTCGGCATTAAGTTTGATAGTGATTATAATATGGCAGACGCTGGCAACATAACTAGCGTTGGCAGAGCTTTTTATGATCTTAATCTTGGCGGACTTTTTGGAGAGTGTTTTATCGCTGGCACAATGATTACTACAATAGATGGCAAAAGAGCTATAGAGACAATACAGCCTGGAGATATTCTCTTATCAAAAGATGGACAATGGAAAAAAGCTGTTAAGTCTCATAAGATGGGGATTGATAATGATCTTTATAAGATTCATATTTCTACTATTGATTCGGATGTAATTGTTACAGGAACTCATCGTATTCCAGTTCTTAGAAGAGATAATGGACAGATAGATAAATTAGATACAGTTGATATAGATGCTAAGGATATAGTTCCTAGTGATTATGTTCTTGTTCCAATCGCATCTTCTAATCTTAATTATAAGCAGATTGACTTGTCTACCTTTAGTAATAGACATTATAGCAATCAATATATCTATAACCGTGCTGGAGATGGATTTATAAAAGCATATGAAGCTATCGAGGCTGATCCTAAAATTACACGCAAAGAATTAAGATTAATTGTTTCTGATGCTGATGCCAAGGAGGCATTAAGGTCCTTTAGAACTAGAAAAGCTCAGCGTTTTAATAGATACGTTATTATAGACGAAGAGATTGGATGGCTACTTGGCTGGTATTCTGCTGAAGGCTCTATAGATAAAAACGGCAGACTAAGTTTTGGCTTATCAATAAAAGAAGAGTTAATTGCTAAAGAAATAGGCCAACTAATTATAGATAAATTCGGCGCTACTTCATATGAGATAGTATATAAAAAACTTAAAAGTCAGCCAACTAAGGGGATTGAGCTAAGAGTTCAGTGTATTCCTCTAGCTTTGCTTTGTGCCAATCTATGCCAAAAGAGATCTGAAAACAAGATCATCCCCTATGATATACTATATGGCAAAGAATCTGTAGCTAGAAAATATCTACAGTCTATTTTAAATGGAGATGGCTGGTGCAATGGTATTAAATCTGGCTTTACTAGCAAGAATGCAGAACTTGCTAGTGGAGTATTCGAGTTAGCTTTACGGTTTGGTGCTATAGGAAACTGTAATCTAGATTATATTGAAAAACCAAGTGGTCAGTATCCTCAAGGTACAGATAGAAAAGAAACAAAACGATCTTATGTATCTTGGGGTGAACTTGCTACAGAGATTATTAATATAATATATAATAATACTGATATAGATTTACCAAAATCTCAGACTTCAGGTAAAAGCTTTATATGTAATAAATCGTTATATGTACAAGTTAGATCGATTGAAAAGCTTAATATTAAAGCTCAAGTATATGACATTGAAGTAGAAGACTTACACTACTATGTTGCCAATCAGATATTAGTTCATAACACTGAACTAATACGGCGCTTTATCTTATCCGAGTACTCTCTTCCATCTAAGATTAATCAACAGGTTAATCCTATACAGAATACAATGCCGCGATGGCTTCCTGGACTTGAAAGCGAGTTCGAAGGAGATCGAACTTATTTTACTGATTTCACTAGAGGAGATGCTTTCACTAAAATAGCAGGCGGAGAGTTTAGGCTACCTGGTCGTGGGTATGAATCCGTAAATAGACTTCACTCTGGAGTGTCTGGAGTCTATAGTGACGTAGACAAATTCTTAGTCCTATCTGACATAGCCCCATTCTCTTCTTCTTACTTTGATGCAGAGAAGAAGGTAAGCGAGATGGAGTTATCTCCTTATTGGAAATTCAAAGTAACTCAAGCCTCTGAGCAGAGAGCAAGACAAACTGATAGATTTTACGAGATGAATCGTACGTCTCAGCTTATGGCGGCTAAAGGTAATGAGCTTGGTATAACCAAGACCATTAAAGAGTACTGGCTAAAAGGTACTCAGGGTATTCTAGCTGAGAAACCTATTGTCGGCTCTAAGCTGTTCCCATTTCAAGATCCATATAGAATCTATTTAAAAGAACGAATAGAGGGTGATACTTATGCTGACTGGAACTATCCTTATGAAAGCATAATTCGTCCTACGATATACGATACTATAGGTCAAGATCCAGTCACGGCAACTACTAAAGCTCTATCTCTTGGGGCTTTAATATCTAGCCCTATGGCCTCATTCCTTAACCCGTTCCCAATTATGAAAGCAAATCCAGTTGCTACTACAGTTGGATTTGGTGCAGCTGGGGCTATTGGCGCTACAGCCAGAATGGGGTATACTAATACACTAGAGCATGGATTTATTCCTCAGCACGTACAAAAAGAACGAGAAGCCGAAGAATATTTTGACAACATTGAGTACTTAAAGTATCGTACTCTTGAGGCTAAGGCAGAAGACATGGGGAAAATGAGGCTTGCCAATACATATGCCAATAAAGCAAAGAAGACTATTACTTACGGTAAAGCTCAGTTTGAAGCTTCTGGAGATGACACTAGGTATAAAGCATCACTCTCCAGAGGTGAAAGACCGTTTTATGAACAGTTTGTTAATGCCCCTATCGAAAAACGTCAGAAGATTTTGAGTGTTGTTCCTGAGCATATGAGACAAGTATTGTCGTCTAAGTATTCGGGCTCTATGGCGCCTCCAGTAAGCGTTGAAGGTAAAGCTAATCCTAGAACACAGGAAGAAGCCGATTCTAGAACAATTGAATACTTTCAATCTCACTCTCTTCCACGTAATGACTGGATGGGGTGGCACCCCAGCATTCCTTCTGCCGCTATAAGAATAAAGTCAATACAGGGAGGTATCAATGGAGTATCTGATAATCTACATAGGTTTAATTACTTCCCTGCACAAGAAAAAGAAGTCAATAATAGATTTCCAGACCTTGAAGCTCTTCCTCAGGATATCAACACTGAAACAGCCGCTGGTAATGCTTTAGCCCTTAAAGCACTATTTAAAGTTAATGACAACCCATTCCGTAATTTTGCTCAGTATACAGGAAATACTAATTATGGACGTGGGACCAATATACATAACGCTACACTAAGAGACCACCGTAAAAACGATGTGTTTGCATTCTATACTGAGGTATATCGATGAATTCTAAAGACATTAAAAATGTGCAAACATACAGAGAAGGTCTATTCCGGGATATGTTCGGGGCAGATATAAAGCGTGGCATCAATCTTAATTTTGTTCACTATAGCCACACTATAGGTAAGAGAGTTGAAAATAACTCAGAGATGGCTCTTGGAGACTTAGACGCTACAGCTTCTATATTCAGTGCCAGTTACACTAGACTAGTTAAAGATCCATCTGGGCGAATCAAGCACCGAAGGGGCATATTAGATAAGGGCATTACAGACAACAACGCTCAAGCGCATAATCTTGCCAAAACGCATATGATGTCATCTGCTGACAACTTGAATGTTGTATTGGCTTGGGACGGTGGGAAAACTAAAGGTTTGTCTTATCGCTTTGGAGCAGGTCCAGAAGCCTATGGTAAAAAAAGTTCTGGCTTTGTATCTGTCAAAAAGCTTGTCAGATCTTTTATGCCCGAGTTTAACAAATATGCACGTGGCTCTAGCCCAGAAGCTTTTCAAGATGTAGTTCAAAAAGGAATTAAAGATAATGCAACAGAAGGCGCTTTAGGATATGTAGTAAAATCATATGCCCGTACAGGTAAGGCAGTTGAAGATATGACTACTGCTGACCATCTTCAGGCTACTTATGAAGGTATATATGACTTCGCCAAAGCCAATGATAAGCTTGGCCAGTTTAAACAGATTCATTATAACGCTGGAGTTAAAGAAGTAGGAAATATTGCTCATAAGATTGGCAACCCATTAGACGAGTTTGGAGTTGGTGTTAGGCTTAAAGGAATTAAAGCTAAGAGCTATGCCGCATACTATTCTGGGAGTATGGCCAGCAATACTCCTGATGAGTTTCTTGGTAAAGTTAGTTCCTTCTGGGGGGCAGGATATACCAAAGAACTTAAAACCGCTATGTCGGCTCTTAAGTCTGCTGGACCAAATCTAGCATTCTTTATAGATGATGATGGTGCCATATTCGCAGGACAGCATGGACTTACAGAATCTTTTGTTCCTATATTCTCTGAAGTAACAGATGTAGATGTAACAGAGCGTGGATTTAGACGTGGTTTTGGGTTAATGAATAGCTCAAGAAGTGTTAGACAATCATATGAAAATGGCAAGTTAGTTCCTGCGTCTAGAGTTGCTTTAAGAGAATTTGTTAGTGGAGCAGTAGATAACTACGCCGGTATTACGTCTCGTAATATACCTAAAGCAATTAGAGCTGCCTTTAATAGACAAAGAAAAATTCTAGAGAACTTAACTAGTCCTACTAAGTCTAGAGGTCAGTTCTCTACAGGGGATTCGCTTTACTCAGCACAAACTTCTATAGGCTTAGAAAATAGAATGTTATTCTTTGAAGAGGGCGTTAGTAATATAACTAAAGCTATCTCTATGCAAAATGATGTTGCAGGTGCATGGCAGGCTCTTAAGGAGTCTACTAAGCGCAATATGACTACCTGGTCTGAGGCAGAACAAGATCTATTCTTTATGGTCAAGAGAGATGCTGGCCAAGCAACAGAGGGACTATATGACTGGCTTATACCCGGGTCGGTCACTGAAGCTAAACTAAAGAAAGGCTCGTATGCCCCTAAGAAGCCTTTGGAAATATCAGACCCTGAATTCCTTAAGCAAATAGGACAATCACGTCACGAGAGATTTAATAGAACTGGTGCCAACGCTATTAGGATTCAGCCAGTTGGACTAACAAGAGGAGAGTTTAGAAACTATATCTCTTATGAAAAGGCTACTGCAGAGAAGAAGCTATTAGGCAGGAGCGTTAATGAGGTAGATCAAATCTATACCCATTTCCCGGTTGTAGTTGCTTTTCCTGGGACACATAATAAACTTGTTGAGCGTAACCTATACGGCGATGCAGGAATTCGTGCTACTAAAACTAGTCGCGGTTTGTTCGAGAATATGCCAGGTAGACCACTAAGAAGTTTTAAGAAAGAAATGACCGATGAAGGTATGCGAAGTTTCTTACAAACTTTGTCTGGCCTTGAAGATATAGAAGGTACGGTATGGGGCGAAGCATTTGACAAAATCAAGAATGGACAACAGTTCATTGCAGAAGGCCGTGGAATAGAGATTGACCCATCTAGACTACGCACTCTGCCTAAAGGATTTCCAAAGAGTGCGGCATTTCTTAACTCACTAACCTATCAAGAACGCGATAATGCGGTTTCATTTGGGCTATCTCAAAAAGGAACTCCTGGCTCATTCTCTCCAATTATTGGCGACCTTAGAGTAACTGCTTTAGATACGTATGGAGTAGAAGACGAAGTTCTAGACTCATACGGTAAATATGCAGACTTCATTGCAAGTAAAGAACATTTTGGTGATATATCTTTAGAGCAAAAAATCTTTACCCATCGAACGGGCTTATTAGGGTATGGCAAACATTCTACAGATGAGTTCTTTCAAAGATTTCAGGCTACCTCTAAAGAGATGGGGTTTGGTACTGACTTAATAGAAACTGTTAAAGATCAGTTTAATGCTGGCTATATACTTCCTAAGTCTTTTGAAAATAAAGATAACCTTGAATGGGTAGGTCAGTTTGAAAAAGTATCTCGTAAAGTCTTGCTGAGTATGGGATTTACATCTAGGCAGATTGAAGGATTCATTGCTACCGCAGATGGAGAATACGGGCTTGATTTCTTATCAACTGGAGAAATAGCTCCCAAGTCGATTAGCCGTAACGCTAGAGGACTAATTCAGAATATGATGTTTAGACCCAAAGAGACTGAAGAGATAATGAATCAGTCTAAGGCGTTTTCTCAGAGATTGGACTTCTTCAAGAGATGGGGAGCTGGTCTGCCAGCTCTACTAGGAATGAAAGAAAATGAAACTTTAGATAAAATATCTCCTGTATGGAAGTTTGAAATTGATCGGTTTGAAAAATTAAATGGAATGAAGTTTAGTAGAGACTTCTTAGAGACCGGTATATCTGGACCTAAGTATATGATTGAGAGTTTGCCAAATGAACTTAAGGCAATCTCTGCTGCTTATTCTGGTAAAGAGGCTATAGATAATCTTAATATGCCTATCTTAAGCAGAGAAGAGGCTTTAGATATATTCGTTAGAAATAAGGTTGGCGGATTATCAGCCTCTCAAGAGCCAGGTAGAGAGGGATACTTTTCTGATGATCTCAAGAAGAGTAATCTGTTCTCTGCAGAAGCTAGAAGAGCCATATCAACACCTGAGCGAAACCTTGAGCATGGATTCTTTGTTGATATAGGAGAACACTTTGTACCAGTAAGTGGCAAGATAAATGTTGATGGTAAAAGTCAAGCTGCTATTCCTCTTAGGTTTCTACCCGTTTTTGCAGTGTCATCTAGATTTGGTAAAAACCTTACTATTGGCCCTAGTGGGATAGATAAACAAATAGATAGAAACTCGTTAGAGGCTGCAGTTCTAGGCACATTAAGCTCTTTAGAAAACGCAGCAGGAGAAAAAGGAACTCTGCATGGAACTACGGCAGAGTATATGGCAGATGTAGGAGCTAACCTTGCTCAGTATACCAAGAAGAGCGGCTTCATAAGAAATAATCTATTTCAGTCCAAAGGCAAGCAGGGGTCATTTTCTTCGAGGCTTACTCCTAAAGCAATGACTATTGGAGAGGCATTAAAACAGGCATCTAATAATATCTCAGAAGAAGATTTAACTGTCTATATGGAAGAAGATGTCTTTAAGTCTACTTTTGGAACTAGCAAATCTGGTAGGACTAAATATAACCGTGCCCTTCAAGAAATGGAAAAACATGGTTCTGTCTTTGGGTTTATATCTCCTAACCCAACTCACGGAGCTGCTCACCCTCACATGGTTAAGATTAAGCTACAAAATCGAGTAGCAAACAGCGGCGGCAATGTCGAGCCTAGACTTCTTGCGGGCGCATTCTTAACTAATGCGATGAATAGAGATAACGACAAAGATTCTATACCTGGAGCTATTTATAATTTCAAAGATCGTGAAAAAGCAGAAAAAGCATTTCAAAGAGAACTGGCTGGAAGACAGCCTGACTTTCAAGAATTCTACAATCAAATGGCTAAAGATGCTAGAATGCGGGGCGTTAACGAGTCCTTAGATGAATACTTATTAGACGTTGCATCTGCCAAAAAAAATAAACTAGAGCATGCTATTAGCTTCTTTGCGTTCGGTGCTACCCCCTCTACTGCGTTTACCATGGAGTACCCAGTTGCAGGTCTGGCCTCTACGCTTGCAACTAAAAATAAATCTTCTGAAGATATAGCTAAAGACTTAAATCGCTCAATTAAGAACAAGCAATCATTTAAGACTGTTCCATTTAGTACTGATATAGTAAACAAATACCGCAACGCATTAGGTCAAAACTATGAAGACATAGTTCATTCATATGGCTTAATGAACCGTATACAGCAGAATATAACGCAAGCTCCAATTCAGAAAGCTGGAGCCGCTATGGATTCATTTATGACTTTTGCTAGCAGTGGCTATGCAATTAAGGAAGCTATTAGAGCTGATAAGAACTATTCAATTGAAGACGCGCAAAAAGAAGCTACTAGTCGCGCTAAGATATTGTTTAGTCATCTTGATGATCTTGGCAAATTTAGAGGTTTTGGTAATACAGTAGAAGAAGCCTCACAAAGAACTGGAGCTTTGTATGGAGCTATGTTGCACCTTAGGGCAACTATGTTTACCGATGAAGGCTTAGGCTTCAACGCTAATATCCCGGATATTCATAGAAGAGCCACTAGTAACAAAGAAGGAGACATACGTAGACTCTTAGAGTTAACCGGCATTAATCCTGAAGATATGCCCGCTACACAAGAGGTCTCTATATCTTCTGCCACTAGAAGAACTGGAGCCATAAGTCAAGAGTCTCAAAAGGCTACTGCTGCAGCGAATGAAAAAATTAAAGCCGAAGCTGTTGCTGGCAGTGAAAACGCCAAAGTTACTAATAAGGCTAAAAACTTTTTAAGCAATAACTATAAGACTTTAGGAGTTGTTTTTGGAGCTTTAGCTGGAGCTAAAATCATATCTGACTTAATGACAGACGACGATATGGAAGCTCCCCCGCTTACAAGTTCTAGGGCGCTGTCTTTTAGGCCTGTGCCTCTACCTTCTGAGCCTATGGTGTCAAAGCCTCAGGACTCGTACAATGGCCCTGTAAGCCAGCCTGTAGGCCGCGTATTACCTCCTAGCTACTCAATGACAGCAACAGAAGGCAGAGCCAGCTCGGTAAATATAGATAGCATCGTCAACGGTATATCAATGCTGCCTATTGCTCCAGACCATGGTACATTCAGAATACAAGATGATAGATCTTATGCGAACAACTGGTCTCAGTCTCAGCTAAGTCAAGTTCACCAGAACAGCGACTTTATTCACCCTTACATGGGAAGTATATCATGATATTTACTAACGATACAAGTATTAGCTCCGCAAAAGATTATCTTGGTATAGATGATAATTCACCCGATTTTATCCCTAGTGATAAAGTGGCACTAAACTTGAATATTGATGAGAAGACTCTCATACAGAGATACAATAGGTTTATGTATACCTCTACGCATGCCAATAAAGATAAAACCTATCTAAAGATTGGACCTCATATTTATGGAGGAGAAGTCCAAGGCATACGTATTGTAGAAAATAAAGCCATTGATATATTGCCTGGAGTTAGAAGCAGTACGGATTTTCTTTCAGACAGTGGAGATGGAGATGCTGATGTGCAGGTGACATTAGTCTTTAGTGGCTCAAAGCATATAGTTAGCGGGCTTATCCCTTTGATAGCCTTGTTTAAAATATCACCAATCACCAGTGTAAAGAATAGCCTAATAGAGTCTGCACTTTATAATAGATTTACTGAAGGGGCTATACAATCACCAGATAAGCTTTTATTTGATAGGGCGGGTGATGTATTAGATGCAGGTCTTCGTGCTGTAGAGTATAATAAAATACGAGCCCTGATTGGTGGCAGTGGGCCTTTGTCTGAACAAGATTTTCATTATGCCCAGAAGATAGGTGTTGAATCTGTTTTGGGTAAAACATATAAAGAGTGGAAAAATGATCTCGATAATCTTACATACTTTAAAGATAACCCAACTATAGCCATTGACTTAACTAGAGAATCTGTAGACAATGCCTTTGAATCGGCTAGACATCTTCCAGTAAAGTTAGATAAAACCGGGCATGTTCCTGTAGCTATGTCGTCTATTAGGGTCAGTACTCATCCAGAACTTCCTGAGACTTTAGTAGTAGTACTTAGTTTAAAAAGAATTGGAGTAGGCAATTTCTTAAGAGACTATCTCCAATATAGAGACATAAAGAATAATCCTACTCCAGATGCCAGAAGAGCATTTTGGCTTAATAGAGCTATCGACACTTATATCGATAGGTATACACCTTCTAACCTTATGAGTTTTGATCATATCAGAGACGAGCTATTTGGGACTGTTAAACTTAAGTTTATAGGAGACGATATTGAGTTAGAGTTATTTTCAGACACTCATAACTTAAAGGCTGTAAATTTAAATGATAAAGCCAATAATACTGTCGTTACCGGCATGTCTTATATGCTTAGTAATAAGTTTGCATTCAAAAGGCTACAGGGAGAGTCATACCCTACTGCTCAGTTTATGGGCGTATCTTCTGGGTTAATGAGCATGTCGCTCACCACTAATGATCCTGATAAATTAAAAGAACTTCATACTTATAAGAGTGCTGCAGATTTCTTTATTAGAGCTACTGACCGAGCTAGTAGATTTAATGGATGGAGAATTAAATCTTTTATATCTAGCTTGTTTAATACTAAAGAAAATTCTGACGCTATAAATTCAGATGATGTAACGAATACAAGAAATGATAATAAACTTTATTATCCAATTAATTTTCTAACATCTTCTCACCCAGAATTGCCGGGCACCAGAAATGTATCAATTACATTTGGCGAGACTGCAATTGACATGTTTACTGAGTATGGCTTTACCCTATACGGTAACGGCATGAGTCTTGAAATTGTACATGATTTCTACAAGACTATATTTCAAAAATCAACTCAAAACAAAGATCGCTATGCTACATTCATTATGTATGGATCTGGAGAGAACAAAGAAAAGTATTCTATATTTAATCCACAGACTCTAATGTCTGCCTTTGTAGAGAAAGATACGTTTAAAAATAGTAGCGCCGCAAGCGGCATTGCTGGCTTTAGGTCTACTGATTCGTCTCTTGCTACATCTATTCTAAAGTCTTATTTAGCTGATCCTAAAATATCAGGTGTGCTAAACAGCGCTAATGCTGGTTTAGATCTTGTTATTGAACAGATCGTAGATATAAATCTTATTGAAATATTTGGCTCTGACCCTTTAACTGTCTCTAGTCCTAAGTTGTCAGACGAGATTGCCACAAGGATGTTAAACTGGGCCTTTACATTTGACGCTAGTATAGAAGAGCCACTTAAGGCAAAGATAAAAGAGTACCTCGCTTCTGCTGCAGACCCCGACGCTAGAGAAGACTTATATTCATTACTACATCCCCGCCTTATAACCGGCAAGATTACGTTAACAAATGATTATGCCGAGAGATTATTTGCCTCAATAGTTAAAAGATCAAGAGTTCCTTTATCTGACAGACTCTATGAAAGAGAAGGTGTCTCTAATGCGTATGATGGATTAGAGCGTGCTATTATAATACGCGGAGATTTAATCAACGAAAAAGCTAATAATGCTTTAATAAAAAGTGCTGCAACCGAAAAATCTATAGTCTCTACTCCTCGTGGTGGAGTAGATGTTAGAAATAGCCGTATAAGTGCTTATACGGATTATATATATATTACGTATGAAGAGATGTTTAATCTTCCTGAAATTAAACCAGATCTGCAACCTTATTGGAAAAACTTTGCCTACACGTATCACGATATGGGCATAATCAATACTAATGGAGATGCTTATACAGCTGATCCTAATAGTTCTCTTAATGATGGTGATGTTCAGCATGCGCAGTTTGAGTTTATAACTAAAGCTAATTCGCCGATACCTCCATCTGTCTACTTTTATAGAGAGCGAGAACTTGAAAGCATTAGGGATTATCTTAAGAAAGAAAGTAAAGAATGGTCTGATCACCTTAAAGTATTACGTGTTGATCTTTCCTACGATATAGAGTACTTAGTAAGAGAGGCAGGACGCTATAGTGGAAAAAGAGTATCTGCAGACAATAGTCCAGATAACTTATTGAACCCAGAAAGCCTTACGCTTCCAACTATGATTGAGAATATGCATCAATATGCTAAGAACTCTAAAAGCTTTAACGAGGACACTATTAGAAAAGCTGGAGTCGATGCCACAATAGCTCAGTACCGTAGAGCTAAACTTACATATGGTTCTATAAGCCCAAATAACCCGGGTATTTATGCAAACCTTTCAGACGCAGATCTGCATGCGCTTTTAAATAATGTTAAGAATAAAATAGAAAAAGATAAGTTTATTAATTACATTAAAGATGTAGGCAACGTAGATGTAGTTGTCCCCCTATTACTTACCACTAATTTTGGAAAGTCGGTTGCCTCATACTCTAAAGTATCTGGGACTAGAGGAGCTGCCATATATCGAACTGCCATTACGTTAGCGGCCAAGACAGATAATCGCACTGTAGAAGAGTTCATTGGAGACTCTATAGCTACAACTGCTATGGGCCTAGATGACGGTATTGGTCTTACAAATTTAAACTCTGAGGAGTCGCATAATATTATGCTCAAGATTACTCAGTCTGTTCCCGATAACCGCAATGACATAATTAAAGCATTTCCGGTTTTTAAATTATATCTAATTGACTATAACGGTGGAGACAGAATATTTGTCAGAGATAACTTCTATGGATATAATGCTATCATATCTATAGATATTACGCAAGACAAAAATGATGCAGATCTAGCCGTTATTCGTATTGCTGATCCGCTTCAGCTTATACAGGGATCCTTTAATAAAGATTTGCCATCATTGAGTAGGGGTGTCGTAGATGGTATTGTATTACCATCTTCTTCGGAAGATAAGTTTGCAAATAATTTTCTCTCCAGGTTTGAACTAAAACAAGGTAGAGCTGTACAGATACGGGCAGGATATAGCGCTGACTCCGAGAATTTAGATGTAGTGTTTACTGGGCGTATTGCAGAAGTTTCTCTTGGAGATGTAGTTACTATTGTTGCGCAAGGTTGGAAAGCAGAGCTACTTGGTAAACAAGTAGAGTTTGAACTGACGAGTGTTGAGAATAGCTCCGTCAAAGATCTGGTTGTAAGAACTGTAAGAGATGCAAACCCTGCAGGTCTTGGTCAAATTCTTACCCAAGAAGAGTTTAATAACCTTCGCAAAATATCTGGTGGATTAGCTATAGATGGAGCTATAGTTAGATCAATACAAAACCAGCAGGGTACACTAGGGGGCCAATCGGGTTACTCTGGCCTAGAAGGTATTACCTTCTTTGGGTCATGGAATCTAGGCGGGAACAGCTTAGCCGGTGTAGATTTAAGACTTAAGAATATCTGGACTCCAGATACGAATAAGGCGCTATTCAACCCTCTAGCTGACGTAGAAACATCTGGATGGGAAGGACGTTCTTGGCTTATTCCTATGCAGCCTGCATGGGATGTGCTACAGAATGCCACTAATTACGGGTGGGGATATATCTGTCAAATAGTTCCATATGATGGAGAAGGTACTTTGTTCTTTGGCAAACCAGACCAGCTCTACTACTATACTAGAGGTGAGCCTAAAGCTAATTCACAATACCGTAAATCTCTTGACAGATCTGAACAAGACGTTAGCAAAGATTTTAGATCGTTATTTGATGGATTTGTTAGCAGCTCTTATTACAAAAATTTTGTTATGCCACCACTGTATCGCGTAGGAAAACAAGAGTCTAACTATATTACTGATCCAGTAAAAATTATAGTATCTGGAGTTGAAGGAACAATTCAGCCAGAACTTATTGGATATAGTTTATATAGAGAGTTTGCTAATATGCAGATAGGAAATAATAAAACTCTTTTCCCGGACAGATCAGGAGAGTCAAACTTAGGCATCGCGCCTTTTTTTGAGCTTAATCTTACAGACTTGCGTCCAAAAAATTATGCACTAAGCTTTAATAAAGACTTAGAATATATAGCTACGGCTCTTGGAGGAGAAGAAAAAGCTGCATACTTAATGTTTTGCTCGTTCTTTGGTCTTGGTATACAGTATTCTTCTGAAAACTTTTATCCAGTATATACTATTGTCAATTCTTATATGGCTACATTAAGTGAAAGTTCAATATTTGCCATTAGACAAAAGATTATAAACAATGTACAGCCTGATCAAAAATATGTTGAATCTAATGAGAAAATCGGCTTCTTAAAAAAAGAAGAAGTTGACCAAGCTCTTAACGTGCTTGAAGATCAGCAATTTCTAGATATGATGGCGATCAAGTTTAATTGGGAAACGACATATTCTAGTGGATCTATATCTTTTAGTGGGCCTTTCTTTAATTCTTCTTTAGACTTTACGGAAGAACAAACAAACAAAAGTATTATATTCCTTCAGGCACTTCAAACGTTTTTTGAATCAAATCCAAGCTTGATTGCCATATATCCTTCATTGGTTGAGAATGAATCTGGCGAACCCTATGAAATAAAAAACGTATCTCTAAATACAGCGTCAAGGACTTATCTTGATGTTTATATAAATGGCAATACAAACCAGTTAGAAAAAATAGCAAGTACTTTAAATTCAGATAATTCTAAGAAACTAATAGCTGCAGTGTTGAGGTCTTTTAAAGCACAACAACGAGACACAAAAGAGCTAGACTTTGCTATACGTAGCACGCAAGTGTATGATCCTGACTTTGCCAAAATGGCTACTATAATTAACCCTGGCTTTGATAGTGCAGGTGTGTATTCTTCTCAGGATAGAGCAGACCAGATAATTAGTGATCTGCCATTGTTTAGGGCATACATACATTTCTTTAAATTATATCTAGAGCTTAATGCTATTCATAGTAAACCAGCCGAGCTGCAGTCCGTTAAGGCTAGTGGACTAGGTAAGTTTCCACCGGCATTAAATATGAAATGCTTTAGAGATTTTCACTACATATCGTCTGGCGTTGACATCATAGAAAACAATATAGCTGCATCTACAAGAGAAATGCATAATACCGTTGTAATTAGACACCCACTATCTGTTACGACTAACAATGACAGTTGGTGGAAATTGAGAATAGCTCAAGGTGATTATGATTCTGCGGTTGTTGAAGATCTTCAATGGACCTCTTGGCCTACGCAAGATGAAACTCAGCATATGGGTTTTCAATTTAATGAGAATATATCGCTAGCTAATAAGAAGATCTATGTACATACAGACCTTAATATTAGAAGTCGAGATCAAGCCGCTAAAGCTGCCACAAATATTTTACCTAAACTTGTACGCCCTATGTATCGTAATAACATTATGATCATGGGTAGGGCTATTAAACCATGGGATCAGATTTATCTAGATGACAAGTTTATTGATATGTTTGGGCCAATAGAAGTAGAGCGCTGCATACATCATTACAGTGTTCATGAAGGATGGACTACCAACATTATACCTCATGCTGTATGCGAAGCTAATCCTGGAAACTCAACTTTACAAATAGCTATTTGGAACGCCAAAATGGATATTATCTATAATGCGGTAGATGTAGCTTTATGGGGTATTGTTATCGCATCGGCTATACCTACGATGGGTGCTTCTGTTGGTTTAATTGGCTTAAGCGGCAGAACTATAGTTAATCAAATTATAAAAAAGAATTTGATACCACTTGTCCCTTCTGCTTTAAATAAAAGACTAGGAGAAAAGCTTGCAGTAGATTTTGCATCTGCTGGCGGTATTACTGCTAAGCTTAATATTCTCAAATCAACCGCTGTAGGTAATGCCCCAACCATAGCTAAAGCCTTTGTCTACGGCACTACGGCTCAATGGGCAGCTGGCTCGCTATCTAGAGGATTCATGGCCAATGCCGGTTCATCGGATATGAGACAGCCTGTAATTATTGCCCCATTATTGTTCAAGGGTATACCGTTTGAAGCTGGACTTAACGGACAGGAAAACTCTTATTGGTCATTAAGCTCTAAGCTTCACTGGGGATATAATGATCTAATAAAAGGAATAGAGCACTGGGGATTATATATCCAAGACGTCTTTGGGCAGCCTACTCCTGGCGCTGTTAATGCGCAGTTGCAGGCGCTAGGAAATGATACAAATAATGCTAAGTAATAATCAGCCGCAAACTAATAGTCCTCGTAGGTATGACACAGGAAGTACAACTGTATTTTTTCCTTTGCCTAAAACTATGCTTGACTATATATTTTCTGACCACTTAAGGGATAAGATCTTAGGTAAATCATTCGGCAATCTATCTGGAACAGCTAGCTGGGACAAAAATACAGGTATAGTCACTATAAGAAATTCTGTTTCCTTTAGAGTTATTGCTGCTACTCAAAATAATATACATAAAATATACGAATATGTCAAAAACAATGGGACCGCTGAAGAGATTATTAGGCAACTTAGTGTCATTGGACCCGCTAAGGTCAATGAAAAGATTGAGTTACTCGCAGACTCTATTGGGTCAAACTTAACCCTAATAGATCCATATGAGTTTTCTGTTGGATCTCTTAATGGCATCTCTGAGTTTAGACGTAGACACCTTAGTGAAGACCCCCAGTGGATATTAATAGAAGATTCGGGAAGCATTGGGAGTAAAGGCCGAGTTAAATCTGTAGCTCTTCCCACTTCAGAAAATAATCTTCCTGGTTCTCACCCTGAGCTTGCTCCTGCACATCATGTCAAAAGTGCCTCTAAAGCTGCAGATGACAATCATCCTTTTGCCAAGCAAAAGCAAAAGATTGAGGCTATGTTTAACGATGTAGCTATTGGCAAAACGGAAATGATTCCCACTCCTAGTCCGGCAGATATTCCAAAGATAACTGATAGAATAGTTGCCGGAACTAAAGGCGACATACATGTACTCTCTACGTCTGATCAGCCGACTCAGGCAGTAATGTCTATCACTAATGACAGCATTCGTAATACAGCTACCAAGATAGTAGACGGCACGGTGTATCGCTCTACCTTAGACGGTTACTCTACAAATGCCTTCCCAGCTCATCCTAGCTCTTTCTATTATCCACACCCAGCCAATATCAGTCTATTCGGCTTCTCGCCGTATACGCTATTTGACAACCCCAGGGACCTTGCTATTATAATTGGTCTAGCGCTTATAAGCGACAGCTCAAGCAAAAAGTCTTATCACTACAGTTACATTAAAACTACTACTGTCATTGACAATCAAAATATTGATGACGAGCTATATGGAGAGTAATCATGGCAATTTATATCGCTAAAGATATTTATACTACATTTGATGGAGACATCTCTGTAGGCTCTAATGGAGATGTTAGACTAGGAGACAGTTATGAATCCCATAAGTCTGCTGTCAATTTTTTGATAAGGACTGATAAGGGAGAGTACCAACCAGATAAACGGATAGGTTGCAACTTGGGAGTTTTCATTGGCGATCATCATACGGAAGAGATGCATCAGTCTATGGAAGATACTATTAAAGATAATATTTCTAAGTTTGTTTTAGCTGCTTCTGATATGCAGGTTCATGTTATGCCCCTGAGTGAGACTAATGCTGGAGTATTTTTAATTATAGGTGGACAATATTCAGACCTTGAAGGCTCAAAGATAGAGACAGCTGCTCCGGAAATACTTGTGTTTGATTTCCCATATTCTGACGGTGAGCCTAGACTTGTAGGAGTTAATTGAATTGACACGTGAACTTAAGAGTCTAAGTCAAATGAATGCAGATTCTCTTCAGTATCTTGCAGAGCATACAGATATTACGTTCTTATCTGAGGGGTCAATTGCTCGTGGACTAGTTGAATCTGCCAATTTAGAGATTAATAGAGTCCAGGATTATATATTTGCCAACCACTCTAATGTCTTCCTTAATAGTGCTTCAGGAGCCTATCTAGACTTGATAGGAGATATGCTTGGAATTAGAAGACTAGATTCTGGAGCTGCATCAACATCGGCGTCAGATATGAATGTGCAGTTTTCTGTGTCTTCTGGTAATCTAGTTAATTACTTTAAAGACTCTGGCAATATAAATCAAGGAAAAATCTCGGCTGGCATAAGTATCTTTACTGCAGATAGAGCTATAGAATACAATGTGTCTGAAGATACGTTCTTCCCTGCTACGGCGAAATCAGTATTCGTATCTGTTCTAGCTAATAGAGTTGGATCTAATTACTCAGTTGGTAAGAATAGGTTAACTGTTCATTCTGGTCCGTCAGGAGTAAGCGTAACAAACCTTAAGCCTATTCAAAATGGATCTGGTGTAGAGTCAGATAATCAATTTAGATTTAGATTAACCAACTCTCTTGTCAGTGGAGCTACATCCAATAAGACAGCTATAAAGATAGCAGCTATTGGCAGTCCAGATATCTCTAATGTAATCCTTAAAGAATACAGTAGAGGAGCTGGAACGTTTGACGCTGTACTTGTCCCTGTAGGCAACTCTGTATCGTTCCAGACGTCTGAACTAGTTAGAAGATCTATAGAGTCTGTCTCTGCCTTTGGAGTGTCTCCAAGGGTTAAACAGCCTGACTATGTAAGATTCAAGATTTCATTCCAGCTTGTTCCAGAAACTGGTACACGTATAGGTGAGCTTGATGCTAACAAGATAAGAGCCAAGAACGCGACGCTTCAACACTTTGAAAGTGTTCGTCTTGGTGGCGAACTTATAATTAATCGATTACGGTCTGATATAATTTCTTCAGTTAATTCTAGCATAAAAGATATACGTATTATTGAACTATGCTTTAATGGAAAACCACACACAATAAGAAACTATAAGCTTAAAGCGCTGGAACTTTTTACTCCACAAAACGATCTAGACTATGAAGCAATTGAGGTAATTTAGTATGATAAACAAAGTAAAATCGCAGGCATATAGCACGAACAGTTCGAATGCACAATCATATCTTAATTCAATTAAAGGCATTAAATCTAATAAGCGAAAGATGCCACGCACAAAAGGCATGAAGTCAAGTGGTACAAAACGTAAGCGCAGAATGTAATGACTAATTTTTTTAAGTTTTATAAATCAGCCAGCAATCCTACTGGCATGAGCGGTACAGTTGGAGGTGCAATTAGCACCTCCGATCTGCTTCCTCGTATAGACACTTTATTTGCTCCGATGTTATCGTCTGCGTCTATTGATGTAGTTCAATACAGAAAGTTGTATATACAACAACAGGCTAATGTGACAATGACCGGAGTAACTCTTCAGTTAGTTTACTTAGACTACCCAGAACATATTACGTTTAATACTACAACTGTGGCTGATGACTTTGTAACTAGTCCATCTATACAGCCTACTGGAGTTAGCTTTACGGGCTCATATTTAGTTGACATAACATTGACAGGCACGACTTCTTCTGGCGCTATTATACCTGTGTGGCTTAAGCAAACTATACCGGCAGGTTCTGGTGATGATAATTTTGTTGCTTTCCAGCTTAGAGTATTAGGAACTATAATTTAATAATGTCTATTCTTTCTACGCTGTATGAACAATATGGATTTTCTTCCATTGTATCTGATGGTATTGAGATTTTATACTCATACAATAAAGTAGATCCGGTTGTGTCGTACCTAGATATTGGTTATACCTTTACTGACTCAAGCAATGACAATGACTTAGCGCCTATTCCTTTAGGATGGAAAACTCCTACAACTCAAAAGATTCTTAATAACTTTCCTATGTGGATGGAGTTACGTAAAGACTATGACTCAGTAGGTAATAAACTTGCATCTTCTTGGGGTATGACTCTTGACAGAATTATTAGTTTTTATAACACTACCCGCAAAGATCAGTTTCTTTATACTGCTGACCTCTACCATGACGTCAACACTGGAGTATCAGAACTATCTAACAATAAAGAAAAGATATATTCGTCTAGCTTTAGAAATTTCCTATTCAATAGCTCATTCTCTATGAAAGCTCCTGCTAGATACCAGAAGCCGATTGGCTGGACTGTATCTAGATCTAACGTTAATAACTTATCTTTCAACATAGAAGAGTCTGTGTTTGGTACAAGTTCCCTTAAGCTGAGTGGATTGGTAACATTAAAGCAAACTAGAGAATTAATAATTCCTTCAACTCCCTTAACTTTAAGCATATTTGTTAAAACAAAAGATACAGAATTATTAACTACAGATACTTGGCCAGCATCTGAGGCTGGTATGGTTCTTATAATTAAGTATGCTGATGCGTCTATACAGACTTATGGCGTTGGTTTTCCAAAGAATACTTTAGGTAAATGGGCTAGAGCTTCTTTAACTGTAACTCAATCTAAAGAGATCAACACTGTTTCTGTAATTATAAGTAATAAAAGAGAAGACCTTAGCTTTGTTGTTGACTGCCCAATGCTTGAGTCTTCAAAGAATTTAGCCGAGTGGTCTCCTAGCATACTAGATGTACCTTTGTCATCTACGGCTTCCTTTAGACAGGTTACAGGATTACAGGTTCTTATTAATGCTATGGATGAAAATCATGTCAATAAAATAGAACTTCTTCCTCTTGCGTCTGAGCAAGAGTTTAAGAATTATAATATTCCTACTAGAATCTTGCCCGTTTACGTTAAGTCTGTTCCTGGCAATTCTATTAATCTAAGTCTAGGAAAGCAAATTAATTTTCATGGTGAAGTAATGCCCACTATATGGAAAGCTGATTTAAACCAAATCATAGAGCAGTCTTCTATTTCTCCCGATGTTTTTGGCAAGCATTATCCTGCTGATGTTATTATGGACGAACAAGGTGATAAGCATTTAGATCTTTCACTTATTAACGATAGTGGTATAAAGGTAAAAGCTGTAACCGTGTACAATGATCATTTATATTGTGTAACAAAAGAAATACAATACGGGGTTACCAGATACTGCCTTAAGACAGTTAAGCCCGTTAAGATTAGTTATAGTGATACATATCTACCGTCTATTGGCGACATTGAAATACCAATTACCCTGGGCAATAAATTTGGCATCGACGCACAAGATGAGGAAATAGTTAGAATCGGTATATCAAAAAATATATCAGACACTATTTTTATTGATACTAATGTTGGACGCAGATTCCATTATAAGCTTTACTATGATTATTTCTTCCCAGATTTTATTAATAGAAAAGTTTATACTCGTGAAAATTACTCAGCTCAAAATGGCTTTTTGCAATTAATATAAACTATGGTATATACTCAATTTTCTGAAGAAGCATTTACGGGCTATCCTGAGTCAATACGTAATCGCATTGAGAATAACTCTCAGGCCATTAACTCAGAAGGATCTCAGTATCCTAATAAGTTTGACACATTTATCAACAAAGAAAACGCATCACTCGGCGGGTTTACTGTTTCAGAAACTCACCTTCTTAGTCAACTTAATGGATCTACACTATACTTAGATCACAGACCTACAGTAGACGCTACAGGCGGTATAGCTACAATTACAATATCTGATGGTGGCATCATAAATACTGCACAGACCGATATCTTTGCAGGTACAATTCAGTTTTCTACCGTTCCATCAGCCTCTCCGTTCACTGTATCATATACAGCTTATCCTGATAAAGTACAAGATTCTCATATAAACTCTTTGCAGAATGTTATCATGGCTTTGCAAAGTGTTGTTGGCATTAAAACCCCAGCTGAAGGATTTGGTACTGGGCTAATAAGTCTTCCACTTTTGGTAAACGTAGACCCTTCTACGAGTGCAGAGCTATCAAACTTACAGCTCATTATACCAAATATGGTAATACCTGGCCATTTGAATGGTCACTTTTATCTTGGAACTACTGACATTCCAGGTGCTCCTGGATATGGAACTAGTGGGTATATTGTATATATTGGTCAGACTGGTAACATGTCTAGGAATGATGTACACATTAGCGCTGATACATTCAGATTATCAACCAATAGCACAACTCAGAATGGTGGACGTTATTCTTTTGGCACATCAACTGGAGATACAATTGGAATATCTGGCAAAGTAGTCATTGCGTCTAGGACGATAATAGGCTTACCTGGGGGTGCTACTAATGTTATTGAGACTGGTGTACCTCCTGCTCTGCAGACAGCGTATGACAATGCAGCATTAGTTGTGCATGGTCCTATATGGTTTGGTACAGGGATGACAGGCAATGGTAGTATAACGTTCAGTAATACAACTGGAGAGGCGGTTGACGTTCAAGGGGCCTTAATAGCTACTACTCTTACGGTTAATAATTTAGCAACGTTTAATGGACCTTCAATTGTAAACGGAATTTTTAATATCTTAGCTCCCGGATATCTATCTACCAATAACGATATAACTTTAAATAATAAAGCAGACGGATCTCCCGCCAAAATAGATGGGCTTGATCCATCATATGTTAAAGCAATAGCAGAATGTCTACCCAATCGTGGTCAAATTGTACAGTCTATACGGAATGATATATCAATACAAAACAAGTCTCCTTATATATCTGGTGCTAAACAGCACCCACTATATGGGTATTACATGTATCCTATTATTGGAGGTTGGACTTACACTGGTGTGGTAGCGTTTAATAATGCCAAAGTAAACACTGATAAAAACATTATTCTTCTAGGTGCTAGCATAACTGGCGTAGGTAATAACAGTACAACAAACTCCACTAACTTAGGTAACGGCACATTACCTTATGGCCACTACGCTACCGGGTTATTTAATCCAGGAGATACGTTTGTAGAGTTTAAGTCAGTTAGCGCATCAGACGCTTTCTCATACCCTATCTACTACCATCAGCCATTTGTTAATGCCGGTACACTGACTGGTGTTAATATCTATGTAGCTGCTGATGATCTTGCACTTCAAAGTAATATAGCTGGGCTTCAATATCGTCTGTATCAGCCAGGCAATGTTCCATACGACCACTTAACCGGTAGCTTTGGTAACCCTAATAGTCCTTTAGCTATCTTTGGTGGTAATGAAGGTGGAGCTCCAGGTGATTATCCAAATAGTGTAGTAGGGTTAATTACGAATCAGGGCTGGGCTGGTGGCAATATAGTCCAGAATAATAATCCACAACTTAAAAGAACTACTCCAGGACTTGGACTTACAGTTGGCATAATCGATGCTCTGCAAAAGAGTATTGGATACAGCGCAAGCGTTCCTCCTACGGTTATAACTACTGGAGTAGCTTACATATACGTAGCGGGCAATGAAGCAAACGCTACTGTAGAGGCCGGTATAACACTTAAGGCATCTCCTACGCCTTATGGTATAGCTGGTCCTAATATAACGGCGGTTAATCCAGCTCTTGTACCTGGTAAGCATTTACCGGTTGGAGAAATAGTTGCCACTACTTCAAATGGAACTTCATGGGCCTCTAAAGAAGTTACATCATATCGTCCTAATGGATATTATGATTCTTGTTGGATTCCGTTAGTTGATTACAAGAGAACTAGTATACCTACGGATATTGGTCGTTGTTTGCCGTTCTTTGGCTCTGTCAAAGGAACTGACTTCGATAATGCCAATGATATATATAACCATCAGTTCTTTATAGAGCACAATCTAGGACCTACCGATATGTATGATCTAGATTACCATGTCTATGTAGCAAACTATGGAACAGCCCAATACGATACTGTCCACGGATTTACTGGATACTTAGCTCCTAAGTTTAGAAATAGTTCAGTAGGCTCACAGAACCTGTGGACTCCTTATAGCGCTCCATATAACACTAGTGTAGCTAGTCATTCATTTGCCGCAAGTCCTCTATCTGGCACTCGTGGGTTCTTAAAGGAAATTACTAGGGATGTAATGCTGAAATACATTGACACTAGATTTGCGCAATTCTCTGTAGACATATCGGACGCTGATCTTCAAGGTAAATCTAATAGATGGCCTGGATATATCCGCGTTATAATGAAGAAGCTTAACTAATGTTAAGGAACATTAATGACTACAACAGGCAATAAATTACCGGAATATTGGAGCAGTCTTTATGGAGACTCTACTATTGATTGGGTTCCGCCCGTCACTAATTATTTATATGCAGAGAATCTTTCTCAGCGTGGTATAAATAATACTACTTTTAGATGGGAAGAAGTTCGTATAGATCTGCTCGTAGTTCAGACTGGAGCAGTCCTAGACTTCGTTATGCCTGATAGCTATTTACTTCAGATTACTCCTGATATTGGATGGCATGATACTCTTGCAATGCTTGGAGAGTCAGATGATCCATCTATAAACAATTCACATTTAAAGAGTCTAGGTCCTTATTCTATATCTAATGGAACTCTTCAAGATAATGGAGATAACTCTGTACAAGTTTCACTTACTGTAGCAGATATAAATAGAGCTATACCGGATGGGTATGATAAGTATTTATGGAGAGCTGTACCATGGGCCAATGGTAATCCAGGGCTTGGAGGATTACCTAGTTCGTTTAAATGGATCTCTACAGTTGATCAGTTTGAATTCTCTATTGATCAGATACAGAAAGAAACTAAGAATCCTCTCCAAGTTATATCTGGAACTAAAAGCTCTAGAGTAACTATCTCAGTCAATAGTTCTAATACTCCTACCGTATTTATAGAGCAATCTGATACTGTGTGGAAAGTGGTATTTAATATTGATAGACCTAACATCAAATTTAAAATTATTGCTACAGATGACGGCGGAAGCGCTGTAGCTACTTATCCTATAGATATAAAGTATGACCCCTCGGCTCAATACTCTAGTCATGTATGGAACCCATTTGATAGCTTTGGCCTTCTTGCTGGTATTTCTCGGCTACCGGAAGAAAGCAACTACCTATTTAGAGAGCGTATAACCGATGCATTTGCCCGTCGCGGCGACAGTAGTTATACTGGCCTGGTCAATAGTATTAATAGAGAATTAGGTTTATCAAGAAAAGATACAGCTTTAACGTTCTCTATGATTAGAAATTTTGGTCAGCCTGTAGAGCAGAGTCTTAGTATCTTTACATCTCATACTATGATGTCTATTTCGGCAGCGTCATTTATATACTATGAAGAGTTACAAAAAATAGACAGCTACCGAAACACTTTAACTACCTCTAGCAAAATCAAAGAAATTATATCAATCAAGACTCTATCTAATACGGTCATACCTGTATCAAAATATTTTATAGTCAATGATTCTTATAACAACAAAATACATATTGATTCAGTTTATTCTGGATTAGTTAAAGTAACATATAGATATTTAGTTGACTATATTTATAATGAGTATAAAACTGTTGGAGATATCATCTTTGCAGTAAATAATTTAAAAAACATAAACGGAGATAAAGTTTTAATTGTAACACTAGACAGCACTATGTCTAGTTCAGAATTTTCTAAGTATATATATAAAGGAGGCATTGAACTTAACAAAGACAATATAACCGGTTTCATTGGTTGGTCTAGAATTGGATTATTTTCTATATCGGACGAAGAGTTTAAACAGTCTTTTATTGATGAAAATTCAATGTACTTTAATAGTGAGTTCTATCAGTATGTCTTAGAACTTAAAAGCAAAACAAATATTGAATGGGGGTTTGTCGTATGCGACAAAGACTATTGGGATTCAATAGATGCAGAATGGTACGGCAGAGACAGTCTACCATTAGCTCTAGATGTAAAGATATCGAAATATATAACTGTAGTTCCTATCTCTAAGCACTCAGAAAAATTTGATGCCTGGGAAGCTTTTAGAATGAACTATTATTTTGACAATAATCTTATAAAAAATATTGGTTTCCCGCAAAGCAGCTTTAAATCTGGCGTAGGCTATAAAACGGATTGTGCTGTCTTTTTTTTCAACAACACAGTTAGCTCAAGCCAAACTAGGATTAACTTTAATCCTATTACAACTAGCTCAGAAGATATTCTTGATTTTTCTGAACTACCAAACAGTAATATAATAAGTATATGAGGCCAGTCATATGGTAACAAATAATGTTAATTTATCTCAAGATAAAGCTAATAACGCATCTAATGGGGTTTGGATTTTACAGCAAATTGGAAAGATATTGCCACTGATTATTAGCTCCCTAATTATAGGATCTGTAGTATGGATTGGTAGCAATTCTATGCAGACTAATCTTACTCTAGCTGTAATGAGTAATGATATATCTATTCTTAAAGATCAAGTTAAAGCAAGTACTGTAGATAAATATACTTCATCACAGGCATTACAAGATAAAGCTTTATTTTATTCTGAAATAAATCATCTTAAAACATATAACTTAGAATTAAAAGGTCAGATTATTAATATAGAATCAAGGCTGTTAGATTTAGAACGCGTCAAATAATGTCATTTCAAATCCTTAATAACTATTACGTTGGCAAAACCCAACCGTTCTCTACTGTTAATCAAGCTATTAATTTAATAGCTTCATATATTAACAGCGGAGATTATTTGCTTCCACCTGTGTCAAGCCCTGACGGAGGTAACGTTAACATAGTTATTGTTGGAGGTGGACAATTTCCCGGCTTTACAATACCAAATGATACTACAATTACCTTAAAAGATGCCGGTAGATATCTTATAATTAAGAGACAAGAGACAGTTTCTAATGGTGAACTAGAAACTAATTCTTTACCTATTTTGTCTCCTAATGCACCCGGCTCTAATAATCTTACAATACAAGAAAGATCTGTAGGTATTAATTTAGGAACTAATAATCCTAATGTAAAGCTAATTGGCCTTAGGATACAAGGGTTCTCTATAGGTATCTTAGCCGAAACTAATTGTCATAACCTATTTATTAATAGATGCTTTGTGACTAACTGCCATAATGCTCAGATATATATTCATGACTGTGATTCAATATTCATAACTAATAACGTTCTTGTAGGAGGAGAGTACGGATTAGTATGCCAACAGACAAGAAAACTTAGAGTATATCATAATACAATATTTTTAGACGGCTCTGTAACTCTTGGTGGTGCGACTAAGGCTGGTATGATACTGCAAGGAGATCGACTCCTTGTGCAAACGCCTACAAGCACTGTATACTGTTTAGGTAATATAGTTTATACAATCGGCTGTCCTGCTATAGTTTTCTATAAAGAAGATTTATTTTCACAAAGATTAGTTAGTGACTATAACGATATCTATTCGTCTACTGTATGTGTACAACTTAGGCAAGATAACGGAACGTTGCCACAAGATTCTAACCAAGCTATTCAATCTTCTTATCAGAACCTTGCTTCATGGAAACAAGCTGGACCACTTGGCAATAGTGGCCATCCAATTGATATGCATTCTATATCTGTACACCCAGTGTTCATACAGAACATTTCACTGTTTACATCTAACACTTCGTCAGTAATTAATTTAAGCCTTCTTCAGTCTAGCCCTGTAATAGGTTTAGTACCGTCTTGGTATTTTGATATAGATAACTTTTATATCCCATCTGACTTTGATGAAGAGTTAATCTCTAAAGATTCTTTATTGAATATTAGAGAACAACCCTTTTGTGCCATTGGAGCTAATGACGAGATATCTCTAAATGGATTTTTTGGTCAAGATATTTTTACTGACCCCCTTAGTTTATCTCCTAATCGTAGCTGTGATATTGATCCTCTTAATGTTATTTCTGCGCAAGAAATTGATATGCAGTACCCTGCGATTAAGTCAGGATACTTTTGGTCTCATGAGAGGCCTTATTATTTATACGGGAAAAAGGCAGCAGTTTATCTTGGCAGCTTAGCTCAAACTACTTTTAAACTTCCCGGTAGATTAGATTCTAAAAAACTAATAACGGTCAAAATAAATGACACAATAATATCTTCTGAACACTTTGATATTATTGGAAACACTATAACAATCTTCCATAAAGATAATGGTATAATATCTGACTCAGATGAGGTTCAAATAACTGGACAAATTATATCTTGGCATCAATATGGTTTCTCTAATCAGAACATCTACTATGTTTTCAAGATAAAAGATGGTGTTACTAAATTTGTATTTCCAAAAGACTATGTGCCTGGTGCCCCTGTAGTCATTACAGATGATAGAATAAACTTTACTAACCCAATAGATGCAGTAAGGCAGGACTTCTATACTCCATTTAATCCGCTCACTAATAGTAATGAAATCACGTTTGGGCTAAGAGAAAATCTATTCTACAACAGTGACTTTACTTACTCTAACGGGTCTGTTCCAAAAGATTGGGTATCAAGTATACAAAGTATTACTGGATCTCCTACTGTGTTTATGTTATGGAGTCAGTACTCTTACTTTGGGGACTATAGCTTAGGACTAAAATTAGCACCAAGCCAAGGCAAAATTACGTCTAATATTATTGATATAAGTACTAATGATCCATTGGCTTTAACTTGGCACGCTAAATTTCCAACTAATGTAACTGGTCTAACAGGTGGAGAAATTAATACTGCTACTGGGTGGTGGTATATAAATCAGTTTAATAACTACAATGAAGAGATTTCTACAGTCTATAGTGGCTCTTTTGAAATTACCAATGAAGGTTGGCGTAGATTCTATATACCTATTGGTTCACAGTCTGATACAGTTAATAAAAATCTTACTGGATTTCCTAGTGCTCCATTAGTATATTTAAGAACAGAACCTTTAGTATTAAACAGTAATGTTACCAAGATAGAGTTAACTATCTCTGGTGGTAACTATAGTGGTATTATGCAGACTGGAGCGTTTATGATATTGGACGCTTTACAAGCAGAAAGAAACGTAGAGCCTTCATACTATCATCCTAGGCCAGATTATAACGCTATGACAGTAGAATATGAGACATCTATTAGCGGTGTTTTTATTGACAAAAGATTAAATTTAACTCCTGTCTTTAATGAAAATCCTAACGGGTTTTTGTATATTCTGGATATGCCTGCAACTATATGGAATGGTCCAAGCGACCCCGAAGTAACTACTCTTCATGAATATCGATGGCCTCATGGTAGAATGAATGTGTTACCCTGGGCTCGTCTTTTTGGTAAAGACAAGCTACATCAAAAAACTATAGCTTCTGATTGTTTATCTGAACCGCTTGACATAATTAGCCCATATGTGTTTCCTAAAATTGCAACAGAAGCAGTTATGACTCCTTCTACTGTCATAGTTAGTCAATATGTAGATCAATCAGAATCTGTTCATATACAAGTTCTAGACGAGATCGGCAATCCATTTGGTCTTCGTAATTTTGTTGCTCATATATACGATACTAATGATAACTTCCCTGGCTGGCTGTCTATGCAGTACATGGGGGCTAAACAACAACTTGGCAGTACAATCATTGGGTCACTTAATAGTAATGGTGGACTTAACTTCTTTTATCATCCAATGGAGAGTAAGTATATACGGTATGTTGGATTAACACCTACTCCCAGCACTGGCGATAGTTCGATCTCTTATATTAATACTCCATATAAGATAAGTACAGAAAACGGTGGCAATGTAACTATCATTGGTAAGAATGGAAGTTTCCATAGTACTGTTGGAGCTACTGGAATATCTGGTCAGTTTTATGCGGAAACAGATAAGTCAAGATCATTTATTACTTTAGAGTATCCTCCTGCGTTTGGAACAGTTGAAGTATACATAGATAGTAAAAAGTTTCTTGAGTCTTCTACTTTCCCTGAATCAAACGAGTTCTACGTTAACTACTCATTTGGAGAAGTAGAGTTTCCAATAGGCCTTGATACTACTTTACCAATATCTGTTCAATACATTCCTAAGTATGCTTATGCTAATCCGGTAAGTAAAGACAATATAGTTATACATCACAATGAAGTATTTGGTGATTACTCTGGCCCAATACAAGTCGACTATGACGCTGAAATTAATCTTGAACTTAGAGTTCAGAATCCGTTAAACAGAGAATTCATAGCCACGTTTCCTATTGTGGTTCAGAATCCTGAGTTATCAAAAATTAATTCAAACCCCATAAGCATTGAGTTCTAATGCATAAAATTGAAATTACAAGCATAGAAAACATACCGTGGGCTCAGCGGTTGATAATTAATTTCTATTTACTTAGAGATTGTTTTAATCCGTCTATTGGTGGATGGGATTATATACTTGCTGACTGTGGCTATAAGGGACTTTGCGATACAGAGTGGATTAATATACTCCCAAACACTCAGCATCCACTACACTCTACTATTATTAGATACGCTGGTAATTATACTTTTGTCTGGGACTATGGTGGCGTTGAAGGAATTAATCCTGCAAACTTTAATTCAAATCATAGCTATGTAATTCAGCTCGTATTAGCTGACAGAACATGTGGCTTTATTGACCCATGTGCTGACGCTAGTTATGTAACGCAGTATGGCCTTGAGCCAGAAGGTGCTGTAGGCACAGACGGCGACCCTGGTAATATTAACAACAACTGTGGCAGTGGGTACACTCTTAGAGCAGATAGCAATGGATGTTTATTCTGTGAGGCTATCCCGTATAACAGCGGCTCAGGTGCCCCTGATATAAGCGAGCCTTCAGAAACAGAAAGCGGATGGGATATAAGCGAGCCTTCTCATGCTACTCGGCCCAGTGAGCCTTCAGAACCAGATCCTCCAATATCCGGCATTACAGAAGCTTCCCAGGCTTCTCAAATAGAAGAGATTGAACCTGGACATACTGCGGATGGTCCTCTCATTGCTCCTCTTACAGCGGGCCCTATGGGCCCTGGAGGGCCTCCTACATCTGACGTTATTGGTAGCCCAGCGAGCTCTCCACTTCCAATGGGTTATAACTATGCTTTAGGTGGAGATATACCTTTTGTTGAAGGTAGTTTTGGACCTAATGCAAATATACAGGGTACGCTATCTAGGACTTCTTTTGGAGGTACGTCTTCAAAAGTGTCCCCTATTATAAGGTTAAATGCTAGAGTGCCAATAATAGCTAAAAAATTGATTAGCAACGCTAACGCCGCTTTAAACCAAAAGCAAAAAGCTGCGTTCTTAAATATTAACACTAATCAAGTTAGGTCACAGTCTAAAATCTCTGCCCCTAATGACGTAAAAAAACAAACTAAACCTCAGCCTACAATAGTTATAGTAGACAATGTAGCGTATATAAAACAAAAGGATTCAGCCTCTAACGGTACATCTTCTAATGTGCAGCCAATTAAAGATCTAGTTAAGATACCTAGACAGTATACTTCATCTACTGATAATAGAGTTATTAAAGTTGGTGGACAGCAAAGACAATTTGTAGACAACGAAGTAAAGTCTTTGGTATCTCCGGGGTCTAGACTTTTGAATCTTATACTAGAGAAAGTTAAGTCAAACGTATTTAACTTAGATGCATCGTCATCGTTTAGTTCAAGTTTTGATTTTCAAGTTAAGACCGATAGCCAAACAAGATCTGGAGATACTCATTACTTTGAATCATACGTTCGCTCTATTGGTAGAGGCTCGTATAGGTTAATGCTCAGTGTCTTCTTAAAGTCTGGCAATAACGTATATCATGTTGCGTCATCTAGCGACATTACTAGATCTGGCACTATAAGAATAGCTCAGCAAATAGCTATTAATGTACCTCCTGGCAATGCTTATGTGATAGCTGTAGTATATGATGCAGAAGGCAAGGTAGTAGCCGTTAAGCCTAGTCCAATAAAAGTCTTAGATTCATTTACTAAACGTGGAGGCATATACAGTACGTCAAGTATAGTGCCAGCTAAGTTTAATAATACTATAGAAGAATTGATTAGTTCTAATTCCTCTATAACGTTCCCAATAGGAGAACCTAATAACTATGTAGGACTTTATTGCAATATCTTACCTGGGGCAAATGATCTTATAACACTAGCGTCTATGGTTAAACCTATAACTACCAATGTTGAGCACGGTATAAAAATTATAGATGATAGTAATGTTGTTATATCAAACAGCTTTGGTAAATTAAATATTAACGGTATTAGCCCTACTGGAAACTACACGGCAGCATCTTACGTTAAGATAAGTAGAGCAATAATAAACGACTGCAGCATTATAGTTTCATCTAACTCTGTCAAGTCTAACATAGTTACTGTCAATGTTGGACGTGATATAGCTTTAGCTCCTTTTGCTGTTATATCTAATTCGTTTAACTCTTTAACTAATATCTTAACTGTATTAATTGATATGCCATTTGTTAGTACAGATTTTATAGCGTATGTCTCTGGCGTCGCAAACTATGCTCCGCCAATTGTTAGAGGGGCAACTACTTTTGCAACAAATAGCCAAGGGCGAGGAGTCTTCTCTATAACGAATTATCCAAACTCGTGGATAACTATAGCTTTAAAATATCCATCGGATGTTCCTATTGACAAACGCAAAGTTTATACATTCAAAGGATCAGGACTATGACATTTACCGAAGTAGACGATACAAACTTTCCTTGTCTAGCCGCAAACATAGGTGGCGTTATTATGCCTGAGCACCTAGACATAATTGAATGTTGTCAAGACCCAGATAACCTTAATATTATTTATCTAACATGTGCTGTAGCTGGGCCCTATGATTATGTTCCAACCGTTACAGTTAACGGTATAAATGTTAGTACGTTCTTCATAGCGGGCTACAAGGGTATTGGTATATCCCAATTTCCTATTGAGACTAACTGCTCTACGAACACGATTACACTTGCATACTTAGTTGGCTCTTCAGTTCCCAATTATGTAGAGACTCCTACTCTAAATGTACAAGTACAGTTTTATGGAACCCTGCCTATTACTATTAGTTCTTTAGTAATCTCAACTGGCGTCTTTATTTCTAATAACCCTATAGCTTTGTTTGAACTAAATAAAGGTATTGCCCCTATTCCTTATAGACTTTATTTTGATCCACTAACTAATCAGCTTAGAGTTCAGTATTCTAATATAGGGAATACGCCTTGTCTGTGTGCAATAAACTGTGTTAACCCATCTGAGACTACGTTTAATTTGACTATTTGTCAAGATGAAATACAGGAAGTAACTATTGATAATGCTTCTTTGATTGGGGATCCCACTAATGTTAACGTAACATTCCGAGACCCTATAGGAAATATATCAACATTTGACATTCATGCTTTAGTCAATGTAAAGCCTGTTCCTCCTTCTGTAATTCTTAAGGCAAATCCTACTCATATTCAAGTAGGAGTATTCTACAAGACTATAAACAATATAGATATTAGGCCTGACAAATCTAAGTACCAGATACTTAGATTTGAGAATAATCCAGATAATTATATAGTCTGGAAAGATTGGACATCAAAGCGCTGGAAAATAATGTATGACAGAGAAGTACGCTCAGGCCGCAAATACGGATATGCAATAAGGTTTCAGGGAGAGTTTGGGGAAATAAGCAACCAGTCTGACTGGATAGAAGTACAGGTTTAATTTAATGACATTCAATCCTCAGTTTGGTACCTGGGCCACAGATGACTTATCAAGCTCTCAAGACGCGGTATATACCAACTCTGGAGAGTTTGAAATCTACAATGGGGTAACAAAGTTATTCCCTATAGTTTTCTCTGGGCAATCATACGGTATGCCGTGGGACCCAGTGTATGGCTGGAATATAAATAATACGCTTGATTTAATCTCTACAGTTAGAACCGATTTTACTACTGTAAGTGTGACTGGGGTTAATTCGCTTATATCTGGGTCATATGGTAATACCGGATTATATTCTCAAGTGGCATTCTTCACTAGAGTAGATACTCCTATTACTGGAAGTAATGGTAAATACGAACAAGGATCCCATGCCTGTTTTGTTAGAAATACCTTTAATGATCCCGGGTCTAATCCTTTTACTATGGAGTTTAGTGCTAGATCTTTAGTTGAAGATGTAAGTCATACTCTGCAGACTGGTATCTCTACTGGGTTGTCCTGTCAAGGGGTATACATTGGAACTACTGGCGGATACTCTTTTATTGAAGTGCATCCATCTGGGTTAAAGATTCATGGGCCTGAAGCCGCTATACTTCCTTTAGATATCAACACTAGACTTCGAACGTTTAGATGTACTTTAAGCAATGATGATCTCACTATTGTTGCAGATGATGGTAACTCATTGTTTGCATCTAATGCTTTAAGATCTGGTGTTTTTAAGTCTAGCTATTTAGCATTTGGCGGTCCACCGTTTATGAGCGGCGCTGCGTTTACAGGAACAAGTGGGTCATTCCATAATCATAGTGGCAAGATGTGGGATCCTTATGGCGCTACTGGCATAGGAGGATACGAGGGGACAGTGTTATGGGATGACATAAAAATCCTATTCAATACTGCAACTATAACATACCCCAATGGAGCTCCTCTTCTATGGCCTTCTGGGACTAAGGTTCTATATACTGCCCCATGGTATCCTAGCCAATCAATGCAGTCTTATTTGGGTGCGTTTATTGATACTATTCCATACAATGGTGGAGTTACTACAGTAACTGCTCAGTCTACAAATACTACTGGATGGGTAGATGCTGGCACTACTCTTACTCTAACTGGAGGATCGTATGTAACCCAGTATATGAATTTAAGTACTGTGCCACTATATGCCGGCACATCTAATGCTTTACGGTTTAAGATAACTTCTGCCTCTAATGGTGGAGCTCCTCCTGAAATAGATAAGATAACGACAATTGGTAAAGCTAATGACTCTTTAGTCAACATACACCCAAACTGGAAGCTTAGCAGTTTACCTAAGAACATTATATTTGCTATAGATATAAATAAATATCATGAAATGATACCTCCATCTAATTATCAAGATGATGTATATTTTCATAACGAAGCTAGCCTGGGGTTCATTCCTACTCTAGGCCGCGTAGCTCCAGCAGAACCATATATGCTATCTGGAGAAATTAAGACAAGCGTCAATGGTCTTGGCATGGTTCAAATTGACGACGGAGTCTATGGCTCTGCATGGAGAAACTACAATAAGCTTACTGGCTATAGTGGATCGTTTGATCCTATGTCGTATAGTCCTGTATTTAGCGGAAATCTTCCTGAAACCGGTAACGTCTTTTACGGTAACATTCTAGACACCTATAAGCCATATCCTCCTAGTGGACAAATTAGTATAACGACCAGTGGAGCTGTTGTAGATCTATCTGTTGAGCAGTTCTATGATATTGACAATGTTGTTCATTATGCTCAACGTGTTGTAATTAGAAATTGGACTGGTACTGCAGACAATCATCTTGGTATATACCTTAGTGGCGTATCAGCTCCTACCGGTACTGATTATATTGGTCTAATTAATGGTATAATACATATACCTAGAGGACCAGGCGTTAGAGTTATAATGGCAGATGGGTTTGCCCGTAATGAATATATACTTGATGGGGTTAACTATAGAGAACCTAAAAACTTTAGTTGTGCAGTAAAATACACAGGTGATACTACTAATTCTTGGATTGCTTTTGCTTCAGCTCCTAGGGCTAACTTTTCTGCCCTTAATGTTGACAAGTGGGGTAAATGGACAGAAGAGATACAGAAACATGACGTTGACGAATTTATTATATATTCATTAACTGGATCAATAATAGATCACTCCTATGTACAATATACTGGTGTATCTAATGGCAAGAGATATGCAGGAGAGCTAGATGACTTGTCTATATATGATACAATACCATATAAAAGAATAGACCGTGGCTCTGCTATATTTGAAGGATGGTTTAGACCACATGGCCTATTAGTTCCCGAAGCTGAGTTGGCGCAAATACTATCTTCTGATGGTCGCGGTATGAAATTACTATTGAATAGATCAGGCGATATACGTGGCACATTAGACCTTAATGCTCATGCTCCTGTTTTAGGAATGACTGGAGACTCATATGTGCCTGCTGGAATAAGAGCAAATAGAACTATTATTACAGGTAGCTCAACTACTAATACAGTGTACAATAATGGCTATACCGTATCATGGGGTAACTGGAACCATATCGGGGTATATCAAGATGTAAGAGCTATAGGGGATACATATACAGCATCTGATCAGCCAATGATTGCATCTGGCGATTCTATATATCATGGAGCTAGAACTGCTAGACTGTACCTAGAGCTTAATGGCAATATCATTGACTCTAGAGATATCGGTATAGATGGATATGGTGGAAGAATAGTTAATACCAACACTGTGACTCCGGCTTTCCCAACTGGTACTACATATGTAAATACATGGCCTAGAATGCCTGTTGCAGCTATAACTGGATCTACTAGAGATATAACTATTGGACAAAATGTTATATGCGACTTTGATCATGTTCGCTTTGGCATAAGAGATAGAGTTGATGCTCGTGTAGAGTCTAATGTGTATGGGGCTAAAACTACACCGCCATGGTTTAATGCATACAATGGTATTAAAGTTCCTACTCCAATAACTGGAAGTAATGCTCATATGCAATGGGCTCACGTTCTTAGGTTAGACCATCCTTCTCCTTTTGCATTATGGGATGACGGTTTTTCTCCGGCTCACGGTCGGGCTATTAACTATATAACCGATACTGACCTTACATCAAGAGGTATTAGATCGGCACTTATGTTTATCAAACAAGTGCCTGATGGACCTAAAGGGCGTCCTGCTTTGCGATTTGGCCCTGGTCAAAATCTTGTTATCCCTTTCTCTTCTTATGATGAAAGAATTTACAACGGGACTGGTAGTATGTCGTTGTTGCAATTTGGTGTAACTAATGCAGGAGATAGATACTATTCAAACAATTCAGTATTTGCTCATTCAAATCTTGACGCATGGGTAACCGGTCTTGGTCCAGCATATCATGCCACTAATGCTAATACTCACTTTGTTGCTGGCGGACATTTTAGACTTCACAATTTACCTACGTCAGGTAAAACTGCTGATCTGTTCTCATTTGAGGAAACAACTCCTACTGAATCTATTCATACCAATTATGGACTAGGATCTGCTTATGTCGGTATAAATGAAAATGCTGAGCTTATATATGGCACCAGAAGAAACAGGCTTACTGACGGCTCTACAAATGCCACAGTGTTTGGGCCATTTACTGGGGCAACAATAGCGCTTGAGTCATGGTACTCTATCGGTCTAGACTCTAATTTAGGCACGACTACCGGATATATGAACTTATACTTAAGTGGTTTACCCAACGTATCTAAGACCGTATATGTGTCTGCTAGCGGAGCTACTGGAGTATCTGGAAATATCTCTGGTAGACCAGTAGGATATCAAGGATTACTCGGGTCTTCATTATCTAATATTATTTATAGATCATGTTTTGTCTTTGGAGGAGAACAGGCTAGAACTACTCTTATAGCTCCAACGATGTATCGTCAAATAGATATGGACATGAGCGAGATCTTTGTTGGATTTCCCCTTTCTGGATATACTTGGCCTTGGGCTCAACTAGCAGATATCGGCAATACATTCTTTAGTGGGCATACTGATGTCGGTATCAAAAATGAGAATATTAAGATAGGCTATATAGCTGGCACAGGTACAGTATCTGAGCAGCCATTTAATGGAGTCATGATCTATCCAGCCACTGAGTATACTGGTGCAGGTACGCATCTTCTTTACGGTGGAGCGTTAGGCAATAATGATTTTGAAGGCCTAAATAAAGCTGGAATCAAATTGTTTGACGAAGCCGTTTTCTTAAATGCTCAGTCTTATTATGTAACATACCAGAACGATGAAGCTGCTAAAAAATTTGGTACAGTTGATAGTCCTATACAGATAGGAATAAAAGTTCCTAACGAAGGTGTAAATTTAGCTTTAATCTCTAACAGAGAATGGACGTCCGAGTCTGCTACTACTACGTTTGACATGTCTGATCAAAACTATTCAAATATAACAAATAAAATTCATGGAGATTATACTGTCTCTAAACTTAGTGCTATAACAGGTAACAATGGCTATACAGCTAGTGGACAGCTTAATTCTAACGACATACGTGTAACTAGCTTAAGCGTGTGGAATGAAGATACTGGCTTTAGTGTCCCCGCTTATTTTATGCACCTTATAGGCGGAGAAGATAAATCAGTCTATGTGCCATCGGCTTTAGGCCACATAAGTGTAACTGGAGACAGTTCACTGTTTTACTCAAACTTAAATAAGGTAAAGTCATCTATAGCTATTAAAGATTCCAATGGAAACGCGCTATCCTTTGAAGAGTTCCCTTATGATCTTATTGTTACACCGTATAGTATTAAGTCTAATATAGCAACTGGAGACTTTAAGTATAACGGCTATGGAGAAAATTTTAATCAGCAACTAGCTCTTCCTAACAATATGTTTACATGCATTTTAATAACTAACAGTCAATCTATTGGCAAGACTGTGTTCATTAATTATCCATCAAACAATTATTTCGAAAACCAGATCAATCTTCAGGATTCTGAGATCTACAATCCAATCCCAGTGTTTAACAGGATAGAGCTATCTGAGGCTTATGATCCTTTAGGAAACTTTATAGCTCCATCTGGATCATATTCAGTGTCTTTAGATCCTACTTTAAACTCATATAGTGTTAACTTCTGGAATGCAACCCTAACTGGATCGGCCTGATATGACTAAGCTATCTAAGCGCACTATACAGTTTATGAGATCTCTTGCGTCTCCAGTTACGTCTAGATCTTTAGGCGCCTTGGTCTTTATAGACAAAAACTATCCTGGCTCTAGTATTACATATTCATTAGTAATTACTAGCACTACTATTGGAATAACCAATGGTATTAACCCTTTCACTATAACCTATATAGGGAAGTCTACAAAACAAATATCTCTTGAGCTTTCTAACTCTCCGTATCCTATAACTATATTGATAGCGTCTGATATACCAAACCTTCAAGCAGGAGAACTTACAGCTTCTGGGACGCAAATACCTGAGGGGTTTGATCAAGAAGATAGGGCATTAGATGGGCGATCTGCATTAGTTAGATGTACAAGGTATAGCATTCTGTACAATAAACTGTCGTCTATATCTTTGTCGGCCCCATACTTTAATAGCTCAACTTCTGCATGGTGGGCAAGGATCAATAATGGATCATTTTCTCAGGTGTATAAAGGTATAACTTATTTCTTTAGTATCCCTGAATACAATACTCAGACATGGTCTCCAACACTTGGTAAGCCATTTGCAGACGCTGATGGAGAAGTAGCTGTATTTACGGACAAGAATACCATACAGTTATCTAGGTATCCTGTAGTTTTTAAAAGCAATAATATATCATTTAGTAGTGCTGGATTTGATAAAACATATTCTGCACGTAGTATAAAAGATGTTGACACTATTAACGGTATCGTATATCTTAATTCTGATGCTAATCTAGCTAAAGATGTAATTGTTAATTATACATACTTAGAAAATAGTTATACATATAAGCACGTAAACTTAAACGCTCACTTTAATCATAATCCATTTTTAATGGATAAATATGTATTGTTCTATCTAAGGCCATCGTCTAGTTCAGATGGCGCACATAGAACACGTACTGTTTTTCATACAGTTGGAACGTCACTACAAGATGCAATATATAGTATTCCTGGTGAAGAATCAATAGAGCCTATCTCTATCATTGGAGCCATTAACGTTAAACCGTATAGCTCTGCTACTGACATAGCTATAACTGATACTAGAACATATGGCGGCGGTTTACACGACAATGAATTTGGTAGATCAATAGAAAACTCTATTAAAGAGTCTCAATGTTTCTTTGACATAGGACACAAGAACGGAATACCATACCCTGGCGCTGCTTCATTTGTTGTTGAGCTTCCTTCTGATTTAAAAGAAGTTTTGTCTATATCTGACATTAAAGCAAGAGCAGAAAAGTATATTGCTGCCGGTGTGTATCCTATTTACAAGTTCCAAGAAGAAGAGTATTATTCTCAGTTCCAAGCTAACAACTATAATACAGATATATCTATGGCTGATTACTCTATTCAGCTTATGCAGGTATTAAGCGGTTATGAAGATATTTTTAGTGGCAGTGATACATCCGCTGAGTGGTGGATCAAAGACTATGATCTACCAAATAACTTATATTCCGGATACTCTGGAGACTATACAACTACTAATGCAAAACTTTTAAATGGCTATATATCTATTCCATCTGGAAACTGCTATACGCAATCTTATCTTAGGTCTTCTCCTCAACCTGTATTCTCTTATGAAGAAAGAGAGTTAGGTGGCCAATGGGAAAGAAAAACTATACGAGATACTAACATAGTAGACAATGGAAGATTGTCTTTAGGTGTCCTCGAAATAGGTAATAATTATGGCTACTCTGAAATAAGAAACATAACAGGATTTGCTCCATATTATATTGACGGAAGTTTCTGGTCTGACCTTCCTATCGCAGCCTCAAGTGTATTACAGCTTGATAATTCTCTGTGCGCAATTACTCAGTTAAAAGTTCCTACTGGGCAAATACCTGATGTCAGGTATTTGCAGTCTACCGCTGTTACAGATTATTTCTTATCCATTAATGATGTTCAAGCTGTTAAATGTAAATACTATAATGAGATATATGATAAGAACTTTTATACTGGAGATAGAGTTCTTGAAACACAAATACAAGCAGCCTATCTTGGAATGACTGGTTCGAGTTTCCCAAGGCTATTCAATGTAAATACTTCTTCTTATGTAGGACATTATACGGGGTCATATGATGCACTAAGAGATGTCTATCTGTATGCTACCTATGCCAAGGGTAGAATAAATCATTACATTTCTAATTACGTTGGTCAGCCTATTGATCTAACTGGAGCAGTATGGTTGCAAAACTCTAATAATGCAAATATAATTAGCTTTGCATATAGTGGAGCATACAATATAGCTACTAAGATTCTATCTCTAAATCCATACACTGGAGGCTTTGGAATTGAAACAGATTATATAACTCCATATTATAATCCTGCGACTAATACTCGTATTCCTATGTACTTCCCTAGCGGTCGTTATGGAGAAATAGACTCCTTGATTTCTAATATTGAACATCATACTGATTACTTAAAAGCGTTTTCTTCTTTGTATGCTATGCAGCTTGCCCCTACAACTGGACAATACAATACAACAATGGGGTTAAAATACGCGGGCAACTGGAGAGACCTATGCCTAACTGGCATAGGAATAGCTAATCAATATTTTGATTCTTACTTTACGGCTGTCGGTGTAAGTGGTACGTGCCCAAATACTTGGTTAACTAAGTATAATCGCATAGGTACATACGCTGCCCGCTACTTTGACAATGTCTGTACAGCTATAGATAATCTATATTATGGTAATATAGGATGGGCTGGCTATACGGGGTATGAGGCTAAGAGTAGCCCTTACTTCTCAGTTGTGCACAATAATATACCAGACTTGAGCGGAGATCTTACTTGGGGGAATACTATTAGTCTAGCAGATGGCTCTATTGTATCTGCAAGCCAAGCCATCTCAAATTCGGCAGAACACTTATACACTAACCTATTAAAAGTTGAGCCGTACATACAAGCAGGAGCAAAAAGAGGCGGTATATTCCAGCCTGGCTCTATTAAAGCTATACGTCATTATCTATGGCTACCTACGCACATAGCCAAAGAAGACCCTTTGTTTACTAATTTATCTATTGATACAACTAGGTTAGTAGATACTTTTGAAGTTGGTATGTCTACAATGTTAAAAGGATCTGTTAATCAGGACGGAATATTAATAGAAGGTGGTTCGTTTCACAATAAACCCGCCCCCTTCTCCGGTACTGTTCCTTCTGAATTGATGGTCGCTTGTGCTGATGCTATCCGATACTACCGGCTAACAGTTAATATAGCGCAAGAGAAGAAATGGGAAGCTATAGCTCATGGAATATTAAGAAGCTCCATAGAGCTTTATCATTATAGTGGTGGCTATCCATTTAACCCTCTTGATCCAGCGACCTCAACGTTGCATGGCGATAGTGGTAGCGTTCCGCTAAATGGGTATCTTGCTTTGATGGCACAATATACTGGAGTATATTCGTCTTCTGAATTTACAACTATAACAGGAAACATACCTGCCATAACATAATGGGGCTATTAAATAACATTGCCAACTTAATTGGCGTAGGCCACAGAGACGCCGTCAAGTCAATTCTTTCTACTATCAAAAAGAATTCTGATAGGTTGACCGGTAGGTTTATAGAGTTTGAAGCTAAACGGTTAGTCGGCAAAGCAACTGCTGCCGGCAATAAGCAAGTCTTTACCCCAGTCTTAGCTAAGGCTGAGGCTGTCATTAGTTCTCAAGATCATAACTCCAATATGGAAGGAGCGTTTATTGATCTAAGAGGTATCTATAGTCAAGTGGACTATTTAGCTTCTGCACAAAATAAACAAAAAACTGCCATCTTTGATGATTTATCTAAAGCTAGAGCCTCTATACTTAAGTTAATAAATGACACTAGAGTATATGCTGCTCGTAATAGATTCCCAGAGTATGACGATATAAAGTTAGTTAATTTTAATATTTCTCGTAACTCTACTAAACAATCTCCTTCAGCGGTTGTTGATCCAGATTCTAGACTGCTTAAGCTGCCTAACATACTTAAACGTAGAAATCATTTAGCCAATCGAGGCCTTAAGAAGACTACACTTAGTGCAAAGGTTATTGGAGGAACACAAGGCCAGCTTAGCAAACAGTTTCCTCCTTCAAAGGCTACCGATTCTACTTCTGAAACATTTTGGGCAGAATCTATTTACTCTAATGTCCCAATAGAAGTAGTTTACAATAGATGGTCACCAGATAGTGATGGGCAAATAGTTACTAACGTTAATGGTCCGATAGTATTTTTTAATATTAACTTTAATAGCTCCGAGTCTATTAACCAAGTTAAGGTTTATCCATTTTCTAATTATCCAGTTAAAGTCTTAGAGATAACTTATAAGCCGACTTCGTCTTCTAGGATTCGTTATCCGGTAGCTAATTTTCAAGTAGAAGAAACTCTTGATTGGGTAGAAGTAAATTTTGAGACTATCTTTGCTACCGACATAGAGATCGTATTAGCACAAGAGAACGCTAGAAATATTGTCATTAAAGTCCCTAAGAATATCTTATACGCTACAGACTTCCTATTGAGACTACAAGAGACTAGAGCCTCTGAACTAGCCGAGACTCCAAATATAAATAATGTTCTTATTAATGGGACGGCGGCGATCTACAACGACGCTCTTAATGATCTAGCTTTATCGCTTGGATCTAAGACTCTTAACATGGGGCTTACAACCGAGATAGATCTTACTGGCCAGACTATAATGTCTATAGGAGAGGGTCTAGCCGTATTTGATCCTAGCCTTAAGTCTTTACTAGAAGAGGCGTCTACATTTACTGAGCAGTTGTCCACTAGGCAATCTACCGATATAGAGACTGTAAAGAAGTATGAGTATATTGTAGGAGCTAGAGAAGTAGAAGTAAATTATGTTATATATTCTCCTATCGGTATATATGAATCAGAAAGATTTGAGCCCAACTCTACTATATCAAATGTAGAACTAGAAGTAGATGAACGTCATCCTTTGTTTAATTCAGACTATGGCACATACAGAAAGACTTCTACTGAATGGGAAATAGAATTAGCTCCAGATAGAAAGATTCCTATCTTCCCGTCTAACTTTGAAGCTGATGGATATCTCAAAGTAGAAAATGAACTTTTATCTGTAGATCCATTTACTTATACTGCCTCTACTAGATTTAGAGCTGCATTCTCTAGTATGTTTATTAGAGAGAATGATCGTATATTGATTGCCAATGTAGACTATACGTTCACATGGGACACTGCGGCAAATGGTAAGATAATTATATCAATCTCTCAAGATACGTTTGATAGGAATAAGATTTATACTATTGACTATTTTGCAGATCAAACCGCTAAATCAATTGACGTCATATCTACCTTTAAGGATAAGGCCTTATCTGTGCCTGACATTTATAATAATACAGGTCCAAGTAATGACATAAAGCTTTCAAGCTTTCCCTTTATTAACTATAATATAATTAATTCAAATTCATTTGATTATATTGAAGATTCTAATTCTTACGTATATGTTCCTCCTACCGGTGCTTATACTACTGGTCTTGCTCGTATTTACCCTAACTGGATTAATGAAGACGGCAGTTATATTAATACAATTACAGGAGATACACGTATATTTGAGGTACCTGGTGGACCAATAGATTGGGGCTTATTGAATCCTATTTATCTTGTTGATCCATATAGATATTATCTTAGGATTCAATCTGTTCCTGGGGCTACATTTGAGATTATAGACCTTGAGACAAGTTCTGTAATTGTATCCGGAGTCCCTACTTTGTATACAGGACTTGTTGGAACATATATACCACAGACAGGATTCTTTGGTAACTTCACTGGTACACCTCCTTCTGGTTATATTCAGGTCCCATACTCAATTGAAGTGGTATTTAAAGCTGGTGATCAAATCTTTGGGTTTGACAACCTTATATACGAGCCTATTGTTATTGACGTTGGCGGGACTAAAGCAACTAATATAACTTCATATAAAAACTTAGAACAGCCAGCATTCAATGTTTCTAACTCTAACGACGGAGAGTATGAATACATTCATGATGGACGCAATATATACTTTAATCAGTCAATAAAAAACACTGAAATAGGAGTTGAATATCGGTGGATGACCGAGTACGTAAAAGTTAATTGTATACTTAGATCTAACAAAATTATATCTCCAACTGTTACTCCACAGGTTAATGAATTTAAAATTAAACTTAATACAACCATACTGTAATGATAGACATCGTAAATGTAATAAGTATCAGCCCGTCTGATGTAGAATTAGCTAGACAAGGTCTAGAGAAGATTCGCCTATCTCAAGTCTCTGAGTCAGAACTATCTAAGATCCTATCTTCTTCTGTGGAGCAATTCAATTTATTTTATAAAAGCTATGGTAGACCTACATTTACGGCAAATAGACTATTGCGCTCTGACTCTCCTCTATCCAATCTTTACAATGAAAACTTAATAACTCTTAACAAAGATTTTAATAGAATATATCAATCATTGTCGGCGGCCTCTAACGATACCCTTAATGCATTTAACTTTGCTAGTGTTATCTCCAAAGAGATCTCTAGTCAGGCATCATCGGTATCCTCTAAAGTTTTAGATTTAAACATACTGAATGGCTATAATAAAGGTGAGGTAATAGTTGCGGGAGATAACTTCTTAGACTTGTCCAAAATAGATCAGACATACGGCATTGATCTTTTACAGGCTGAAATTATATTTGGCACTGGAGCTATTGGACTTAAGAAGGTTGACGCCGTTACTGTAACTACGCCAGCTACTAAAGTTACTATATCACCAATTAAACCTGTCAATAAAAATGACAAAGTTAATACTGCTTCTACCCCTGGGAACTTAGAACGGTTTTATGAAGGAAAATATTATGCACTTATTGGGCAACAAAATCCTGAAGGTAAAGTTCTTAAACTCAAAGAAGTAATAGACCCGGCTAATATTCCTAATTCAGCATCTACAACTACTGTCAATGGTGGCCAAAGTGTTGACAATGCTGGTGGTGCAGCTGCGGCTTTAGATGCTACTACCTCAAAAGGATTCTTTGCAGTTGTGTCTACAACTGAAGAACAAAAAAACTCTGTACGTAAAAATATGTTTGATGGGTCAGCAGATACTTATTGGGAGTGTGAGATAGTTTATAAAGTAGAGCCGCTTATAGATCCGCAAGATGCGTCAGATGTTTTGATTGACGGAGGAGACATCTAAGATGGCTGAAGAAATTAATATTCCAGAACCAGAAGCAGATAATAATCAAATCATTATTGATTTAAAAACAGCTGAAGACCTAGCTAAAAAGTATGACTATGCCGGTAGAGATCTACAGGTTAATATAGATTTAGACTTTGGTGTACCTACTCCTTTAAACTTTATTTTAATAAACCCTATTGTGAATGGAACTTCATCTTTTATTAGTGTAGTGGATATAGCTACAGCTAATGAAGGTTCATTTGAAACGGTAGATGGATTTGCTAGCCAGAGTTATGACAAAGTATTAACCCCTGAAGCTAACAAAGTATTACCTTCTGACGTACAAGGTCAAACTTTGGCTCCTTCTAGCTTTTCATATGTAGGACTTGGAGTGTTTTCGTTCCCTGTTCGTATAGCACAGAAGATGCGTATTACTCTCTTAGTAGAAGATCCTTCTCCTAATTTTTATGAGAGGCTGCATTTACTGTTGCAAGAAGTGGTTACGTCAAACACTAAGGTCACTAAGACTAAAAAGAAGCTTTTCAAAAAAAAGAAGAAAACAACTTATTATCAAACTACAACTGTAAACAGTAAGTTGGTAAAACTTAGCTATCTTCAAACGCTGGCTGTATCTCAAAGCTTACTAAGCCCTGATCTCTTTGAAGGCCAAGCTGACTCCGGGCAGCTAGGGGAATCATCTTCAAACAAGAATAGTACTCTACTTGGTCTTGGCTTAGGCGGCCTTATAGGAGGCTTCATTGGTAGTTTATTTGGCACTAAAACAAGTGTTAAATCTTCTTTTAGTACTACTGGCTTTAAGCTTAAATCTCAATGGCTGCAACCTTATTTTGATAGAATTAGATATTCAATAGGCATCAAAGAGCTTACTGTAGCTAAGTATGTTTTTTCTCCTTCTTCGGAGTTTGTTAGTGTACCGTTCGTATCCCCTAAAGAAGTAATTAAGGTTAACCTAATAGTTGATGAATATATACCGCCGAGCTTTGACACTAATCTTACGTGGATTAAATATTACATCAAGCCTGAAGGTTCTGATAAATGGGTAGAAGTTAATCCTACTAATAGCCCTACTAGGTTTAACTCTGACGGGGATATTATCCCTAAAATAATTAATTTTAATATACCTAAGCCTACTAGCGTTGGGTCAGAAAATAAATATAACTACACTACGGAACCAATTAAGAAGCTTAGATTCAAGGCAGTTTTTAGTAGACCTACTGGTGGAGATAATGATTCTAATACTCCTTTACTTAGAACGTACAAACTTATAATGACTCCAAGGAATTAATTATGAGTATAGCGTTACGCCAATATCAAAAGATTTATTCTAAGTATCTTCTTACTATCTTAAAAGAAGGTCGCATACCTACATTTGAAGAAGTTGTTTCCCGTGCAGGCAGTGAGTTACCCAGCCCAGACAAAGCGGTTGGTCCTATATATAAATATCTGCCTCAAGCAGCTAATACTGTGTTTGATATAGATAACTATAATAGAGCTATATATCAGATTAAAACTGATCTTGAAATTGCATTTGAAGAGCTAAGCAATATAGAGATAAACAATATACAGCGGATACTCCATGCTGAACTGTTTAACGCTGTTCATTCTTATGAGCTAGCCAAATTAGCTAAACAGCTAGACGCTATTCTATTTGCAACTCAAGGTGCTGAAGAAAACTTCTTTGCAGACTTCGACACATTTAAAGATACCTCTAAAACAAATCTACAAAAGTCTACTTATGGAATAGTTGATGTCTACGAAGGAGCATTGACTCTCCCTATATCTGGACGTGGAACATTAAAGCTAGACTTGTCTCATTTATTTTCGCTAAACAACTCTAATGCTAAAGTTAGTTCTGGAAGAATTATTGGCAATGTTCCTGGTACAGCTTTTAGCAATATGTTTAGAGATAATATATCTGGCTGGGGTTTAATTGTAGAGTCTGATCAGGATATATCTATATCTGTAAAAATTAAATTCTCTCTCAAGGTAGAAGAGTTTATTAATCGTATTACCTTGTTACACTATGGCGAATCTAGCCAAGATATAACTGTTCAAACCAGTGTTGATTCATATAACATTAAGTCAATTTCTGGATACTCAGATAAGATTAAACTTACTGCACAGTCATCTCTTGTGTCTTTAGACTTCTCAGATACATTAGTGGAGTTTATTCATATTGAGCTATCTAAAGATAAAGCGGACTCTAGTTTAGACTTAGATGGCAAACGTGTATATAGGTATATATTTGGACTGCGCAATATCGGTATTTTTATAACTGGACGGGCCAATACAGCTACATATGTATCTAAGCCTTTTAACTTTTCTAAGGATCTAGCATCTATAGGTAAACTATCTGTGTCTGCAGATGAACGCATTCATGATAACACAGATGTAAAATGGAGTATTGCTTTAGTAAATTCTGATGGAGAAATTGTTGGAGACTATATATCTATATCTCCGGAGTCTCGAAATGACAACTCTGGCTCGCCAAAGATAATAAATGTTCAAGACGCTATTGTTAATAAGAAAATTTTTATTAGCGAAGATAATACATATAACTCCCCGTTCTCTTTTAATAACATTGACTTCTATAAGATTAATACTTTAACTAAAGAGCCTATCTTTGGTACAGCTAAACTATATCGTGGATATAGAGCTTGGTCACGAGATACGAATGGTAATTTTAATCCTGTTTTAGTTAAAGATAACTTCCTTCCATTCTCTAAAGGTAACACGCAGACTCTATACTCTATTAAAACTGAAGTAGCTGTAGTACAAGCAACTGCGGGCTCGTCAACTGATCGGGTGTTACTACTATCTAATTCGCCCATTTACGATACCAATAAGGGGCATAATTTAACACCGTCTTCTAGCGTTAATCCTTCTAAAGATACAGCACCTAACTATGCGATTTATTCTATAGCGCAGTCGAGTGGCTCGGTGGCTAAGTCAAAAGTAGGAGTAACGTTTTCCTCTAATGAAGAGTCTCTAGGCCAGCCTAACATTTTATATACAACTGCTTTCGATATAATCGTTAAGGATGTTGTGTTTACCCCAGGTCCTGGACAAACTCTTGGGCAAGTGGTTAGACAGTTTGTAGATGGACAAGATTATATAGTTGAGTTAAATTCTAATAACTATCCTACTGGCAAAATAAAACTTACAAACAATGGAGTTATTTTAGCTGGGCCTCAGTATCCAGGCGTATCTCGTTTAGAGATTAGTTATTACACTGATCCTAATCTTTTAAGGTTTGTATCTAATATACAAAATCATCAAGTGTTTTTAAAGTTTGAGCCTGCCTTGTCTTCTACGCAGCTAATAGCCAACGAGAATCTTTTAGTTAAGTATAGACATAAACCTAATGATGTAATTAAGTCTTCTATTAAAGTTAAGTCTTTATTTGGCATTACAGGTGTTTCTAAAATATTCAAGCAAGGTATTGACTATATCTTTGATACAACTACATCTAATATTCAAAGACTTACCACTGGAACTATACCAGACTCTTCAGATGTATATATTGACTATAAGTATAATGATGTTCCAGATCAAGTTAATCAGTTCTTTATTTGGGCCCTTGTAACTAACTCTGGTGGCATTAATATTAAGATTGAAACTAAAGGAACCGGGGCTTTAAATAACATAAATAAGCTTGAACCTGATGTTGAGTCCGGTGAAAGCTTAACTGCAAATATCCCTGGCATTGGTCTTGTAGATTTAACGAATGCTATTCAGTGGCCTAAGATGAGTGGTTGGATACAATTTATAGTTAAGTCTAGATTGCCTGAAGACCTAGTTAGTTCTAATCAAGTCCCTCTTATTAACCAAGTCATTCTTTTGAAAGATAATTCTAGGGATTTTGTATTCATTCAGGGCGGGAAATACTTTACTGAATTGACAGCAATTAGAGATCCACTAAGGCAGGTAAGCCTTCCGTATTTAAAAACTAATACCTTAAAAAGTGATAATTCAGTATTTGCTATTAAAGAGTTTATTACCAATGGAGTTAAAGAATACCAGGTTATAACTAATTTTAAGCCTAATAATTCTACTAGTCTTTATCAATATGTTCCAGATCAAAACTTTAGTTTTTTAACATATTCTGAAGAAGAGTGGAAACTTACTTGGTCTTCTCGTGAAACCAGTAACGCTCTTACCTCTGCTGTTGTCAAATGTGATTTAGCAAGAGACAATTTAACTGAAGGTTCTGTAACCCCTAAAGTGTTTGGATATTTTTTAAAGGTAGGATATTAATATGAATAAATTTATTTCAATAGGACTTGGAATTTTATGCGGCGCTGTTGTTTGTACTGTTGTCTTTTTATCTTGTGTCTCTGTCCCGGCCGAACAACTCGTTGTTGTTCCTATTCAAGGCCTTAAGCTTGGAACTGTTACAGCTCCAGGAGAAGATAATCAAGCCGCTGTGGTTGCTCTTGATACTCTTCCAGAAGCTATACGCGAGGCTATATTAAAGCTTTATCCCGGTATTGACATAGTAGCCATTACTACTAAGCAACACGTTATAGAAGCTGTACCGCCTGTTCAAGACAATCCTTTAACTATAGACATCAATGAAGCAAGTCCTGGTATAACAGCTCCTAGTGTTATTGGATTAACTCCTATTTTCAACGAAGATGGTACCGTGGATTGGGCAGGGTATGCAGCTGGATTTGTTTCCACTGCTGCTGGTCTAATCCCACAAGCCGCTCCATTCCTTCCTCTTGCGCAGCTAGTCTTTATGCTATTCAAGAAAAGATCTAAGAAACACCTTGCCACAGTGGCGTCTAGTCTTAATCCTTTAAATGGAAAAGCTATTGATTTTGTACAGGCTTGGTCAAGTCTTAAGAAAGCTTATGGGCTTGAACACTCAACAAATGACCCTGAACAATTACGAAGAGTTGCAGACAAAATTGAAGCTAATACTATCTAATTAAAGAGGGCGTAATGAACGAGCAGAAGATAATCCAACCTAGTATCATTAGAAGACCAGCACGATTACGTGGCCCTTTTTCTTCTGATGAATATAATGATTTTCAAGACCAGGTATATACAGATATAACTAACTTATCTTCTGCCGTTAACGGCAACTTCTCTGCGCTGCAAAGGGCAATGATTAACATTGAGTCTGAGCTTCAGTATCTGAAGCGAAGAACTGCAGCTGTAGAGGAGTCGCTAGACTATACTGAGTATGTACTCGGAAAGTCTGGGTCTAAAATAGATCGCAGTATTGACTTCCATGAGACCTCTGGTATTATCTTTCCAGATAATCTATCTGAGACAAAAAGAGCTGTATTTAATGGACAATTTGGAGAGATATTTTTACCAGCCAATGTTGTTGAAAATAGATTCTTTAACTTTAGTTTAAAGAATGGTCAGATAGTAATACCTACAGACTTTAGGGTAGCTGTACTAAGTGTCTTTGATAAGCTTGACGGCAATGGGTTACAAGACTATGAATATGGTGGCATTGTAGAAGCTGGTCTTCCTGAGAATGCGTTCAATGGCCTTAATGAAACGGCCTGGATTCGTACTGTAACTTTTTCTATTGACTCTGACGTAGAGCAAGTAGAGTGCGAATTAACTGCCGTAGTTCCAGCGAGTGTTAGTGCCCAGGCTAATCTGCTTCAACTTAATTGTTTCCCTGAAGGCTCAGTAGATGTTGTACAGTTGTCAACGTCTGCCAATTTAACCAATTCATTTACTCTTCTAGATAACTTTATAGCTTCTCAAAATACGGTATCTACTAGGTATCATTTCTCTCCTCGCGATGTAGAGCAAGTTCGAATAAGACTACGTACGCGCAACTGGAGAGAAATAAATGGTAAAAAAGTATTTATATATGGAGTACAAGAGCTTGGTCTACAACTTGTAGATTACTCAAAAACCACATCTGACGATCAAGTATTTGGAGACAGTATTACAGCCGTAGTTAAGATATCTTCTCCTCGTAATCATGCTTTTAATTCTATTTATAGAATAGATCCTTGGCCCAACTTCTTCTTAGAAGATGCTAGCAGTAGACATATTAGATTAAGACTGTCTAAAACTCCTGATTTAAATAATGTTTTCTGGGACTCTAAAGTTAACCAGCTACCTCAGAATCTAGGGTCAGCAGGTCAGATCAATACAGGTGCCTCATCTAATATATATGCCATCTATACTCTTAAGTTCGTTAGCAATAGTGGCGGGTATCAGTCACCGTTCCCTGTTGGAACTACTCCAGTAATTAAAAGCCTTGGATTAACCTTTACAGCTATACAGGCAGATAACAGCTAATGAGTACGCTTTCTGGACGTGTTTGGGACCTTGAAAAACAAGTACTAGCTTTACCAACTAGTTCTGATTTTTCAAGTCTTACAGCTCTTAGCACTGCCAGATTTAATACTATTATTGATAGTTTAACCTTTCTTTCTAATGCTGTACAAGAGTTACAAATTAAGTTAACCAATATAGAGATGAACGCTGCTTCGGGCGCAGCTCATACTCATAAAGATAATCAACAGCTTGCAGGCTCTGTCAACGGGACTAACCCAGCATTTATCTTATCAGAGACTCCTATACCTGCAAGTGTTGAAATTTTCAAAAACGGTATGCTACAGAAGCAGGGTGCCGGTAATGACTATATACTGAGTTCCACTACGGTCACCTTTGAGTCTGGCAATATTCCCGGTCTAGGTGATAATATTCTAGCTTCCTATAGGACCTAAGGTCAAGGAGATTCTAAATGGCTTTAACTAGAATTACTTCGCAAGATATCAAAGATAACGTAATTGTCAATATCGACATTAATGCATCGGCTGCAATTGCAACAACCAAGCTCGCTGATGGATCGGTTGACAATACTGAGTTTCAAAGACTAGGGGTCCCTACATCGGCATTAGCTAGCGTAGATGATGTTCAGGCTTTTACCAATAAGACAATAACTGCAACATCTAATACCGTTGCAGCCAAGTCTCTTCACTCTCTTACTACTGTAGTTAATGTTGCCTCTGCAACTGCTCCGTCAAATGGTCAGGTGCTTACTGCTACTAGCTCAACCGCCGCAACTTGGCAAACACCAGCTGGCGGATTAGCTGTAGCTAACTTTAAATTTAATGAAATTCCGTCAGTACTTCCCAATGGGACTATTGATATATTTCCTTTGGTTAGTTCTGCTGCTTCAACCGGTGTTGTGTGCGTACATAAAAATGGCATTAGACAATCTCCTGGAACTACTATGGACTTTATGCACTTGGGCGTTACTGGCATTCAGTTTAATGCGGGTAATATACCTGAGACCGGAGATAACTTACTTCTAGATTATATAACCTAATAAGGAGAGTTTTGTGGCTTTAACTAGAATTACTTCTGGAGACTTAAAAGACAGCAATGTAACTACTGCTGACTTAGCCAATGACTCTGTAACAAAAGATAAGCTCGGCATAATAGGTATTAAAGGAGATCTTATTACCTTCTCAACTGAGCCTATCGTACTAGGTACTGGTCTCTCCGGAGTTGCACTTGTAACTGATCATGCAGCAATTGGTGGTTTATCTTATTCTACTAAAGTTTATATTGATAATATTATAGGCGCTGAAGGAGCTACAGGGCTTAGGATTAACGCTGCGGCAGAGAGTAAGAACTATATTCAGTTTGCTGCACAACTTGCAGGACTTCATCCTTCTATGTCTGCTCTTGGTGAAAGTACAGATATTAGTTTTAGATTTATACCTAAAGGTACCGGATGGCTTAGAGTTGGAGCATCTAATACGGAAGTTGTCGATACAGTTAGAGCTCAATCTCTTACTAATAAAATCCTTCAATCTCCAGCTTTATTTACTCCACTTATATATGGCACTATTTTTAATACGGTAGTAAGTACTTCTCCACCTACTCTTGGATCCGAAGAACTATTTATCTCTATGACAGGGTTTCACACAGGAACTCTGGTTCTTCCGTCTGCGTCTGCATCTGGGCAGGTTTATATAATTAGTACAATACCTGGAAGTGGTCAAACTGGATTTCTTACTGTCACAGGTGCTACTAAACCTATAAATGGCGCATCAATAGACGTTATTGATAGAGCTGGTGATAGCTGTATCTATATAAATAATGGAACTACCTGGGCTACAGTTGGTAAAAGTACTGCCATATGGGATAAATATAAAAGAAGAGGAGCTGGTATATATCACGGTATTGTTCAAGGAGGTACTGCTAATGCTACAGCTACCGTTGTAGCTGATAGAGCATATGCTTTGCCTTATGTAATAAGCTGTACTGAAATAGTAACTAGCATAGCTATAAGAGTGATTGCAGGCGGTGCTGCTTCTACAACTAGATTTGCACTATATAGAGACAATGGTAATACTGCGCCAGGTGCTCTACTTACGCAAAGTCAATCCGTAGCCTCTACTGCTTCAACTACAACTCTAACACATATTTGTACTGGCGGATTAGTCCTTAACCCAGGCCTTTATTGGACAGTTGTATGTGTGTCCGCTACAGCTCCTACTCTTAGGGGTTATGCAATAAATAATGTTATACCTATAATTGGGTATGATAGCACTTTGTCCACAGCGCATGGTCATGGTTGGACTACTGCTCACGCTCCCGTTAATGTGTTCCCAGATAATTTTTCTACTACACTGACTGGAATTACAGCTGTTCCCTTGCCTGGTGTATTTATGGAGTTTGCAGTATAATGTCAGAATATTTATCTGGTGCATTTTCTGGACTTGAAGATAGGGTTTCTTTACTTGAAACTCAAGTGGTTCAGTTTCCTAGCACTAACGAATTTAATAGCCTTAGTGCTATTAGCACCAGTAGATACAATACTGTAGATACTAGTATGACTAGTGTTTTAGGAAAATTGGCTTCTATGGAAACTTATATTGTTAATCTTAAATTATATGTATTGAACCTTGAACGATCTTATACCGGGCATACCGGTTCTTACTTATCAGGTAGCAATCCTGCTCATTATGGAATTTGAGTGTCTCTAAGCACAAGAACGTTTATAGTATCTAAAGGGGGCAATGGTATTAATGATATCACTGCCTTTATTTCTAGAACTATAGGAAGAGATGCCCGGCTAGTAAAATCTATATCAGTATCATCTATCAATGAATCTAGTTCTGCACTTACTCTTGAGTACTTAAGTAAACCTGATAAGTCTATTGATATATCTAACCCAGTTAATGGATTGATTAGTTCTACTTTAGCTGCACCGCTTAATTATTCAGTATTGTATTCTTATCCTATATTACCTAATACAGTATCAAGTAACAAAATACTACTTAATGAATCTCCAATCAATAGTTGGTATATAGAGCCTAACTCTAATAATCAAATTATATCTCTTAGTTTAAGTGGGCTAACTGGGACAGGAGTTACCGGGGCTCATATAGTTTATCTTGATAAAAGTATTTTATCTCAAGACTCTACAGAGCAAAACAATAGTAGCTTACTTGGTTTTAACTTAGTTCGTCAAGCTGCTCCATTTATAGGAGTTGAAACTGCTTATACCGAAGAAGTATTACGTGGGCAAATAGAGGCTAAGTACGCTCTTATAGATACTACTTCGTCAGCTAACTTAAAGATAAAAAATATTTTATTGTCCTTAAGCGTTGGTGGTACGTTACTTGCTTATGCTACTGTTCAAAAAGAACAATTTAAAACTGAACTATATGCTATTGTATTAACTAAACCTGAGCCGGTTCCCGTTGCTGTATATCCAAAACTTGGATCTATTAATTTAAATTCGGTTCAACTTAATAAAGTTACTATAGCTTATCGTGAGCCTATTAACACCCAGCAAATGACTAGTGAGTCAATGTTTAGTATTAATAAGCAATATGGTTTGACTCTTAATGTTGGTACTCAATATATTGAAGTCATTAACAATAAAATGATTACTATTGATGTAGGTAGGTTTTATCTAGATAACTTTATTGTTAGTAATTATATTAATATAATATCTAAGCCTGGTCTTAAGTCTTCTGAGGATGTTGGAGGAATAGAACAGAGTCGGGCTTACCTGTTATCCTTTGGGACATTTGTTCCTGAGATCTTTGTGGGCACAGGAGCTTCTGGGGCAGGAGCTCAGGGTCCAACTGGACCCATAGGGCCTTCTGGGGCAACTGGCGTTACAGGAGTTGCTGGAGCCACTGGAGGGCAAGGCGGTAACGGATTAAGCGGTGCACAAGGTCCGACAGGACCTAATGGAGACATAGGGCCTTCTGGTATAGGGTTTATAGGAGAAGAACCTTTTGTTGACAATGCTTTATTGAGATGGAGTGGAATAAATGGGAACACTATTCAAGGATCAAACGCTAACTTAACGGATGCTGGAGCTCTTACTATTGCAGGTAATATCACTTTAAGTGGATCGGTTCTTACAATTGGAGCTGGACTATCAGGGCTTGGTAGTGTATTGTTTAATACTACTCCGATATTTAGGGTTCAAACCGCAGGCGTAGTACAGTATAAATATGGTACTAGTATTCGTATACAGAATAATTCATCAGATAGAATATGGATAGACGCGGACGGTACTCTATATCCTGACTTAGATGCAACTACTGATTTTGGTAAGACTATAAAGCAGTGGAATAATTCTTATCAAGCTAATATATATCATCGCACTGTTCGACAACAAGTAATATCATTCTTGGGATCTAACCGTATCGCAATACATGATGGCGATATAAATTATAGAACAGATTTAGATGAGCTATTTGTATGGGACATTACTAGGCTAGCGTGGCTATCAGCAGCTACAATGACTGTATCGTGTGGCTCACAATTATTAGAGTCTGGGTATTTGACATTCTTTGGAGGCGAGATGTCAGCTACTTGGGGATTTACATTCCCATACGATATATGTATTATAGGAGCATCTGTCAATGTAAAGGTCGCTCTTACAGATGATGGCACTTTTTCTTTAAATGATAATGGAGTTTTGATTACTGGGATTGTAATTGATTCAGGATTTACAGTTTCTAATGTAAATAATATAAATTATATACTAGAAGCCGGCGATATATTATCTGTAAGTGCGGATAATTCTCCTGGTGAAATTGGAGATTCTAGTATTA
>Ga0163155_10000065_pt1 | contig 103715 bp, 86 predicted proteins | sample OliLakLV19SP4G1_FD_148611 | JGI IMG/M metagenome (GOLD analysis project Ga0163155, IMG submission 148611) | Freshwater microbial mat bacterial communities from Lake Vanda, McMurdo Dry Valleys, Antarctica - Oligotrophic Lake LV.19.SP4.G1 | ecosystem: Environmental > Aquatic > Freshwater > Lake... | reverse complement strand
TCGCGGTTCCGGCACCGCCTCAAAAAACGTGAACAAGCCCAGATATTCCAGCTTTTCATTACCCATGCCCCCCACTCAACACCCGTGCCACCCCAATGGAAATCGCTCTAGCGCGCCCTGCTCTCAGATTGATCCTACAAAGTACGAACAAACCGACATCTGCGGAACAAACCTACCTGTCAGATGGCGCGCCCGCCCTGGTAGGGATCCTATGCGATCACCTAAACCGCCAAGCGTGTTTTTTGAGCCGGAATCCACGCTGACCGCCGACCGCACGGCAATCCGACTGCCACCGGAAATCGCTTCGATGAGTTCTTCAGGCCGGGTATTGGGATCAAGATCGTAAATGACCACCAGCAGGTTCGCGCACCCCGCGCCGGTTTCCTTCACTACGATTTTTCCCTGCACCGTGTTCATGTTTGCTGTGGCCATTTCAGATTTGTCCTTTAGGCGATTGCCGCCGAAATCGGGAAGGGCCGAGTTGGGTAGCGAATGCTCCCAGCGGCCTGCCCGCTTTAGACGCCAAGGAAACTCGAATCCAAACCATTAGCGCAATAGTCAAATCATGCGGGCCATCGCGGCTGACTCAACGGCCGGTCAGCGCTGGCTCATGTCTTTCGGGCTGACCTTGATACCTGTGTGCGCTGCGGTGGGCCCATGCGCTGGCTCGAAGCCGCCACCACCGAACAGGCCGCTGCCTCGCTGCTCGCCAAGCTGGGTCTTGCTCCTCAGCCTCCTCCCGCGCCACCGCGGGTTTTGGTCGGGCAGCTTCGGTTTGGGTTCTGTTGAGGGGCTGACGCTAGGCTGGTTGCCGTTACGGGGCGTTTTCTTCGTTAAAAGCGAGCACCTCTGGGCGGAGCTCTATTTGCTGCGGTATCCGCCTGGCTTTCGGCGTTCGCTGTCCGTCGTGTTCAGCGCATCTTGTGCCGCGGTGTCCGGGTTTGCAGGGGGCAGCGCCTCCTCGGCTAGCTGGCCTGGCCTTCCTTCTATCTCATTTTGCCAGGTCGATTGTCTGATGCTCAATGCCTAGCCTCCTGAGTTTCCCAATTGGACCTCCGTGGATTCCCAATTGGACGTTGCGACTTTCCCAATTGGACCGTACTCTCGATTTCGTGGCCGATTATCCAAGGCATGCTGAACACCGCATCCGCACTGCGCTTGCGGACACGCGGGTCGTGGCCATTACTGGCCCACGGCAATCCGGTAAGACCACGCTTGCGAGACGCTTTGCGCGCAACGGCAGAACCTATGTAACCCTGGACGACCGCGGTACGCTTGACGCTGCAAGGGGTGATCCCGTCGCCTTCATCCGCGGGCTCGACCGTGCGGTAATCGATGAGGTGCAGCGCGCGCCGGAAATCCTGCTGGCGATCAAACGTCGCGTCGATGAGGACCGCCGTCCGGGGCGTTACCTGCTCACTGGCTCCGCCAATCTCGCCACCATCGCTACCGTGCATGATTCGCTGGCGGGGCGAATGGAAACCATCCCGCTTCTGCCCCTTTCCCGAAGCGAGCTGTTGAGACGCAAGCGCACGGTATTCATCGAAAGCGTCTTCAAGGGTGAAATACCGCAACCTGCCGAGATCCTGAAGGGCGATGCATTGATACGGATAGCCGCAAGCGGCGGCTATCCGGAGGCGCTCACGCGTCGTACCGAAGCGCGGCGACAGGACTGGTATCGCGCCTACATCCAATCCATCATCGACCGCGATGTGCCGGAGGTCGCGTCTGTCATGCGGCCCGGCATGATCCCGAAGCTGATGCAGATCGCGGCTCAATTCGCTGGCCAGCTAGTCAACCTTTCCGAAATCGGGCGCTCGGGCGCCATGGACCACAAGACGGCAGACACTTATCTGCAGTTGCTCGAACAACTGTTCATCGTAAGGCGTGTGCAGCCATGGTTCAGGAACGAGCTGTCACGGCTGATCAAAACACCAAAGCTGCATTTTGTGGATTCAGGCCTGCTCTGTGCCATGCGCGGCTACACCGCCTCCCGGTTGAAATCGGATCGTACGGCTCTTGGTCCGATTCTCGAAGGCATGATGTTCTCCGAGTTGCTGAAAGCCATCGCATGCTCCGGACAGCAGATTGCCATGTATCACTACCGCGACAAGAGCCAGCTCGAAGTGGATTTCGTTCTGGAGAATGGCGCAGGTCAGGTGGTTGGCGTCGAAGTGAAAGCCGCGGCAAGCGTGACACGTCGTGACTTCGCCGGACTGGAACGCCTGGCGGCGGCATCCGGCGCTCATTTCGTGCAGGGGGTTATCCTCCATGATGGCGATCAGATACTAAACTTCGCGGATCATCTGCGTGCGGCGCCGCTGGCGTGCCTGTGGGCGTGATGGGGTCCGTGCAAACCGATCCCGGTCGGTGGCCAGCCGCGACGCTTGTCCGATGGCGGAGCTAGCGGAGAGGGAGGGATTCGAACCCTCTGAACGGCGTTGGCAAAACCTTCAATCGGCACGCGACTTTGCGAGCCAATGGCCGGAAATAATAGGGTTAAACTGAGTATAGGGCCCTCTCCGCTGATCCCCGTGAGTCCACGTGAATCGACTCCAGTCGGGCAATGGATGGGCAACGGATGAGAGCAGGCATCAGATAACCCCAGGCAGCGCTCGCTCAGCGGATGATGCGTCGGTGCCAGGATGGATGGTTCGGGGGCCACGAGGAGGCAGGGGCTGCGATGCCAGTGTGCGCCCACGGCTAGCTCGGATTCTGGCGATACAGGGATCCGAACGGACTGTCCGTCGGCTAGCCATCGCCCGCCGGACAGGGGTCGCACAGGGCAATTTCTCCGGACTTTGCCAACGGCACGCCACTCGCACTTGGCCGTAGGTGGAAGCACCGATCCATCGACATTCCGCTGAGCCGTCAAAGTACCGCCCACGCCAACCTACCCAAACTCTTCTCTACCAAATCGTTGCCGGGCACCTCGAAACCTTCCTGGCTTGCACAGCGGAGCAACAGAATAGTGCCCTGCCGCGTTACGTTCAAAAAGAGCTCCGCAGGTATTTGGAATGCGGCGTTTTCGCGCATGGATTTTTACGCGCCCGGTGCTCCGATTGTGGCAAGGATTTGCTGGTAGCTTTCTCGTGCAAGTGACGCGGCGTGTGCCCTTCCTGCAACGCACGTCGCAGGTGCGCGACGGCGGGGCACTTGGTGGATCACGTGCTCGGAGATATCCCACTGCGCCAGTGGGTGCTCTCAGTTCCTTACGAGCTACGTCTGCTGCTCGCCAAGTCCCCCGAGGCACTGAACGCCGTCGCACGCCTGTTCGTTGAACAAATCACGCGCTTTCAGCGCGAGCGGGCAGGTGCAGCCGGCGTCAAAGCGCCGAAGACAGGCGCCATTGTTTTTCCGCAGAGGTTCGGCGGCTCTCTCAACCTCAACGTTCACTTTCACGTCGCCGTGCCGGATGGGGTTTACACGGTTGCAAACAATTCAGGGAACGAAACGGCAACTGCTAACTTTCATCCACTCGCTCAACCGACACAACGGGACCTCGACGAGATCACCCACAACGTGAACGCTCGTGTATGTGCGTGGCTCAAACAAAGGATTTCTCCAGAACGAGAGCGAGAGCGAGTGCAACGATGCTGAGGCGCAGCCCTTGGCGCTCGACGCTTGCCTTGTGGCGTCGCTCGGAGTGGGGGAGCTGGTTTCCGTTCGTTCGGCCGAATGACAATTGCCAGAGGATTGCCCGGCGCGCCCAGCGAAAGCAGCCCGACGCCCCGGCAGCTCGAATGGCTTTAATCTTCACGCGGGCGTTGTCATTGCCAGCGATGATCGGCCAGGGGGCGAGCGACTACTGCGCTACTGCGCGCGCCCGCTCTTAGCCTGGAAAGGATCTCGCTGTTACCCGGTGGCCGCATAGCCTATGCTATCCGCACCTCCGCAAGATCGAAGCGAAGCCATCGTGTCATGACGCCTCTGCAGTTTCTGGCGCGGCTGTGTCCGTTGATCCCGCCGCCCCGGCATCCGTTAATACGATTTCACGGCGTCTTCGCCCCACATTCCCATGCACGTGCGGCCGTCAGTCCACAGCGCGCCATTCATACTGAAAGCAACGAGGCCCCATCGACGGGGCCAGCTGAGGGCATTGGGAGTAGTTCAAAAATAGCCGGCGACGGCACAAGCGCGCTCAACGTGGCGTCGAAACTAGAAACGCCCTTGGCACCCCTCTGTGTTCCAAGGATCGATTGGGCAGAACTCCTCAGACGAGTGTACGACGTAGACGCGCTCGCATGCCCCTGTGGCGGACGGCTGCGCATGATCGCGCTCATCACAGAACCTGACACTGCCCAGCAGATCCTGGTGAGCCTCGCCATGCCAGCAGACGCACCGCCAGTCGCACAGGCAGTCCAGACTTTGACCTTACCGGCTAAGCCCCCATGGCACACGTCGAAGGCCGACCGCACCCTTCCGCGGCGGAGGTGTACTTTGGATTAGCTCAACGGCGTCGGTCAGTCGGCCAAATGCCGATCAACTTCGCATAAATACAATCAGTCTACTTTCGCGAGCCCGGCTTAAGGGCCAACGTGGTTTGGAATGCCTAGCCTCCTGATACGCGGCGCCGAGGCCCTTCGGCAACCCGCCCAATTCTTCGAATCGGTCACGGAAGGCGGGCCAGTGCGCGGCCACTGCTAGCTCGGGTTCTGGCGATACACGCCGAGCGCCAAGATCAGAGCGATCAGTGACAGGAGCTCGCTCAGGACCGCCTGGAGCTCCGCCCCGACGGCAAGCTTGAGCTCACTCTCAAAAACATCTGGAAGGACGGCACCCGCGCCATCCTCCTCAACCCCCGCGACCTCATCATCCGCCTGATCGCCGCTATCCCACCCCCGCGCTTTCATCTGGTCCGCTATTTTGGCGTACTTTCAAGCCACTCCAAGTTTCGCCCAGAGGTCGTCCCCGCGCCACCACAGCACTCTTCCGCTTTCAGGCCGCCCCCGGCTTCCGGTGACCAGCTCGAGTTCCCCAAGCTCAACGCCCACACGGACGTCCGCTCTTCCCGCAAACGCTGGGCCTGGCTGCTGGCTCATGTCTTTCGGGCTGACCTTGATACTTGCGTGCACTGCGGCGGGCCCATGCGCTGGCTCGAAGCCGCCACCACCGAACAGGCCGCTGCCTCGCTGCTCGCCAAGCTGGGTCTTGCTCCTCAGCCTCCTCCCGCGCCGCCGCGGGTTTTGGTCGGGCAGCTGAGGTTTGGGTTCTGTTGAGCGGCTGAGGCTGGGCTCTGGTTGCCTTTTTGGGTGCTTGCTTTGTTGGAGGTGAGCACTTCTGGGCGGAAATCTATTTGCACCGATGCCCGGCGGGGATTGAGTGTCGGATTTCTAAGGCACAAAGCCCTCTTTGAATGCCGCCCCCTTAAATGTTCCATCTCTCCCCCAAAATGTCCCATCCACCCATTACACTCACGCGTCTGGAGTTCCGTGGTGCCGCGTGCGAAAGTCGACGTTCCTGTAACGCCGCAGTTGGACCTCAACATTCTTCACCGCAGCAAGTTCCGAACTTGCCTCGGCAACGACAAGGTTCGCAATTTCCCGCGGGCGAAAACCTGCTCGCTCCAGGTTCTGACGTGTGGAGATCAACAATTCCGCTGGTGAGCGTTTGCCGCGACGTCTCCTGTCGGAGGGGGTGTTCAGGCTTCGCGTTCGGATGAATTCATCTAGCAAGTGCAATGCCCCTGCCATCCCTCGCATGCGAGGCACATACTGGATTAGCTCTGGGTCCATCATGAACCGTTTGGCAAGCACCGCGATGCCAACACCTGAGTGACTCACGACCGAAGACAGCGTTCGCGCCGACACCGTGAGCGGCGTGTCACTGGCCTCAATCATACTAAGGAGTGACCGACATACGGCAAGCCTTTTACAAGGCCTATCGACGCAACCGTGGGGACTCTCGGACGAATGAGCTATGGTCGAGGGAAGCCTATCACATGAGAAACGCACCCACACATCAGCCCCGACGGGAGCCGCGGCAACACCGGTCCCGGCAGACCGTGGACGCGGTGCTCGACGCGGTCACCATCGTGCTCAAGCGCCATGGCCCCGACGCGGTCACCACCAACCGCATCACCGAGACCGCCGGCGTAAGCATCGGGTCGCTCTATCAGTACTTTCCTGACAAGCAGGCGATCTACAGCGCGCTTCACGAGCGTCACGTGGACGAGGTGCACCAGGTGATCGAGCGCGCGCTGGCCGAGCGTGCGTCGGGGTCGCTCCAGGACTTCGCGTGCGCGCTGGTAAAGGGGCTCGCGGACGTGCACGCCGCAGACCCTGAGCTCCACCAGCTGATCACTGCGTTGGTGCCGGAGGGACCGGCGTGAAGGCCGCGGTCTGGATGAGCGTGAAGGCGATGCCGCTTTCGCGCACCGCGGTTTCGCCGAGCGCGTGCCACGGCCCCGTCCCCACGCCCGAGTGCACGTCGAGCGTCGAGAGCTTGACCAGATGACGCACACCGGCGGCTCTTGCGGCGAGCGCGGCGACGCGATCGCGCGCGGCGAGGTCGGGCCCGCTGTTGAGGAGAAAGAGGGAGTCGATATCGGCGAACGCCGCCGACAGCGACGCTTGGTCGGCCGCCAGATCCCCGACGCGGATCTCGACCGCGTCACCGAACTGGGACCGCGCCTTGGCGGCGTCACGCACGAAGACATACGGGCGTTCGCCGCGGTCGATCAGATGTTGGGTGACGAGAGAGCCGATGGTCCCGGTCGCGCCTGTGATGAGACATTTCATCTTATTGATCGCTCCAGCCGCGCACGACCTCGAGGGCGATGCGCTTCTGCCCCGCGAGCGTGAAGTGGAGACCGTCGTCCATCAGCAGCTCGGACGGAGGCGGAGCGCCCAGGCTCGAGAAGAGATCGATCGTCGGACTGCCGAGTTCGCGCACCGCGTTCGCGACGCGCGCGACGTCCTCGTTGCGGAAGCGGACGCCGAAGCGCGACAGGCCCCAGTGTGCTGCCACGCGGTCTTCGATCACCGCTGCGGGGGTGACCCAGAGGCAGCGCGCCTTCGTCTCTCTCGACGCGCGGCTGCACAGCTCGGCGAGGTTCCGCGCGGTCTCACCGTGATCGACCAGCGTCTTGGTCGGGCTCGGCCCCTGCGTCCGCGCGTCGTTGACTCCGATGAAGAAGAGTAGCCAGTCGGGCTGGCGCGCGAGCACCTCGCCGACTCGGACCAGCCCGTGCGTCGTGGTCTCGCCGGGGACCGCGCTAATCGCCACCGACAGCTCGTCGGCGGGGCGGCGTGCGACCAACATCTCGGCGACGATCCTCGCCCAGGACTGCGGATCAGCCGTGTGGCTGTCGCCGAAGACGACGACCCGCGCTCCCTTCCGCAGCGGCAGGCGATCGACCATCCCCGCCACCGCGGGATCGGCGAGCAACTCGGCAGCGGCGTCCTTCGCGTCGGCGCGCATCTGCGCCAGCTCCGCGCGGTAGGTCTCGGGATCCACCCCGATGAGGGCGGCGCGGGTGCCCTCGGTGAGCGCGGCGATCCCCGGCATCGAGCCCAACGTACTTTCGGGTTGGAGCACTTTCATCAGCCATCGAATCTGTTCGGTCGACATGCACACTCCTGGTTGAAGGTCTCCATTTGTACCAATCGATGCAGGGGTCCGTCAGCTCGCGTTCCGGGCTCGGGAAGGTCTCGAAATTCGTGGCCTTTCGCCAGATACCGCGGCCGCTTGCTCAGATTTGTTGAGCACGCAGACGCGGGCGCGCTGAGTCCGACGATCAAAAGAGCATCGAGAGCTGTTCGTGCTTGAGGGACAACGCGTGCACGAGCTGCGCGCGCCGTGGCAGCGGCGAAGCCGAGCTTCTGTTGAGGGGCTGACGCTAGGCTGGTTGCCCTTACGGGGCGTTTTCTTCGTTGAAAGCGCGCAGCTCTGGGCGGAGATCTATTTGCACCGATGCCCGGCGGGGATTGAGTGTCGGATGTTCGTCGTGTTCAGCGCTCTTTAGGCCTCAGTGTCCGGGTTTGCAGGGGTCAGAGCTTCCTAGGCTAGGTGGCCTGGCATTGCCTCTACCCCATTTCTCCACTTCGATTGTCTTACGCTCTGCTTCGATGCAATAGATTCATCCGCAATGAAGCTATCGACGAGGTGTGGTTTGGAGTCCTCCGCTCGGAGTGGCTCACTTGAACGCGAACGCTTCCGAAGCCTTGCCGCAACGCCGATGCGGGCTAACCCGACTTGAATGGATTGACTAGCGTCAACGAGCCGAGCAACACCGATCAGCGAGCGATTTGAGTGATTCTCGATGCCCAGTAAATCCAGAAGCCAAGACCGACAGACCCCAGGCCCAGGCCGTAGACCACGTTGAGAGCCAATAACTTCTTGCTCACTCCCACTTGCCCAGCCCTAAGGCTTTGAGCCATCACATCAGCGACCTGCTCGAGGAGCTGCCGGCCACCTCTTCCGCGCGTGCGGATAGAATAGAACCCTAGATACGGCTTGCGCGCGACTATCTTAAAGTACTCACCAGCGATATACATGGTGCGCGAACCGGACCTAGCCTCATCCTTAAGTTCGAGTTTATCGAGCGCAGCGAAGAAAGCCCCTTCTGCGGCGGCATGGGTGGTGCCGTAGACTGTGTAGGAACTCTGGGCCCACAGCTTCATACCCTCCCAGATCAGGCTACCGAGCATCAGCGCAACAATGAACCCCTTTCCTGCTGTGAAAGGTGGGGAGAAAACACCCCAGCCATTCAACAGAATAGGCCACAGCAGGGCTCCGTGCATTCCGAACGAACGCGTCGACCAAATCGGAGGCCGTTGCCTGATGAGCCCGAAAAGCCCGGCGCACAGGTGCGGTGCGCCGAGAAATGCTAACCATAGAAAAATCAACTCGCTCGGCCAGATCTCTTCCACCACTAACTCCTCACCCACAACGCCCTCGGCGGCGCCAACGTTTCGCCCAAAAAGTTACCCCTGGGCGATTACCCGACCTTCTTCTCAGGGAGGATCCGTTTCGGCGCAAGCCTCACCACCGGTCGGCCGCCCTTCGCCTGGCGCTCTTGCAGCGCCCGCCCCAGTAGCTCGATATCGTAGTCGAACTCCTTGGCAATGGCGTCGCGGATTGCGCGGACCTCTTCAACGATTGAATCACGAGGGGTCATGTTGTTCCTCCACCAACTCCCTGGGTGTGCAGAACATCGGGGGATCATAGCCTGCGCTACGGCAGCCTCATCAAGCACCAGCTGAGACACATAGAGATCGAAAGTCTGCCGAGCGTCCCACCATTCCACTGTTATCTCCTGCTCGGCCGCGCGAACAAGGTCGCGAGTTGGCCGTGCGGTCAGATAGCTGACTATCGTGGTTTCGACATAGGCACTCGGTTTCATCGGCGCGAGCGGTAGCCTAGCACCGCTCGGTTCTACAACGAGCCCTCACTCGCCAGCTACGTCACAAATCCCACTGAATTCCACGGGACTACGGCTTCCCGCTGCCCGGAGTGCCGACCAATCACCCCCGCATTGAGCAGTGCCTTCTGCACCAACCCATTCGGGAACTGGGACGGTGACGGGCGTAACGTTCGATGCGAAGCATGTGGAACTTATGACCGAAGCACTCGCCGGTAGTTGAAGCTCCGCGACTGACTGCCCCGGCGCTTCTCTTGGCACGTGAAGATGCGTCCCGCCTCGCCTCAGAAAATCGAGTTCCGCGCCCGTCCTAACTCCTCAAACCGGCGCCCCTCGCGCGGGCGCGGCGCCGGATCGACCTCCAGCGGCTCCTACAAATACGCTTCAACATCTATGCCGCTAGATCAGGGACCTCGCCTAGCCTCGACCCACCCCCCCGCTTCGGCAATAATCCGCGGGGTATGACCGACACGCTGTCTCTCCAACTCATGACACGCGCTGAAAAGCTGATGCCAGGTGGCGTCAACTCACCCGTGCGCGCTTTTCGAGCCGTGGGCGGCAGCCCGGTGTTTATCAATAAGGCGCTGGGCTCTAAGATTTTTGGCGCCGATGGCCGCGAGTACCTCGACTACGTTGGCAGCTGGGGCCCCGCACTGCTCGGACATGCGCACCCAGCCGTCGTTGCGGCGGTGCAAGCGGCGGCCACGCGGGGCCTCTCCTTTGGTGCACCCACACAGCTCGAAGTGGAATTCGCCGAGGCAATCGTAGCCTCCTACCCGAGTATTGAAATGTTGCGCTGTGTTTCGAGCGGCACCGAAGCCACGATGAGCGCCTTGCGCGTAGCCCGCGGCTTCACTGGACGCGATGTGATTGTGAAGTTTGACGGTGCTTATCACGGCCACGCAGATTCACTGCTCGTGAAGGCTGGCAGTGGCGCCGCGACGTTTGGTTATCCAGATTCTGCAGGCGTGCCGAGCGCGGTGGCGGCTTCCACGCTGGTTTTGCCGTATAACGACGCCGAAATGCTGCGGGCCGCGTTTGAGGCCCATCCCCAGCAGATTGCGTGTGTGATTGTCGAGCCAGTGGCTGGCAACATGGGTTGCGTCCCCCCAGAACCGGGATTCCTGGAGGCCATCATCGACCTGTGTCGTACGCATGGCGCGGTTTCAATCTTTGATGAGGTGATGACGGGTTCTCGTTTGGCGCGTGGTGGTGCGCAGGAGCTTTACGGTCTCAGGCCTGACATGACCTGTCTCGGCAAGGTGGTGGGCGGCGGTCTGCCGTTGGCCGTCTATGGAGGGCGGACTGACATCATGCAAAAGGTGGCGCCTCTCGGGCCCGTTTATCAGGCAGGAACCTTGAGCGGCAATCCGCTGGCCGTGACTGCCGGACTTGCGACCTTGGCCGAGCTCAGCCCAAGCGTCTATGCCAAGCTTGAAAGTTACGGAGCCCAACTCGAAGCGGGGCTAACAGCGGCTATCGCCGAAACCGGCGGCGGGGCGCGCGTGCAACGTGTCGGATCCATGCTCACGCTATTCTTTACGGACGAGAAAGTGCGCTCTTGGGCTGAGGCTCTGAATTGCAACAAGCAGCGATTTACTGGTTTTCATGCTGGACTACTGACCCGGGGCATCTATTGGCCGCCCTCCCAGTTTGAGGCCGCGTTCATTTCTGCAGCCCACACGGCGCAGGATCTGGAGACGACCGTTCAAGCCGTTCGAGAGGCTCTCGCAGAGGCTTGAGCTCTGCCCCAATCATGAATATGGAAGCCCAAAGATATGCGCATCGTCTGCCCCACCTGTCAGAAAATTCTTGAGGATGTCGCGAGCGATTTCGAGCCGCGGCCGTTCTGTTCCATGCGCTGTAAACAGATCGATTTGGGCAACTGGTTTGATGAACGCTACGTCATTTCTCGCCCCATCGAACCCGAAGATCTGGAAGAAGACCCTGGTCTATTAGAGCGACTTTACAAAGAAAATTAGAGCTGGTCGCGCGCTGGCCGCCTCGCCTGCTAGGCTGGCCGCGTGACCCAGGGTGCCGACCGCGACTCAATCATCCGCTCCATCACCGACGATGGCGCTTTTCGCGTGATCTCTGCGCGCACCACGAACACCGTCCGGGCCATCACTCAAGCTCAGGAAGCTGTGGGCGGAACCCTGAGGGCCCTCGGAGATTTGGTCACAGGCACCATTCTTTTTCGGGAGATGATGGCTCCGGAAATGCGCGTTCAGGGCATTTTACGCGGTTCTGCTGGTCAGGGGACTATCGTTGCAGATTCTCATCCATCCGGGAAGACGCGCGGCCTCGTGCAGCTCCCCAAGGACCGCCCTGAGTTTGTCTTGGAGAATGGCACGATCTTGCAGCTCATGCGCAGCTTGCCCTCAGGACGCATTAACCAAGGGCTGGTTCAACTGCCTGAAGCGGGCACGGTAGCAGATGGGTTCATGGTGTACCTCGAGACATCCGAGCAGGTTACCAGCATGCTTGCGCTCGGAACCTTGGTGGAGGAAGGCGAGGTGGTCGCGGCGGGCGGCTACCTCGTTCAGCTCTTGCCGGAGGTGGGTCGCGGCCCATTGATGTTGATGACCGAGCGTCTCAATGAGTTTCGCACCATTGATCACCTACTAGAAGGCGAAGGCTTCACCCCCGAACGACTGCTCGAGGAAATTTTGTATGGACTGCCCAACACGGTCGTAGGCGGGGGCGAGGTGAGGAGCGAGTGCTGGTGCAGTCACGTGCGGTTGGTATCAGCGCTTTCGACGCTCAATCGGAAAGAGATCGAGGAATTGACCGCGGACGGGAAGGTCTTAGAGATAACCTGTGACTATTGTGGGCGCGAATACGGTGTCACGCCGGCGCAGCTGCAAGGCTTGTTGCAGCAGAGCTGATGCCGTTCACGCCCCGCTTCGGTTTCTCAATCTGGGTCCAAAAGGGTGGCGGGCTCCAGCAGCTGATGGGGCGATTGCGTGCTCTTTCCGCGGCGACTGGATCAGGTGTTCGTGTGATTCTTCCAATCTGAGCCCCGGTGTTCGCCCAATATTCGGCCCAAGCTTGCGCTCAGACGTGTTGCGGGCTAGCGATGCGCCGGCTTATGGCACTCGTTTCCCGCTCCGACCTTAGAAATATCGCGATCATCGCCCACGTCGATCACGGCAAGACAACTCTTGTTGACGCACTTCTGCGCCAGACTGGCGTCTTCCGTGTCAACGAGGTGGTGAAGGATCGCATCATGGATAGTGGGGATCTGGAGCGGGAGCGCGGCATCACCATTTTAGCCAAGCACTGCAGCATTATTTATAAGGGAACCACGATCAATATCATCGACACACCCGGCCACGCCGACTTCGGCGGTGAGGTGGAGCGGACGCTGAAAATGGCGGACGGTGCGCTCTTGTTGGTGGACGCCGCGGAAGGCCCGCTGCCCCAAACGCGGTTTGTGTTGCAGAAGGCTTTGGAGCTGAAGCTCCCGATCATTGTGGTGATCAACAAGATTGATCGCCACGACGCTCGGCCTGAGGATGTCATGACGGAGGTCTTCGATTTGTTTTGTGAGCTCGAAGCTAGCGATGAGCAGGCGGATTTCGCTACGATCTTCGCGATCGGAAAGAACGGCGTGGCTCAACGCACCCTGACCGAGGCGGGCACCGACCTCACACCGCTTTTGGAGACGATTATCGAGCGAGTGAAGGCACCGACCGCTGATGACGAAGCGCCGTTGCAGGTACTGGTTCACAATGTGGACCACGATGAGTACGTCGGACGTCTCGGGATTGGGCGCGTCTACCGCGGGGTCGCGAAGGTAGGCCAAACCGTGAAGCTGCTCGGCGCGGAAGGCGACTCGAGCCAGCGAATTGTCAGCATCTTTAGCTACATCGGCACCAAACGCACCAAAGTGGAGAGCGCACGCGGTGGCGATATCGTGGCTATTTCCGGCATGGACGACGTCCAAATCGGAGACACTCTGGCTGACCCGCTGAACGCCGTAGCGCTGCCACGCATCGCCGTTGAAGAGCCCACGATGAAGGTGCGCTTCATGGTGAGCACTTCGCCATTTGCCGGAAAAGTTGGCAAGTGGGTCACATCTCGCCACCTGCGCGAGCGACTCGAACGCGAGGGGCATCGCAACCTGGCATTGAGGTTCGAACCCACCGATGAGCCCGATACCTTCATCGTCTACGGGCGCGGCGAGCTGATGTTGGCCGTGCTAGCAGAAACGATCCGCCGAGAGGGCTACGAGTTCTGCTTGGGCATGCCTGAAATTGTCACCAAAATGGTGGACGGCAAGATGTGCGAACCGCTTGAGCTCGTGGTGGTCGACGTGCCCGACGAATTCATTGGCGCGGTGACGACTCGGCTTGGCGAACGCAAAGGGCAAATGACCAAGCTCACCAGCTTGGGCTTTGGTAGAACGCGCGCCGAATTCCGCGTTCGCTCGCGCGGCTTGATCGGGTTTCGCTCAGCCTTTCTGACTGAGACTCGCGGCACCGGCCTGCTCAACACGATGTTTGAAGGTTGGGAGCCGTATGGCGGCCCGATGCTGCGACGGCCGAACGGTGCGATGGTTTCGGATCGTGCGGGCGTTGCCACGCCCTACGCACTTTTTCACCTCCAGCCGCGTGGCACGCTGTTTATCACCTCAAGCGTCCCCGTTTACGAAGGCATGATCATTGGAGAACACAATCGCTCGAATGACCTGGATGTGAACGTGGTCCGCGAGAAGAAGCTCACGAATATTCGAGCTGCCGGCAAAGATGAGAATGTGGTGCTCACCCCGCCGCGCCCGCTCACCATTGATTTAGCTATGGAATTTATCGATCGAGATGAGCTGATCGAGGTGACGCCAGACGCTGTCCGCCTGCGCAAAATGGTGCTTCCCTGCAATCGCCGCCCGCGGCGGGAGGGTGCTGAGGCCTCCTAGCGCGAACGGCTGCTGGAAGGCTTCTTCTTGGTAGAGGCCTTCGAGTCGGAGGTGCTCACCAGAATTTCCTGGACCACACCTCGGCCGTGCCCTTGGCTGTTGATGGCACGCCGTGCGGGAACCATGCGGCAAGTAAAGCCGGCGTACAACGCCTGAGTCTCTGGCGTGCACGAATTCGACAGCACGGCTTGCACTCCGCGTTTGGCGAGATGCTGGAAGACCTGGCCAAGCCGCTCGTGCTCAAGCATAGAAAATCCGTCGGCTTGGTAGCTCGTAAAATTCGAAGTCTTTGAAACTGGCAGGTACGGTGGGTCGAGATAGACGGCGTCGCCTTTGCGGGCTTTCCTGCACACTTCCTCAAAGTCGAGGTGCAAAATTTCGGCTTTCTGGAGTAAGAGCGCCGAAGCCCGCAGATTAGCGGCGTCACAGATTGCAGGATTCTTGTAGCGGCCAAAAGGAACATTGAAGGCTCCTTTGCTGTTCACGCGGTAGAGGCCGTTGTAACCTGTCTTATTCAAGTAGATGAAGCGTGCCGCACGCGCAAAGCGATTGCGTGGTATTGAAGCGCGCACTTCATAGTAGAACGCTTCGGAGTGGCGCTCCTTCAGTGGCAGCAACTGAATAATGAGCTTTTCCACGTCATCTTTGATGGCGCGATACACGGCGACAAGCTCTTGGTTCTTGTCCGCGAGGACGGCCTTCTCAAAGCGATCTTGTGCGGCCAATTCAAAGAAAACAGCGGCGCCGCCCAAGAAGGGCTCGTAGTAGGTCTCGACGTGGTCGGGCAACAGCGGAAGGATCTGGCCAAGCAGCTGGGTTTTCCCGCCGGCCCACTTCAGCACGGGTCGTCGCCTACTCGTCTGCATCACAAACGTCAGTGAGTACCTCGTTCTTCAGCGCTGTGTCTAGGCCGCGCCGCTATTCGAGACCGACGAGCGTACTCGTTTCTTCGGGGAACGTGAGCGGTGTTTGGCCATCTCGCAAGAATACCCGCGAGTTATCTTGTGAACCGCGATCCAGTTCAAAAGCGAATGAGCACCCGAGCTCGGTGAGCGCCTGGGCGAGGGCTAAGTTGCTATCCTGATTCACGTAGGCTAAAAACAACTTTCGCTCCGTTTTTGGTGGGGCGAGGCAGAGGGCTCCTCGTTCGCGCAGCGCGCCCCGGCTACGCGCATTGGCTGTGAGCTCGCCGAGCTTGAGTAGCATCGGGAGCTGAACGAGTTCTTCGTCAGCGAGAAGATCGAGCCGCTTGCCCATCGGTAGATACTCGAACGCTTGCCCGGCTCGTGATTTCAAGCTGGCATAGCCTGCTCGGAGCGGAAGCTGCACCGTCCCTCGCGTGGCGAACCCGTAGCGTGTGCCGTCACTCGTGCTCCCGAGTGTGATCGCAATCATTGCCCGGGTCGCCTCGACGGGCGTGAGCGCGGGGCGTTCGCCTCGGAAGGGTTCGGATTTTCCAGGCAGCAATCGCCATGCGAACTTATCCCAAGCAATGGTAACGAGCTGAACCTCAACGGCTCCCACCCGCAGAGAGTGCCGCGATACTGGCTTGGAGTCGGGTTCGACTGGCCCCACCAGCACATCGGCGGGGTCGGCTGTTGGCAGGCGAACCCTTTTCGCAACGCTCGGTCCAAGCTTGAGCGTGAGCTCGGAAGCCGAAATGGTAAACGTGAGCGTGCGATGGGTTGGCGAGAACCGGTATCTGTGGACAGTTTCCTGGCGTGGCCAGACAGGCTGCCAGGGGTTGCAGCGAGCGATGGACGCGGGCAGTTGGAGCAAGGAGATCCAGACTGAGCTCGCTTGCTGACCCAGGAATGCCGCGTGGTCACCAGACGCAATCAAGTGCGAAAGCGCTTCGCCGCCAATTGGACTGAGCCGCCGTGGCACCCCGAATCCGAGAAGTTTCCCGTCGGGCGTGAGGCGGGCGCAGCTGGCGTAGAGTGCGCGCGGGTGCTGCGAACCGGGAGCGCCCAAAAAAAACAGTAGCCGTCCGAGAAAATAATCGGCAACGACCCCGGAGGAGCGTGCCCACACCCAATCGGAGGCCTCGACACTCCCACCGAGCTGTTCAGCGAGCGCGCGTGCCAGAGCGGGTCGATCCGAAAGCGTACCCAACCCGCGAGCGCCACTTGGCAAGACGCTCAGCACGGCGCCCAAGGCGAGGATGCACACCCTCCGAACAACAGGAGCCAGCCGACCTGCCATCAACTGCCCTGAAGTAGCTAGGTCCAGAGTGCCTCGCAAGCCTTGCTCGCTCCCTCGGCACGTTTAGAGTCTGTTTCAGGGTTTCCAAGGCTTGTGACTCTGGCGGACCGCTGATAACGCTACAGCACTCGTGGCGCGCAGTAATCTTGTGATCCGTTTCGCGACTGCTTTGGCAGCAGTGCCGCTGCTCGTTCTGTTGATTTTTTGGGGCCCAGTCTGGGGTTTTGCACTGTTGCTCTTTCTCGCCACGGCGCTCATGGCGAGTGAGTTTTTCGCCATGACACATCCGGACGACCGCGTGGCGCAGGCGATTGCTGTGGCCGTCACCGTCGGGACCGGCGTGGTATTTTACACGTTCTCAACGGATGCCAGAGTGTTGGTGTTGCTAGCCATCACGGTTCCCATCGTGGGCATGTTGGTCCCACTTTGGCGCCTCGGCGAGGTGCACACAGCCGCCCTGCGCGCTCTCGCGGGCGTGGCGGGTCCGTTCTACATCGGAGTGCTCTTCGCGACCTTAGGGCTGATGCGGCGTGACCTCGGCAGCTTAGGGCCGGGGCACATTGTGCTCACGCTCACCATCGCGTGGTTCGGAGATACCTGCGGCTATTTTTTCGGGCGCTATTTCGGAAAACGTCAGTTGTATGCGTTGGTGAGCCCTAACAAGACTCAGGAGGGTTTGGTGGGCGTCATCCTCGGAGCCATCTTGGCAGGGCTGCTGGCGCACTTTTGGTATCTCCCTGAACTCCCGCTTGGGCACGCACTCGTGCTGGGAGCCATCACGGGCGTTCTGGGCCAATTGGGGGATCTTGTGGAGTCGCTCTTCAAGCGCGCTACCGGCATCAAGGATTCGGGTCGAATCGTGCCTGGCCACGGGGGGCTCCTGGACCGGATGGATGCGGTGCTTATTGTTGCGCCAATTGTCTATATTTATGCGGTGTGGTTTGGGGTGACGGCAGGCCCTTAGGAAGGGGACAGAAACGAGCGTAGTTTTTGGCATGTCCGATTCGCGTCGCATTTCAGTCGTGCCGGCTCTGAACCCAGTCGAATCCAGAGGTCTCGGGGGTCCAGAGCAGGTGATCGGTAGTTCGGTTCCGGCACCATCGGATAACAAGCACGATTTCTTTGGAGTCGTGCAGGGTTATTTGGGCGCTGCCGCGCGTTTGATTCAACTGCCGTCTCACATCCAAAGCATTCTGAGCCAGCCAAAGAACGAAGTGATCGTCCACTTCCCAGTGCGCATGGATGACGGGCAGTTTCGCTTGTTCAAGGGCTACCGCATTCAGCACAATAATGTGCTCGGCCCCTACAAGGGAGGCCTACGTTTTCACCACGCAGCATCGCTGGACGATTTCAAAGCGCTCGCTGCGCTCATGACCTACAAATGTGCACTCATGAATTTGCCGTTCGGGGGCGGTAAGGGCGGCATCAAGTTTGACCCGAAGCTAGTCTCTAAGTCCGAGCTCAGCCGGATCACGCGCCGATTTGTCTACGCGCTGGGCTCGAATATTGGGCCCGATTACGACATCCCTGCGCCCGATGTCGGCACCAACGCTCAAGTCATGGCCTGGGCTATGGACGCCTACATGAACACCCTAGGCACGTTTAGCAAACAGTCGCAGATTGGCGTCGTAACAGGAAAGCCGGTCACTAGCGGTGGTACTCGCGGGAGAGAGCAAGCAACCGGTCAGGGCGTGGTGCATTGCATTCGACTCTGGGCTGAGCAGAATCGCTTTGATCTCAGCGGGAAGAAGCTGATGGTGCAGGGCTTTGGCAACGTGGGTTCCAATGTGGCAGTGCTGCTGAGCCACTTCGGGGTTTCGTTGGTCGCGGTGGGTGACCACACGGGGTATCTCACCAATGCTGAGGGTTTCAACGCTTACCGGTTGAAGGAGTACGTGGAGCAGCACGGCTCGATTTCGGGGTATCCCAATGGCCAGCCCATTTCGCGAGCGGAGTTCTTCGCGATTTCCGCCGATATCTTTGTCCCGGCGGCGCTTGAAAATCAAATCCATCCTGAAGAAGCGGAGGCTCTCACTGTCAGGCTCGTGGCTGAAGGCGCCAACGGCCCGTGTCATCCCGCAGGCGAGGCTGTTCTGGCTCGGCGCGGGATCCAGGTGCTTCCAGATATTTTGGTCAACGCCGGGGGCGTGACCGTGAGTTACTACGAGTGGGTTCAAAATCGAAGGAGTGAGCAGTGGCCGCTGGCGGAGGTAGAGAGTCGTCTGAGTGACGCGATGACTGACGCCTATTCTCGCATGCAGGATTTTGCACGCCGCCACGAGTGTAGCTTCAGGCTGGCTTGCTATGGGGTCGCCCTGGAGCGCATCCTGGCCGTCTACAACGAACGCGAAATTTCCTGAGCTTCGCAAATGCAAAACGGGCTGCCCTGGGGGACGGCCCGTCTGATTGGGAGGATCTTGCTGCAGATGCCTTAGGCAGCTTCAGTGATAATAGCTTTCAACATCACCATCGCACGCGAGTGCAACTGCGAGATGCGCGGTTCACTCACGCCGAGTTGATCACCCAGCTCCTTGAACTTCACGCCTCGAAAATAGTGAGCCGAAACAATGTGGCGTTCGCGCTCCGGCAGCTTGTCGACGGCGCGAACCAGGCTCTCCCGAGCAAATTTGGCCTCGCAGGCGCTTTCGCTGTCGGGGATCGCCGAGCTCAGCAGCGAACGGCTCTGTTCCGCTGGGCTCACGTCATCGAAACGAACCACAGAAGGCGTAGCTCGATTGGCATCTCCACCCTTGTTGGCTAACGCTCTAACTCGGCGTGGCAACCAATCCTGTGCGCGAAGCTCATCCAAAATCGCTCCGCGGATCCGCACCCGGACATACCATTCAAAGCTATCAGCGGGCTTACCTTCGTGACGGCGGATAGCATCCCAGAGGCCACTCATGCCAGCAGCCAGCAGATCCTCACGAAGCACGTTGCTCGGTAGCTTCCTTTGAAACCCGCCAACAATCTGCCGAACCAGGGGCGTATAAAGTGTGAGAAGGTCATCTGTTCGGCGCACAGCACTCTGCTTGGCGCGCGCGCGGTGAACCACCGTGGCAGGCACAGCGGCGTTCGGGCGCTTGTGACGAATTTTGTCACCTGCGACTTGCGTCTGCACTTTTGCCCGACGCGCGGGCTTAGGTGGGATCGAGGCACGGGGTATGATCGAAACCCGTGAAGAAACCGCGCGCTCTTTCGAACGCCGTGGAACTGCGGGGGCCTTAAGTACTGATTGTTTCGAGTGTCGCAAACTCATGGTGAATCCTCCGGAGCCAGGCCAAAGCAGCGTTCATGCCAGGTTGTCCAATTTCGAGAATTGGGCTGTTTCTGTACGAGACGCCACCGAGGTATGGGTCGTCGAGGAACCTTGGAAAAACGCCTTTTCTCTTCCAGTGGAGACGGATGCCTGGGCTTATAATCTAATAAATTCAACAGGTTGAGCTATCGCGACCCAAGTTCGTCCGCGGCTGGGGCTCGGGGGACCCCCCCCGTGCGAACTGGTGACGATTCGCGCGGAGCCGCCGCGTTTTGCGGCCAGGTCAAGAACGCCCCAGCCCTTTTCCGTTTGATTTGCCGCGGAAACGGGGCGTTCGCCGGTTTCTTGGCGGTTTGCCTCCGACAATGCGAGAGTTTGTAGGACCTTCCGACCCGGTAGCCATAAGATCATGAGAGAAGGAAAGAACCTCGTTGGCCTCGATATAGGCTCAACGGGCATCAAGGTTTGCCAGCTTGAAGAAACGCGCCGTGGCGTGCGGCTGATTCGCTTCGGGTATGCGCCGTTGGCGCCGCAAGTGGTGGTTGACGGGCAAGTGATGGATGCCGGAGCCGTCACCGCAACCATCGAACAGGTTTTCGCACAACAGAAAATTCGGGAGCGCTCCTGTGCGCTGAGCGTGTCGGGCCAAAGCGTGATCATTCGAAAGATCACCGTGCCCATGATGACCGATGCTGAACTTGCGGAGCAGATCACCTGGGAAGCTGAGCAGCACATTCCTTTCGACATCAAGGACGTTGAAGTGGACTACCAGGTCCTGCGGCGCCGTCCTGAAGCCAGCCAGATGGATCTCTTGTTGGTCGCCGCCAAGCGCGATCAGATCAACGACTACGCTCAGCTGGCGCGCAATGCCGGGCTCAAGCCCGTGATCTGCGACATCGATTCCTTCACGGTCCAGAACCTTTTCGAAAGAGCGCGTGGCTTGCCTTCCGGGCAAATTATCGCGCTCATCAACATCGGGGCGAGTCTTTCCTCGCTGAATGTCGTGGCGAATGGCGTGAGCGCCTTCACACGTGAGATTGCCAATGGTGGCAACTTGATCACCGAGGAAATCCAGAAAGCTCTGGGCATGCCTCACGAGCAGGCGGAGGCCCTCAAGTGCTCGAGCACCTTGCCCGCCAGCACCGATTCTAGCCATTCGGGTGCTCAGCCTCACAATCTGATGCGGATTATCGAGGCCGCAACAGACGCGATAGCGGCGGAGATCCAGAGAAGCCTCGATTTTTACTTGGCAACAAGTGGCGAAACCGAGATCTCTCGCATGTATATTACGGGTGGCAGCTCCAGTTTACCGAGCCTGGCTCAAGCGATCGAACGTCGAGCGCGTGTGCCGGTTGAAGTTTGGTCGCCATTGGAGGGGCTCACCATTGATCCGAAGTACCTCGACGCCGAGTTGCTCCAAGCTCGTTCCGCTCAGTTGGCCGTAGCTCTTGGCCTTGCGCTCAGAAAGCACAAGGAGTCGCGGGCATGATCAAAATCAATCTGCTGCCAGATAAGGCACGCACTAAGGCTAAAAAGGGACCCCAGGAGAGCCAGGCGTGGCTTATGGTGTTGCTGGTGCTTCTGCTGGCTGAAGTTGCTGGCCTATTCGTGTTTCACGGATTCAAGGAGCAGGAGCTTTCCCGACAAACCGATAAGAATTCGGAGATCCAGAAACAGATCGACCAAGCCAAGATTCAGGTTGCGGATCACGCCAAGGTTAAAGAAAAACTCAAGCAGCTGCGAGCCCGCGAAGATGCCATCGCCGAGCTGCAGAGCGCGCGGACGGGTCCGACGGCAATGTTGCTCGAACTGGCACGTATCTTGACGCCTGGCCGCGGCCCCAGCGTTAATCCTGATGAGTTAAATAAACTCCGCCGTGATAATCCGCTCGCTATCTACAATCCCTCTTGGGATGGTCGCAGGCTCTGGCTGGCGCTCTTCACGGAAGAATCCCGGAAAATCCAGTTGCGGGGGATCGCTCGCGATGGGGAAGATGTGAGCGAGCTAGCGCGCAGGCTGAATCTATCCAGCTACTTTACAGACGTTAAGTTAATGCCGGCAAAAAAGGTTGATCTGCTCAAAGCTGGCCCGCAAATGATTGAGTTCAATCTGGAAGCGATGGCGAGGTACTGATGGCAGAATTGACGCTATCCAAGCTGCGGCTGCCAGCGAAAATTGGCGTGGGTGTGGGCACGACCGTGCTCTTCGGTGCCGCCTACTTCGCCGTGTTCTATGGCGATGTCGCGAGCAAGATTGAGGCTTCGGTCAGTTCCGAAGGACGCCTCAAGGTTGAACTTCAGGATTGGAAGAAGTCCCAGTTCGCCTACAACAAAGACCTCGAGGAATTGACTGAGCGCGAACAACGTCAAACCGAGCTCAACAAGATCCTACCCTCCTCCACGGAGTACCCGGCATTTCTCAGCTCCGTACAGAGCGTGGCCAACACCACGGGCGTGAGCTTGATAGCTTGGACGCCGGAAGATGAGGTCAAGAAAGAGTTCTACGCACGCATCCCGATGAAGCTGGAGCTTCGAGGGCGCTACCACCAAATCGCCAGGTTTTTTTATGGGGTAGGGCAGCTGGATCGCATTATCAACATGGAGAACATCGCCATCTCCGAGCCGGTCGTGAAGGGCGACGAGGTGGATGTCAGCGTGAAGGTGCTCGCTACAGCCTTTCGCGCGCTGGGTGCAGAAGCGGGCGTGCCGGCCGACAAACGTGGCGCGGCCTTGAGGAATCCATGAGGCTGCGCGAGCTCGGGGCGCTCTTGTCGGCGGCGGCTTTCTTTCAGCTCGGTTGCGAGGAGCCGGTGGCAACCGGAAATTTGGTTCCAACCCCAACCGCCCAGGCTGCTGCGGTCGGAGTTGAGGCAGCGGCCAGACCCGCGCCTCCGCGGGTGGAATTTCAGGAGTCGGAATTTTCCGAATCGGATCGTAGTCGAGACCCGTTTCGCAGTTTTCAGGATCTCATCCTGGCAGAGGTTCGCGGAAACCTGCGTTCGCAGCGCAACGTGGTGCTCGAGGAGTACTCGATCGATGAATTGAGGCTGATCGGGCTGGTGACTGGAATTCAACCGGCCAAGGCCATGCTGGTCGATCCAAAAGGCAAAGGTCATGTCGTCCAGCGGGGCCAATTCATCGGGCGCCCAGAGACAGTTCAGGCGGCGGGTCCCGGCGCCACGAGCTTCGAGATCAACTGGCGCATCGACAGCATTCGAGACGGTGACATCATTTTGGTTCGGGAAGACCCGAACAATCCCGATGTTCCGAGTTCTACACGTGTGATCGCCATCCGGCCCGAAGGCGAACAGCCGCCTCAGTGAGCATTGGGCCAGGAAGCCTGTTTACATCGAGTCCCTTGGCCTGACACAATCAAACTGAATTGGTCCAAGAGGAAAATGTGCCCACCCTGCGATCGAGTTGGAGCTAAGCGATGATGCGGAGGAATCAGCACTTCCCGCGGATTTTTGCCCTTTCGGCAGCGTTCGTTGTTTCCGGGTTATCCGGGAGTGCGTGGTCGGCGACCCCTGCTGGGTCATTGCGACACGCGACCGCGGTCACCGTTGAGCAGAAAGATGCTGACGGCCCCACGGAAGTTCGCATTCAGTTTGATTCAACGCCGACCTATACGGCCCGCGTTGATCGCGGTGGGCTGCGAGTGATCTTGGATGTTCCCTCCGCAGTCGTGCAAGGCGCCAAGCCAGCCATTGTGGGCAAGACTGGACTGGTTGCCGGCGTGCTCACGCAGTCATTCGGATCTGGCGAAAGCTCGACGGCCCGGGTTCTCGTCACGCTCAGCCAGCCCGCGGAGCGCGTGGTTCGCGTCGAGGGCAACGCTCTGGTGCTATCACTCTCGAAAGTAGCCGCGAACGCCACCCCGAAGCGTGAAGGTGTGGCGGCCGCCACCCACCACCAAGCAGTGAGCGAGAATCGCGTGCTTGAGGTCAAATTTAGCCACCTTTCCGATCAGGATCAGGTTCTAGTCAAACTGGCGGCGCCGCCGAGCTACGTCTTGGAAAATGGTCAAGCTGGGCGTTCGCGTCTGGTGCTTCGGAATACAATCTTGCCAGGGGCGCTCCAACAAACGCTCGACGCGACGGCCTTTGGCGGCCAGCTCAAAACAGTTTCTTCGTACACGGATGCTGTAGCACATGGGGTAACCCTGGATGCCGAGCGACAGGTGTTGGCGACCAGTCAGGTCCGCGTCGAGGGCTCAAGTCTCGTTTGGTCCTTTTTTCGACCGGGCGATGTGAGCTCAGCCGTGACCGGGATAGCGGCCGACGGCAAAGAAGCGCGTCGGATCCGAACGCTTCATGTGGATTCACCCGCCTCGGATCTTCCGGAGATCCATGCGACGTTTAGTGGCTTAGAGCAGAGCTCTGGTCCTGTTGAACAGGCCGGCAGCTTAACGCCGAGTGTGTTGGGGCAAGTGGCAGGTGGTGGGGGGCGCAGGATCGATTTGGATCTGAAAGATGCGGATATCCACAACGTGCTCCGCTTGCTGGCGGATGTGGGTAGCGTGAACATCGTGACCGCGGACAACGTCACCGGATCGGTCACGATTCGCATGCGCAATGTGCCGTGGAAGCAGGCGCTTGACGTCGTGCTTCAGGCTAAAGGCTTGGGCATGATTGAGCGCGGCAACATGGTGCGTGTGGCGCCCCTCGCGGATCTTGAGAAGGAGCGCGAGATGGAGGTGGCACGTCGCGCACAGGAAGTGCGGCTGGCGCCGCTTGAGACGCGGCTTATTCCCGTCAGTTACGCCACCGCTGATGACGTGCAGCAAAGAGTTTCTCCGCTGCTTTCCGAGCGCGGCAGCGTGGCGGTGGATACCCGAACCAACATGCTCATCGTTCGGGATCTTTCCGGAAATCTGGACCAGATCGAGCAGCTCACGCGTGAGCTCGATACCCAAACTCCACAAGTCTTGGTTGAAGCTCGGATCGTTGAGGCCACCAGCCGCTACATCAAGGACGTCGGGATCCAGTGGGGTGGGGATGCCAGCTTTTCTCCTGCAACCGCCAACCCTACCGGCCTCGTTTTTCCAAATTCGATCGGCATCGCGGGTGGCGCTAGCGACGGCAATACGCCGACGGCCGGGCTTAGCCCCTCCCAAGCGTCCGTGACCAATCCGAATTTCGCGGTCAATCTCCCGGCGGCTGTGGGTGCTGGAAGCGGTGGCGCGCTGGGCTTGACCTTTGGGTCGATCGACAACACGATCAATCTCGGGTTGCGCCTTTCGGCGGCGGAGACGAGCGGCATGCTGAGGATCCTATCGAGCCCCAGGATCCTAACGCTCGATAACAACGAAGCGCGCATTTCCCAAGGAACTCTCATTCCATTCTCCCAGGTGAGTGCGCAGGGCGTGCAAACCACCTTCCAGGAAGCCAAGCTGCAATTGTTGGTGACACCCCACGTCACGGCAGACGGCAGCGTCAGCATGAAGGTCAAAATCAATCGCGACGAGCCGGACTTTAACCAGACTTCCGCCCGCGGCGACCCGACCGTCCTCAAGCGTGAGGCGGAGACTGAACTGCTAGTTCCTGATGGGCACACTGCGGTCATCGGCGGCATCTACACCCGGAATTCGGGCCGCAGCGCCGACCAAGTGCCTTTCTTCGGTGACATCCCGCTGATCGGCCTGTTGTTCCAGCGTCGTCGCGCTACCGATCAGAGGCAAGAATTGGTGATCTTTCTCACCCCTCGCATCGTGAATCGCGCGCAGGCACTTGGCCGCTGAGCGCGCCCAGCTGAGCGTACAAGTCACGGGGCCGAAAGCCTTGAAAGGGCTTCCGCCTCGTGAAAATGCCGTAATTTTTTCAATCCGCTTGCACGCCCGTCGTGGCGACGGCTATAGCGGAATGTCAGATCTTACTCGCTCGATAGAACGGAGGTCCTGAGTGAAGGAACTTGCAGAATATCTTCTCAGCAACTTGTACGTAGACTTCCAGGGCGACATCTCGGTTGAGACGATTCGGGAGTTTCTGCGCGGTGACGACAGTCGCGAGGCGCGAGCTTTACTCGCCAAGATCATTGAAGAAAAAGGGATTGATGATTTGCTTATCACCCTGGCTGATTGCCTGCGAGAGCACCTCCGCAGCGGGATCCGACCCGAAACGGTGCGCGATCAGCTCAACGTCTACACGGACAGTTGAGCGGAAACGCTCAGCTCCATCTGAGCCAGTGCTGGGCCATTTGAGCCAGCACGGGCAGGCTGAGCCAGCACGATCCTAAGGCAACCCTGAAGCCAACTTTGTTGCCGATCCTGGCCAAGTTCTCAGCTAACATATTACGTGCTGATTGCTAAGGGTAGGTGTCAACTTTGTTGACGGTGGGAGGGCGGACCATCCAACTCGACGCTACGATCGGGAGCGGGGCGACCAGCTTTGTCTTTCGGGCACACGACGTCGCCACAGCGGAACAGTTTGTACTGAAGGCGGGCCGCCGAGCGCAGGATGCTTCAGTATTCCGCAACGAAGCCGAGCGACATGCTTGGGTTTGCTGTCCGGAGATCATTCCACTCTTGGCCTTTGACCACGCCAACTGCGCGGCTTCACCTGCGAACGGAACGGAAGGGTCGATTGGGGGTGGTGCACCACTGCTCTTGTTCCCCTGGTTGGACGGTGCGCCAGTTGGTTCAGAGCCGGTGGCAGGCGCAGCCAGCGCACAGACCCGAGCTGCGCAGACGCTTCAGGTTGCCTGGGATCTCGGTCGGGCACTCGATGAGCTCCACGAGCTTGGCCTGGCACACGGCGATATCAAGCCGGACAATGTGCTGTTAACCCGTAGTGGAAGCGCGCGGCTTTTGGATTTGGGTCAGAGCGGCGAGGCTGCTCAGTGGCTGCCGAGTGGGGGCACACCGCGCTATTTTGCTCCTGAAACCTTGGCTGGCGAAAATCGCGGTGAGGCCAGGGCGCGCGACCTATTCGCCCTTGGTTTGCTGCTCGCCGAGATTGCTGAGCCGGAGCTCGCAAAGAGCCACAATCCTCTAAAAAAGCTGAATCAAAAGCCACTTGAGGCGGGCCTCGCTTCTCTTGTCGAACCGCTCCTGCGCGAAAGCCCGAGCGCTCGCCCCTCTGCACGTTGGGTTTGGCAGCGTGCCGGTCAAAGGCTGGGCGTCTTCGAAGCGCCTGAAGCTGTGCGGAGCTGGCGTCTCCGCCGCGCTCGCGCAGCCTACTTGAACGCACGAAGTGCTGAGTTGCGAAGTGTCTGGGGAAGCAATTTGGAAGCGGACTTATCACCGGTAGAAAATGAGTGGCTCAAGGAGTTTTTGACTATCAGCGGTCAGGTTGGCGTCCTACCGGCTTTCGCGAAGCCAACGCCGCACGCACTCCGCCCGTTGAGCGCTGCGGGCCTTGAGGCCTTCTTGCTGCACCTGGTTGGGCCCGTCGCCAGCGATTGGCCAATTGGGCTCCTCGGTGCCGTCCCTGCAGTGCTTGAACGGGTCGTTGCCCTGCTGGAAACCACTGAGCCCTTGGCTCTGACGTTCTCGATGTTGCAAGGGACTCGGGCAAGCGCTTCGCTCGCTGGTTCGGAGCTAGCTGCGAACGCTGGCAGCGCCGACGAGATGGTCGAACTCACGCTGGCGCTGGCGAGCGAAACTCAATCACTTTCCGCGCTCGCACGCGCTGAATTTCTGATTTCAGAAGGCAATGCTCCACCGACGCTGCTTGGGCTGGTGGCGCGCCGCTTGCGACTGAGCGGACAATTTGGCCACGCGTTAGTACTTCTCCAAGGCTCGAGCGCGCCAGGGCATCCGATCTTCCTTGCTGAAACTTATCGTCGCGCGAGGGACTTCCCGAGTGCGCGGGCGAGCCTCTCGCGCCTCCAAGCAGAGGGTAGATCGCGCGCTCCGAGCGAAGAAGCGCAACTTAGGGCAACCTTGGCGCGCATGCTCCTCGACGAAGCTGAGCCGGAAAATGCCTTGAATTTACTGGTCGATGCTCCTCTGCACTCGGTCGTGTGGGAAACGCGCGCACTGATCGAGGCCGCTCTGGGCCAGGCTTCGCTCGCTCTTGAGTCTGCGTCGCGTGCCAAGGCAACCGCACGTGACGCCGAAGAACAAGCACGTGCAGAGGCTGTGCTCGGTTTGGTAGCCCATCAGCTGGGTGATTTTGAGCTCGAGCTCCAGTCCTTTCGTCGCGCGTCCGAGCACGCCGCGCGTGCGGGCGCAGTGATTGAGGAGGCGCACTATTTGACCGGGGTGGCTGCGGCCAGTGTTCAAGTGGGTGCCTATGAGGGCGCTCAGAAAAGCGCCATTCGGGCACGTTTGCTGTTTGACTGGGCAGGGCGCGGGGGCTCCGCCGCTCGGGCTGTGCAAGCTGAAGCGGCAGTTTTTGCAGCCTTAGGAGCGATCGACGAAGCGGAAGGCTGTGCGGCGGATGCCGAGCGGCGCGCAAAATTGACCGGGGATGCCCAGTGTCGCGCGTACATTCATCTGACGCTTGCAGATATCGCTCGCGTCAGTCGGGGTGGGCGTGAACACGCAGAGCGAGCCCAACAACTGCTGGGCGCGGCGATCAGCGATGCCGATCAGGTTCGGGTTGCTGCCCGTGCCCTCCGGCATGGGGCACCCCTAGATATCCGGTCCATTGACGTTCTGGCTCGGAGTTGTGCGGCCATGGATGCCTCGTTCGAATGGTGGGGGGCACGGGCCGTGCATGCTGAAAAAGCCAAGCACCCCAGCGCCTCCGCGTCGGTCATTGCGGAACTTTTGGCTCTCTCCACGGTCCGCGCTGCGGCGGGCGTGCGTGGGCCCGCGCTGGCGGCAGGGGCTCAATTGGCATCGGTACTCGGTGATGGCGAAGCAGCGCGTCGGTTGTTTGCGGCCGCTGGCGAAGCGGCGCGTCAGGTTATCCGCTTGGCGCCAACCTCGCTCGTTGCGAGAGTCGAAGCGATCCCATGGGTGGCGCGCTGCCAGGCGGTTCGCGAGCAAACACTTCTGCCCGAGCAGCTCTCGGATGTGGAGGGGCTGGTGCGTGCGCTCGGTGGCCGGGAGGATCTCCGACTCCAGTTTGAACGAATCCTGGATATGTTAGTGTTGTGGACGGGGGTTGAACGAGCGTTGCTGCTGCTGCCGGCACCCAATGGGAAGTTGATCGTGCGCTCTGCTCGCAACCTGGCGCGTACCGATCTGAATGGTCTGCAGCTTGAGCTGAGTCGCTCGCTGGCGCAGCGTGCACTCGATGAAGGGCAACCTGTGGTTGCAGTGGACGCTCAGTATGATTTGCCCGAGGCGCACGCCAGTGTGCACGCCCTGAAGTTGCGCAGTGTGCTGGCGGTGCCGCTGATTTCGCATGGCCAGAAGCTGGGTGTTGTCTATTTGGATGATCGCATCAAGCGTGGTGCTTTTGGACCTCAAGAGCTCGGCTGGGTGCGTGTGATCGCCAGCCTGGCAGCGGTGGCGTTGGCAGACACGCGAGCTCAACTCTTGCTCCGCCGCTCGCTGCGCCGTGCCGCGCGCGCCGAAGCGCGTGTGCGTGCGACGCTCGGGCAACGGGAAGCCGAACTCGATGCAGCACAAAGAGAGCTTGCGCTGGCGCGCAAGGGGCGCAGCACGCGTTACGCCTACGACGCCATTGTCGGCGAGAGTGAGGCCATTATGAGCATGCTCTCATTGATTGATCGGGTGGCCGGCGCCGACATCCCCGTGCTCATCGTCGGCGAGTCAGGCAGTGGCAAGGAGCTGGTTGCGCGTGCGTTGCACGTGAATAGCCCTCGAGCGAAGGGTCCTTTCGTTTCCGAAAATTGCTCCGCGATTCCGGAAACCTTGTTAGAATCGGCGTTATTTGGGCACGTTCGCGGTGCTTTCACTGGCGCGACAAGCACTCGGGCCGGTCTGTTTGACGCCGCGGATGGCGGAACGCTCTTTCTTGATGAAATTGCGGAAATGAGCTTGGGCATGCAGACCAAGCTGCTGCGGGTTCTCGAAGATGGTCTCGTAAAGCCCGTTGGTTCCGAGCGTACGCGTAAGGTCAACGTGCGAGTTCTCGGGGCGACACATCGTGATCTAGAGGAATGGGTCAGCTCGGGGAGGTTCCGCAAAGATCTTTACTATCGATTGAATGTGCTGACGCTCAAGGTTCCAGCCCTCCGGGAACGCTCAGGTGACGTAATACTTCTGATCAAACACTTCATCAAACAATATTCTACGGATCGCCCTCGCAGGTTATCTCGGGGAGCCGAAGCAGCGCTCTTGTCGTATTCTTGGCCCGGCAACGTGCGACAACTCCAAAATGAGATCCGGCGTGCGCTCTTGATGGCAGATGACACCATCGAACTAGAACATCTGAGTCCACCCATCATCGGGGCCGCCCCTGGGGATGCCGCGCGCGCGGATTCGGTCAACCTGAAGGTGCGGGTGGATGCCATGGAGCGCCAGCTCGTTGGGCTTGCGTTGGAGCGAACCTCAGGCAATCAAACGCGCGCCGCGGAGATGCTGGGTGTTTCGCGCTTCGGGCTGCAGAAAATGCTAAAGCGCCTTGAAATCGACGCTAAAGGCTAGCTTGATCGCGGAATAGAAGCACCGCCACGACGCGCGAGTGGCGCGGGTAAGGATTCGCGGAAATCCCCAGCGCTGGGCAGGGGTCGTCGCTGCGATCCGAGTAGTAAGTTTGCTTACTATTCTTGGTGCCTCGCGAGGCATGCGGGGAGCGAGTACAGACGGGGGTGAGTGATTGAGGAAGAGGCAGCGCGAGTAGTAATGAGGCAGCGCGAGTTTAGTGAGGCAGCGCGAGTTTAGTGAGGCAGCGCGAGTACAGATGTGCAGATTGAGAGAGGATAGGGCCAAATGATTGAGGGTAATTGAGCAAAGGCAGACACTAAGAATTGGCTAAGCGCCAACGGGAGTTAAGAATTGGTTAAGCGCCAACGGGAGTGAGGAGCCGTTCGATTTCTTGCCATTCGGTGGGGCTGAGATCAGGAGTGAAGCGAGTGAGGCGTGCTAGGACATCGGCGACGGGCGGGTGCACGTCAGGTGTTTCCTCGGCTGGAGTGACGTACAGCGAGGCGCACGTCAAATGGATGAACCCAATGGGTTGGAAGCGAGATTCCTCGAGCAGCTGGAGTGCTATTCGCCAGCTGCCCTTTTCCATGAGCTCCTTGCAATGGCGGCAGTGGGCCCGCCCGCTGGGTGCGCGTTCCAGGCGCGAAATGCGAGACAAACGGGGAAAGCGAACGCCCGCTTGGGCGAGGGCTTCGAGAACCGCCTTATCGGGAAACTCGCCAGGATAGCCAGCTATAGTTGCTAAGAATTTTTCTGGGCGCATGCAGGCTGCGCATGCGGGATGAAACCATAGCCGCGATTCTCCGTCGCCATACGCGTTCGGCACCGTCTCGCCAAAGCGTAGCGAACCCTTTTCGATCGCGAGGCCACAGCCGCGGCACTTGGCACGCCCGCTCGGGGCGGCTTCGATCACGTCCGTCACTGCTGGGCCTCCAAACGCCAATGCTCACGCCAACCCAACCCGTTGTCGTTGACACTCTTAAAACTCTTACAGAACGCGATACAGGGGCTAGTCAAGCTCGGAGCCATGCCGGCACCACACGTTCGATGATTTCGGGCTGTTTCGCCTTGATCCCGGTGACGGTGAACTGCCATCACCCGGACGTTAGCGAACTTCGCCAACGCTGTCTTGGGTCTCGCGCGAGCTTGGCGCGGGTGAGATCCCGAATTGGTGGTCAGCTGGAGTTACGCTGCCACTTCGGCTTCGCCTTCGAGCTCCCGAAATAGCGGGCCGAGCTCGGGACGTGAGCGGAGTGGCTCGCAAAAGCGCGAGGCGAGCTCGAGCAGCTCGCTTTCCAAGGAGCCTGCTGTTCGGCCAAGGCTTTCCAGTAGGGTTTGGTACGAATTCTGATCGCGTTCGATGCTCTCTTCTTGGCTCGCCATGGCCTGGCGCAACTGGAGGATTTGAAACTCCAGATCTTCGACCTCGCTCTTGCTGGCGTTGCAGGCGGCTTCGGCCTGGCCGAAAGCTTCTTTGGCTTGGCACCAACTTTTCATCAACTCTGCACTCGCGTGGTAGGCGGCAGCGAGCTCAGTGTACGGTTCGAGGAAGCCAGAGCGGCCTTCCCAGAACATGATTTGCTGGTGTTCTGTGCGGAATGAAAGCCGCGCCTCGTCGATCGCTGCGCTCAACTGCTTACCGATGGCGAGGGCGTCTTTGAGCTTGTCGCGGGCGCTGCTGGCGTCGAGGCCGAGCGCGTGAACCGCGTGCCCGATGCGTTGCCGCATTTCGCGGCCGCTGGCGTCCACGTTCTCAAGTTTGCGTTCGTGGGCCATGGCTTCTTCGCGCTGGCTTGCGATGCGGAGAACTAAGGATTCAATGTTTTGCAAGAGCTCAGCCTGCACGCCGGGTGTTGTTGTTCCGTACGCTCGCTGGAGCATTTGGCCAAAAAGCTCCACGCGCTTGCCCCACAGATCGATCGCAACTGGTGGAAGACTCTTGGATATGGGGCGGGCACTCTCAGGAGCCTCGGAGAGATCTCGCGGTATGGGGGCTCCGAGCGATTCGGTGATCGCGACCAAGTCCTTGTACAGCCGATGGGCATCAACAGGACGATCCTTCGGATCCTTCGCCATCAGCTCCAGGATCAGCCTGTCTAGAGCTTCGGGGAGGTTTGGCTCGAGGCTGCGTACGCTCGGCGCCGGCTCACTCAAATGTTTGATGAAAAGAACCGGGATTTGCTGGGATTCGAACGGTAGGCGCCCGCACAGCATCTCGAACAAAATGATCCCGACTGCATACAGATCGGCGCTTGGCCCCGCATCGATCGACGTGATGCGCTCGGGCGCCATGTATTGAGGAGTCCCGAAAACTTCCCCAGCGCCGGTCAAACGTGCATCCTGCATCGAACGTGCGATGCCGAAATCGAGGAGTTTAACCACTTCGCTGTCGAGCCCGAGATCCTGCGCCAAGAAAATGTTCTCGGGCTTGAGATCGCGGTGAATCACTTGAAGGTCGTGGGCGCGTGCGAGCGCGCGTGCGATCTGGATCCCAATCGCCAACGCGCGTGGCACGGCAACTTTTCCACGCTCAAGCAACTCGGCGAGCGTCTCCCCTTCGAGCAGCTCCATCACGAGGTAGACGCAGCCGTCGTCTGTTTCGCCTTGGTCGAAGATTTCTATGATGTTCGGATGGGCGAGCTTTTGGGCAGCCTTTGCTTCACGCCGAAAGCGTTCGCGCATCACTTCGTTCCTGGCGAACGACTCGTTAAGGATCTTGATCGCGCAGAGCCTATCGACCAGGCGATGCCTTGCCGCGTAGACAGTGGCCATTCCGCCCTGGCCCAGCACGCTTTCGATCTGATACCGCCCTGCTAATACGGTCCCGATCCGTTCATCTTGGATGGGCTCAAGCGTGGCACCGTCGACGAAGCATGTGCCACGATCATCTGGATACTTCAGCTTGCAGAGCGGGCAGGCCTTCATACTTTTTCCCTAAGCTTGGATGTTCTCGCGGTGGAGGTAAACTTTCCAGCACAAAGCTGAATGCCGGAGGTCGAGGCGGTTTTCCATAGTCAATTCTTGTGCTAGGTGCGGTGGGGCATGGCCTCAAAGGACAAGAAGCCCGCGTTCGGTGCTCAGCGGGTTGAGGTCCACGCGCCTCCCCGGTCTGAAGACCGTGTCCAGCTGGGTCGCTTGGCCATCATTGTTGCCGTGGGCTTTGTGGTGGGAGTTGCCTGGCCACGCTTGGCTGGGATTCGGTTGGCCCCGGAGCCGCCGGTCGAGCCGAGCGACGAAAAAAAGCCGATCGCACCGAAGGTGGAAGAGCCCGCTCCGGAGCCGCCTGCGACTCCGTCTGTTGAGAAGCTGACGCTGGGGGAAGCGCAGATCACGGCCTGCCGCGACGCGAGTGGCAAAGTGCAGAAGGTGTGCGATGCGGTTCCATTCCAGGATGTTGTCAACCCAAGACTCAAGACTCTGAGTGGCTGCGAAGCTGCGGAAGGAGCCATGGGCACGCTCTCACTTGGTTTTGAGTTCAACTTCGAGAAAAATAGCGTGGAGCGTGTGATTTTGGGGAAGAGCACTACCTTGCCGTTGCCCACTGCGAAGGCGCTGGTGGGGTGCATCGAGCGCGAGTTCGAAACGGCTGCGCTCAGTCAGCTGAAGCATCAGTACGCGAAGTACTCCGCATTTTTCCTGGTTGAGTTTGCTCCACCTGAACCGAAGAAAGGGCAAGAGGATCAGATTCTTGAAGCTGCCGGGCGCGCCACCGTAAGTTGGGCGTTAGCATTGATTCGCGAAACGCCCAACAACGACGGCGTCGTGAAGGCGCGCGTCCAGAACGGGACGCGTGTGGTTGTCACCGGAAGAAAAGCGGATTGGTACCGGGTGAAATACGATGGCCAAGGGAATGAGGGTTGGGTGTTTAAGGCGGCTATCGGACTTTGATTCTGTGGGCGAATTGGGGGGAGAATTGGCAGAGTGGTAGGTGGGCGTGCTAAGGATCGGAGGCGCATGAGCGATTCCGGCAAGAAAGACGATAAGCCTTTGGCGGTGGCGCCCACACCTCCCCAGTCAGACATCGCTCTAGTGCACGGGGTCACTCCTGATGGCGGCTATCGCATCCTCCGCCGACGTGGTGACAACTTGGAGCTCGGCTCGGTTCACCCGCTGGTGGAAGGTAAACCGCTCCAAGGTGAAGTGGTCGCGCTTCGGCCGCGGCAAGAATTCCCGCTCTTATGTGACGTTGAAACGCTCTTCAAGGGGCCAGCACCGAGCCAGGCCGATGTCGCCAGCCCCGTGGCGGCCGCTGAGTCTCGCCACAAGAAAGGGCCAGCACAGGTTTCAAACGATAGCTACCGCGAGAATTGGGACGTGATTTGGAGCCATCGCAAGAAGGACGAAGCGGCCAACTAAAGCCTAATTGTCTCAGCGGCTAACTGAAGTTTATTAGGGTGGGCTCGAGGCTAGAAATCTGTCGAAAGTGCCTGTGCCTTCGAGCGGGCGATTGCGAATGTGGCATCGGTCCCGGCGCGTCTCATGTAGTAGATGCTCGTGTTCCGCCAGCTGTCTCCAGCGCCTATCTGACACTCTATTTTCGCTTCCCCAGCCTCGCGGGCGGTGGCCTCGACGGTCAGCCACGGGGGCGACAGCCCCTCCAACCCAAGGGCGGGCCCTGGGTGCAACGCCGCCTCTGCGCGCAGGTTGCCCAGCGCCTCGAGCACTTCTTCCGCTCTTTGCCGCAAATCGTGACCGAGCTCATCGGTTGCGACCCAAGTGCCGCCGCGTGCATTTAGCGTGAGCTTGTGGCTGCTGCTGCGGATCACGATGTTGGAGGCCCAATCCGGCAGGATTTGGCAAAGTCCGCGGTCGAAGGCCCAGGCTGTGACTGTTTCGAAGCTCGACGTCGGCAACACAAACACACCGTCAAGCGTATCAACACTGGCGTAGTAGCCACCAGGCGCGCGCGCGCCGAGGCGCAATGTAATGTCACTTGGCAACGTTGGCTTCGCGCTATCCGGATCCGTTTTGTTGAGAGAGAGCTGAAGCGTCCAGGCTGCCTGTCCTGAAAGCCCGTGGTGTGCTGCGGGCGTATCTGCCACCCAGCGCGCGGCGTCGAGCGCCGACAGCGTCCCGACGATCGCATCGATCACCGAGGCGTCGTGTTGGAAGCCTTTCGGGGATAGAAGCTGGAAGACTCCGAGAGTCCGTTGCTCGAAGGCTTGCTCAAATCCTGGGCCCTTGACGCTGACACGGGCAATACGTGCGCGTGGGATATCCAAAACCTTGAGAGGCTTGAGTAGCGTAGCATCCGGGCGGAGCACTGCCGTTTCGCCTTCGGAGAGCGCGAATAGCGCACCATCACTCGCGCGTTCCAGCAGGCACGTTCCCTTGGCATCCGGAGCTCCCAAGCGTGCCGATTCAGTGAAATACGGTGCGTCGGAGAATGACTGGGATTCAAGCTCAATCAGTGTGATCGGAGCTAGGAGCGGCGCGTGCGCGGGTAACGGTTCCCCGCGTACAGCAAGGATGGCCTCTAGCCGCTGATTGCCCACTTCGAGCGCGACGGGGCTTCTGGCGGGCTCCTTGAGCACAAAGGCTTTATCGGCACGTTCCAACACCAACGCTTGCGCCCCGGAAACGATCCTAAGTTGCTCGACCTCATCTGACCGCAACCAGAATGGAGCATTCCCGCGCAGCTCCTCCGGTGTCAGGCGCAAACGATCCAAGAAGCTTCTTTGGATGCAGAGCGCGAGTGGATCTGGCTCAGACCTCACGGCCAACGAGAGATTCTTGTCAGTTGGGCATTCTCCGCCGAAGCTCAGAACAGCTTTGGGATTTGAGCGGTCTTTCGGCAGTAGTGTGAGTGTAAAGCGCGCGCTATCAGCGCCTTGGCTTGCCTGCGCGAGTTTCAGGTCGGTTGGCGCCGCATCGTCCATGTCCACGAGTGCTTCAAAGAGTGCTTGAATGCGTTGGCGTTGGGCGACACTACGACGCCCCGTTGTCACCAACCAGATCCCTTGCTCGCTCCGCTCCAGGCTGAAGTTGGCCCTTGGTGTGTGGCCTTCCAGACCTCGCACTTCCACAGAGCCATAGGGCAAAAATTGAATACGGCGGAGCGTGTTGAGGTCGAATTGCCAGTCAGCTGTGAGTTCCTTCCCGACCACGTAGACGTTCGTCTCGGTGGAACCGGTGCGGCTCACTTCGACATAAGCCGAAGCTTCCGCGCCGACGACGTTCGCGCCCAAACGGAGTGTGGAAGCTTGCTCATTTTCCACAAAAGAAAGCTCAAACAATGGCGCATTGAGCCCCCAGCGAACGCGATCCGCGGGGGTGAACTCAAGCTTCCTCTGGACCGTTGCGCGCTCCAAGCCACGCAACAGGTTCTCAACCAGCGCCGCGTCGGCGTCCCCTTCGACAGGAGCTGTGATTCGCCAATTTTCGCTATCAGCGGCGCGATCCCGCTTGAGCACGAAGCGTTGCGTAGGTCGGCGCAAACTGATTTCAGTGACGTCGGTTGGGTGAATATTCGGGAAAAGATGATGAGCACGAAGTTGCTGCTCATCGCTGGTGGCAGTGAGCGTGGTTGCCACTACAAACAGAAGTGACGTGAACGCCAGGCCAAGCGCGCAAAACGTGATCCACAGGCGGCGCGCGGCCTCCGTCACGCTCCCCCGCTTTCCTTGCGCGAGCGCTCTTCGTCTCTTTTGCGTCGCAGCAGAACCCACGCGCCCATGCACAGTATGGAGAGCGGCATGTAGATCAGGACGTAGCGAAAAAGCTCGGCCAGCGAAGCTTCAGACAAGGCAAGGCCCGCTGGATGAGTCGGTTTTTCAGGTACATTGACCAACGAAGGGCGCGCGAGCAGCCAAGAGATGGCGCTTTCGACAAACAGCTTATCGCCCATCCAGGTTGGATCTTGAAACGTCCGAGACCAAGCAAGATTCCCTGCGCCCACCAGTACGACGCGGCTAGCCTTGTTGGCTTGCTGAGTCTTGCGCTCGAAGGCGAAGGCCAAGGTGAGCGGGCCTCGGCGTTTGGCGTCGCTCAGCGTGGGTTGTCGCTCGGCATCGGCGAAGAGCCCAGGCGTACTAAGGCTAAAGGAAGCGTCTGAAGTTTCCAGAAGTGGTGTCAAGGTTGCCGGATTGGTCGTTCCGAGGAGCGAGAAAGATTGCGCTGAGCTGACGAGTAGTCGGTACTGAACCTTGCTCCCAGGGCGCGCCAGCGCTTGAGTCACCGCGTGGGGCTTTGAGTCAACAAAGAAGGTTTCCCCGATCCCAGAGGGCAGGCGTAGCTCGGGATCGCCTTCAATCACGACGTCGCGTCCAGCTTGAACACCGAGCTCGCTCAGCCAGGACTCTAGCCCCGTCAGTGCAACTTCAGAAGTTGCCAAATTAGGCGGCAAAAACGCCAAAATTCTGCCCCCCGCTTGGGTGTAGGCGATCAGGCTGGCGGTAGCTTCTGCGGACCAACGGCGCTCGGGAGCCGCAATGAGTACAGCATCACAGTCATTCAACGCGTCGGCTCGCAGGGGAGTACTGAGATCGGTAGCAGTGACCCCGTAGTTGCTCTTGGTGAGCTCCGCCACCCAAGCGCTCAAGCCTTGTGGGCCTGCGTTCTCCCGCGACAACTCTTCATGCCCGGTGGTGATGCAGATGCGCGAGGGTTTGGCGGCTTGTAGGTTGCGGAGGCCCTCGGTGAGTGCCTGCTCTAGCTTGGGCTGGTTGTTGCCAGTGTCTTCGTCGTGGCGCACGATATTCTCGAGCGTGATGAACCAGCGCTTCTGGTCCTGAGCCAATACGATGACCGCGTCTGTCAGCACCCGACCATCCTCAGTCTTGCCGGCGACGATGCCGTACTTCGCGCGGAGCGCTGCGAAGGCGGTGGGATCGCGATCAGGATCGACAAAGCGAGGCCGAAGGAGCGTCGTTTTGGCTCCGTACGCGGCCAGAAGCTGCCGCACATTACTGCTCAGTGGATCGGCTCGCGCGAGGAAAACTGTGACTTCCACCGGTTCACGAAGTGAGCTGAGCGAATCCTCGGTTGCTGGCGATAGCGTGTAGAGCTGGGCGCTCGTGAAATCCCAACGCGCATAGAAGCGATGCACCAGAATGTTGACGCACACAGTGGTGATCGCCATGGCGGCGACCGCCACAGCCGACAGGAGCCCAACGGCGCGCATGAATTTCCTCAAAAGCTGTTGAGGTTTCAGCTCCAACGCCATGAATCCACCACCTCCGTTGTCACGAAGAGTGCCAAAATTACCAAGCTCAGGTCGAAGACGATGCGTCGCAGATCGACGATGCCTTTGCTGAATTCCTCCATGTGGCTCAGCATCGAGACGTGCGAACAAAGGGCGTGCAAGGGGCCTGGCTCGAAGATGTACTCCCCGACACCCAACACAAAAATGCCAAACTGCAAAAGGACACTGAGCATGAGTGCAGCAAGCTGGCTCTTGGTGAGCGCGCTCATCAGCGTCCCGATTGCCAGATAAGCCGCGCCCAGCAGCGCAAGCCCGAGGTAGCTGCTAGCGACAACCCACGGATCGACCACGCCCGTTCCCCTGAGAATTACTGGATAAAGGAGCGTGGGGCTCCACATGAGCAGGTACGTAGTGAACGTTGCTAGGTACTTGCCGAGTACAATGGCAGAAGCTCGTACCGGTGCGGTGAGCAGGGGTTCAATGGTGCCACTTCGTTGCTCTTCAGCGAAGGAACGCATGCTCAGGGCGGGGCACATGAGGAGCAGGGTCATCAGCAAGAAGATGGAGCCTTGCCCGAAGTAGGATTCGATGGGGCCGTTGTCGAAACTAAGCTCGGTGGCGCCCGAGAAATGCAATACGATCGAGTAGAAGACTCCGCCCTGAAGCAACAGAAACGTTGTGAGCAGGATCCAGGCAACCGGCGTGACCCAAAGCGCCCAAAGCTCGCGCCGATAGATCGCCCAAAAACCCGTCATGAGCGGAGCTCCTCACGCTGGGCAGCGGGCCTGTCTGGGAGGGGTGTTGGTTGAGCTTCGGTGAGGGCAGAGAAGACTTCCTCCAGTTTCGCGCGTGCCGTCTCCACGCGTCGGACGCCGACCTGGTGCTCGACCAGCTGAGTCACTGCTTTTTCCAGTTGAAGCTCAACATCGCTGACGTCAGGCGTCCACTCTGTTTCTAAGGTGAGAATCTGTGAGTGAGACGCTTCTACCTGCGAGAGGGTCTTGGCACCCAGGCTTTCGAGCAAGCTTTTTGCCATACCCGGGGCATCGCGCAGCTCCCAGTACACCCGTCGCGATTGGCGGTGCCGCAGCAGCTCCCCGATCGGCCCTTCCGCCACCAACTGGCCCTGATGCAGCACTAAGGCGCGTTCACAGATCGCCTCCACTTCAGACAGGATATGGGTCGAGAGCAGCACGGTGTGCTCCCGCGCCAAACTATGAATCAGTTCGCGCACTTCTCGGATTTGGTTCGGATCGAGGCCGGCTGTCGGTTCATCCAAGATCAAAAGCGGCGGATTAGACACCAACGCATCGGCCAGCCCCACGCGTTGTCGATAGCCTTTGGAGAGGTGGCCAATCACGGTGTTGCGCATGTCTGCGACGCGCGAAAGGTCCATCGCGCGTTGGACAGCAAGCTTCCGTTCTCGGCGCGGTACGAGCTTCAACGCCGCACGAAAAGCGAGGTATTCAGCCACGCGCATTTCAGGATACAGCGGCGCGGCCTCGGGCATGTAGCCGATGGCCCGGCGCGCTCGCATGGGCTCTTCGGAGACATCGTGGCCGAGAACTCGGACCGTACCTCGGCTAGGCCCCAAGAAGCCTGCAAGCATGCGGAGCGTGGTGGTCTTCCCGGCGCCATTCGGACCCAAGAACCCAACCACCTGGCCTGCGCTGACTGAGAACGAAAGGTCGCGGACCGCGCTGAACGCTCCATACTCTTTGCTCAAGTTCAAAGCCTCGATCATGGGGACCGGGCGGAGGCATAGCATGCGTCAGGGGAAAGCTAGAACCTGGGCATTCCCGCGCCTTCCACTTGCCAAATTTCCCGCGCATACGCGTCGATCACCCGGTCGCTCGAGAAGATGCCCATATTGGTTGAGTTCAAGATGGATTGGCGCAGCCAGTGTTCCTCGTTGCGGTAGGCTTCGCCGACACTGTGCTGGCAGATGCGGTAGCTGCGAAAATCGGCGCACACGAAATACGGGTCGTGATAGCGCAGGCCGTCGAGCAAGGGCTTGAACTTGTCGCGATTGCCGTGAGAAAAAGTACCTCGTTCAATGCTGTCGAGCACCGCTTTGAGTTCTGGATCGGTTTCCCAGATCGCCTGAGGGCGGTATCCCTGCGCGCGCCGGTGTTCGACTTCATCTGAAGTGAGGCCGAAAACAAAGATATTCTCTCTACCTACAGCCTCCATGATCTCAACGTTCGCGCCGTCGAGCGTTCCGATCGTGAGCGCACCATTGAGTGCGAATTTCATGTTGCTCGTGCCGGAGGCTTCAGTGCCAGCCAACGAGATCTGTTCGGACACCTCTGCCGCAACCACCAGCTTTTCAGCCAGGGAAACGTTGTAATCCGGTACGAACACGACGCGGAGCTGAGCACTCACTTGCGGATCAACCTCCAGAACCCGCGCGACGCCAGTGATGAGCTCAATGATCGACTTAGCGGCTACATACCCGGGAGCCGCCTTACCTCCGAACAGGTAGGTGCGTGCAGGCCCCGTTGGCTTGCCGCTTAAAATGTCGTGATACTGTGCGATGATTTGCAAGATATTGAGGAGCTGCCGTTTGTATTCATGTAGGCGCTTGACCTGCACGTCGTACACAGACGCTGGATCCACAGCGAATCCGAAAGTTTTGCGTAAGTACGCGCTCAAGTACCGCTTGTTTTGGCGCTTCACCAGCTGCCACGCACGACGAAATTCAGCATTCTCCGCCAAGGGTGAGAGCCTGTGCAGTTCGTCAAGGTGGGTGACCCAGGCGTCGCCAATGTGCGAGGTAATCAGCCGAGAAAGCCCAGGATTGGCCGCAAGCAGCCAGCGGCGCGGCGTGATACCGTTGGTCTTGTTGTTGAATTTTTGGGGCGTCCATTCGGCAAAGTCACGAAACAGACGCTCCTTAATAATGTTGGTGTGGAGCTTCGAGACACCATTCACCGCGCGGCTTCCTACGATGGCCAAGTGAGCCATGCGCACGCGCCGGCTGCCGTTCTCATCGATCAATGACATACGGCGGAGCCGCTCAGTGTCCCCCGGATACGCTTTTCGGACGTCTTCCAAGAAGCGCCGGTTGATCTCATAGATGAGCTGGAGGTGCCGTGGCAGCAAACGCTCCATCAGGGCCACTTCCCAATGCTCCAGCGCTTCGGGCATGACGGTGTGGTTGGTGTAGGCAAAGGCTTGCGTTACCGAATTCCAAGCGACCTCCCAGGGCAGATCGTGCTCATCGAGGAGGATGCGTAAGAGCTCGGCGATCGCGATCACGGGGTGCGTATCATTGAGCTGAAAAATAGCCTTCTCGTGGAGATTTTCCAAGGTTGGGAACGCCACAAGATGGCGAGCGATCACGTCTTGCAACGTGGCAGAGACAAAGAAATACTCCTGCTTGAAGCGAAGCTCACGCCCTTGGTCCACCATGTCGTTGGGGTAGAGAACGCGCGAGATATTCTCCGTGGCATTTTTATCATAGAGCGATTGCAGGTAATCGCCGCGATTGAAATCCGCGAAGCTGAATTCACGAGCCGCCTTGGCAGACCAAAGGCGTAGCGTGTTGACTATCCCGTTCCCGTAACCTGGGATCAAGATGTCATGTGCCATTGCCATGACCACATCTGCACCTTCCCAGTGAAAATGGTCCTTGCCGCCACTCGACGTGGCTCTATGCACCCGACCTCCAAATCGCACGGGAAAAATGCGCGCAGGCTTCTCGACTTCCCAGGGGTTGCCGTAGCGCAACCAGTTATCGGCACGCTCCAGCTGCGCACCATTGGCTATTTCTTGCCGAAAAATGCCGTATTCGTAGCGGATCCCATAGCCGACGGCTGGCAGCCCAGCGGTGGCCATCGAATCTAAGAAGCAGGCGGCGAGGCGCCCGAGGCCTCCGTTTCCGAGCCCCGCGTCTTGTTCTTCAGCCAACAGGTCCTGAATGTCGTAGCCGAGCTCGGCCAGGGCTTCCCGAACCGGTTCGTACAGCCCAACATTCAAGAGATTCGTTTCAAGCAAACGCCCGAGCAAAAACTCGAGCGACAGGTAATATACGCGCCGGGCAGTTGGGGCGTGTGCTGAGTGTTGTGTCTTGTTCCAGCGATCGACCATGCGATCCCGGACCGAGCGGGCTACTGCCCAGTAAAAATCGAGTGGGGTGGCGCTCGACTCATCGGTCACGCGCGTATATTCGATGTGGTTCGCGATGGACCGCTTGATCGAATCCTTGTCTAGGCCAAGATCAGACGACGTGAGGTAGCTTTCATCGGCCTTCTGCATGCGGACAAAGTACACTGAGTTCCAGCTATTGCCCAATTAGACACTTGCGGTGCAGCTCACCGGCGAACCGAGCGTCTGAGACCAATGCTACAAATTCACAGCGTTGCGTGGAGTGCCCGCTAAAAATGCGCGAACATTCTCTACGGTCGCTTGCATCAAGCGTTGCCGAGCCTCGAACGATGCCCAAGCAATATGGGGAGTGATGACACAGTGGGGCGCCGCCAACAGCGGATTGGCAGCGCTAGGCGGCTCTGTGGAGAGAACATCCAAGCCTGCGCCAGCCAGGGCGCCACGCTGCAAGGCCAGCGCGAGCGCGGCTTCATCGATCAGAGGACCGCGGGAGGTGTTAAGGAGCAGGGCGCTTGGCTTCATGAGTGCCAGCCTATCGGCGTTAATTAGCTTTTCCGTCTCGCGGGTGAGCGGGCAATGCAGGCTGACTACATCGGCGGCACTGAGCAGCTCTTCCAGGGGTTTGAATTCGAAGTGCGCGTAGGGCGGAGCAGCAGCCGAACGCGACGGGGTAGCCCAAACGCGCATGCCGAGCGCGTGCGCAAGTTCAGCAAAACGGCGTCCAATCGTACCGAAACCAACGATTCCGCACAGCTTTCCGGAGAGCTCCAGAAGCGGGGCCTTTTGGAAGGAGAAATCTAAGGAGCATACCCAATCCCCTTGCTGCACCGCAGCTGCATGCACACCGACGCGACTCGCGAGCTCCAGTAAAAGTGCCAACGTGACTTGGGCGACGCTTTCCGTGGCGTAGCTGGGCACATTGCAGACTGGGATCTGTCGTTCTTTGGCGCAGGCAACGTCGACAATATTGAAGCCCGTGGCCAGCACACACACGGCCTTCAATTCTGGGAGCTGTTCGAACGTGGCGCGCGTGATCTGCGTCTTGTTGGTGAGAATCAGATCCTGGTTGAGCGCCCGGGCCACGACTTCGGACGGGGGCGTTCGGTCGTGGACAGTCAATGTGCCAAGCTCGGCAAGCGCGCTCCAGGAAAGATCGCCCGGATTGAGGGTGAAGCCATCCAGAACAACGATGCGAGCGTTCGGGTTCACGTGTGCAGGCTCGCTCAGGGGTGCTTAGGCGCGCGGGCCTTCTTCGCTTTCGTCCTCAAGCGAGGCCCCGTGGCATTGCTTGAATTTCTTTCCTGAGCCACAAGGGCAGGGATCATTGCGTCCGATCTTAGGCGCCTTTCGTGTCACGGGGGGCGGAGCCGACACCGATTCACGCTTCTGAGTCAGGAGATCTTCTTCGCTGCTGCCATCTAGCGGCAGCTCGCCGGGGTGGCGTGCGACGGCGTTTTCGAGCTCCGCCAAGTGCCGCTCCCCGGCAGCAGCTTCCAGTGCCGCAATTTCCTCGGTGCGCTGGATCTTCACTTCGAAGAAGCGGGTGAGCACGGTGCTCGAGACGCGCGCGATCATGTTCAAGAAAAGATTGTAGCCTTCCTTCTTGTACTCATTTTTAGGATCGCGCTGCCCGTAGCCGCGGAGGCCAATCCCATCCCGCAAGTGCTCCATGTTATTCAGGTGTTCCACCCAAGCTTCATCAATGGCTTCGAGGTAGATGTGTCGGAAAACTCGCATTGATAGCTCAACGCCGTGTTCCTTTTCTTTTTCGCGATACAAAAGCTCAGCGCGATCAAACAAAGTGCGTACCAGGCGGTCGGCGTCGCCGAAGCTGTCGACGTCATTGTTCGTGGAGGTCTTGAAGAATTCCTTGAAGCTCTCGTGGATCCCGCGAAAATCCCAATCTTCGGCCTGCTTGTTGGGTGGGCAACATTCTTCCACCATGGCGCTGATGACCCGGTCTAGGAGATCCAGCATGCGCTCGCGCTGCTCCGAAAGCCCCTGGCACACCAGCAGATCCAGCTCCTCAACCGTGCCGAGTGCGTCGCGCTTCCTTCGCGCCTCCAGATCCAGCTTCACGCCCCACAGCTGGTAAACCTCACGCTGTAGCGACTCCAACTCAACGAGCGGCTTGGCCTCTTTGAGCTCCGCGGGTGTGGGCGCTCTGGATTTTCCATCCGCTGCGCGCGGATGCAGAGGCTCTTCGGAATACATGCCCACGAGCTGAGCAATCAGCGGACGCACCGCCTCGGCGATCGACTCATCGACGGGAATAATGCGTGAATTGCCGGTGAGTTTGCCCGTTTCGTCGATTTCTTCCGGCGCGTAGCGGCCGGTGAGAAGCTGTTGACGGAGGGAGTAGACCGTCTTACGCTGAGCGTTCATCACGTCGTCGTATTCGAGCAAATTCTTGCGAATGTCGAAGTTGCGTTCTTCCACCTTGCGTTGGGCATTTTCGACGCTTTTGCTGACCCAAGGATGCTCAATCGGCTCATCATCGGGCATGCCCATGCGATCCATGAGATTCTTCACGCGATCGCCGGCGAAGATGCGCATCAGATCGTCTTCGAGCGAAAGATAGAAACGGCTTGAGCCAGGATCCCCTTGGCGCCCAGCTCGACCGCGCAACTGATTGTCGATGCGGCGCGACTCATGGCGCTCGGTGCCGAGGATGTGGAGGCCTCCGAGTTCGATCACTTCGTCGTGCTCGAGCTTGCAGCGTTCTTGGTACTCCTTCACCAATGCCGCGAAGGCTTCTGGCTCGGCATCGGGATGCCGATCGTGTTCCTTGAATTCAAGGCGAGCTAGCATTTCGGGGTTGCCCCCCAGAAGAATGTCCGTCCCGCGGCCCGCCATATTCGTTGAAACGGTGATCGCGCTTTTTCGACCTGCCTGAGCCACGACATAGGCCTCATTCTCATGATGCTTGGCGTTCAGAACGTGGTGCGCCACGTTCTTCTTAGTGAGAATGCGACTGATGGCACCGCTCTTCTCGACGCTGGTCGTGCCGACCAGAACCGGGCGCCCGATCTTCTGCATCTCTAGGATTTCGTTGATAGCCGCTGTGAATTTCTCTTTTTCGGTTTTGTAAACCAGGTCGTGGCTGTCTTCCCGGACGGCTGATTTGTTGGTTGGAATGGCGACCACATCTAGCTTGTAGGTGGTGCTAAATTCCTGGGCTTCTGTTTCGGCGGTGCCCGTCATGCCCGCCAGCTTTTTGTAGATGCGAAATAGATTTTGGAAGGTGATGGTCGCCATCGTGCGACTCTCTTCTTGAATCCGTACGTTCTCTTTGGCTTCGACAGCCTGGTGCAGGCCATCGCTCCATCGCCGGCCGGAAAGTACGCGCCCCGTGAACTCATCGATGATGAGAACCTTGCCGTCGGGAGACACCATGTACTGCTGATCGCGCTTGTACAGCGCGTGCGCGCGCAGCAGCTGATTGCTGATGTGCAGAAATTGGATATTGATGGGATCGTAGAGATTGCTGATGCCGAGCATCTTCTGAACCAGGTCCACGCCTTCATCGGTGAGCGTCGCGCTGTGGCCTTTTTCGTCCACCGCGTAGTGTTCATCCTTGCGCAATTTGCCTAAAACATCGTTGAGCGTGCGATATTTTTCACTCGCGGCTTCAGCGGCACCACTGATGATGAGCGGCGTGCGTGCCTCGTCGATCAGAATCGAGTCCACCTCGTCGACGATGGCAAAATTGAGCTGCCGTTGCGCGTAGTCCAGCGCGGAAAATTTCATATTGTCGCGCAGATAGTCAAAACCGAATTCGTTGTTTTGGCCGTAGCAGATATCGCGCTTATAAGCTTCCCGCTTCTCTTCGTCGGTCTGGTTATTCACCACGGTGCCGATCGTGAGCCCCAAGAAATTATAGATCTTGCCCATCCACTCGGCATCGCGAGTCGCTAGGTAATCGTTGACGGTGATCAAGTGCACGCCGCGCCCTTCGAGCGCGTTCAGATAGATGGGCAAGGTGGCCACCAGCGTCTTGCCCTCGCCAGTTCTCATTTCGGCAATTCGGCCTTCGTGCAGCACCATGCCACCCATCAGCTGCACGTCGTAGTGGCGCATGCCGAGAGCCCGCTTGCTGGCTTCTCGGCACACGGCGAAGGCCTCCACCAACAGATCGTCCAAGCTGGCACCGCTATCTAGCTTCTCCTTGAACTCTGCCGTCTTGGCCTTGAGCCCGGCATCGCTCAGCTTGGCTAGCCCAGGCTCAAGGTCATTGATGCGGGATACTCTGGGCGACATGCGCTTGACGGCGCGATCGTTGGAGGTTCCGAAGAGTGTTTTGGCGACCCAAGTCAGCATGCGATAGTCTCGTGTTTAGACGGTGTGCTTAGAACGGAATGGAGGAGGCCCGCTTTTGGCTTTGAGAGCGGGCAAGCGGCTCGGAAGCTAATCCCTCAGAACCGCGTGTGCCAGACCTCAGGAGCGATTTTCCCGCCCACGGGTGGTGCTTGGGGGCCAAAACTGGAGGTTTTGGGGTAGCGTACAGCCGCCATGCGAGATCCCGAGCACCAGCTGTACCGCGAGTTGAAGCGGACCTGTCAGAAATACGCTTTGGTTGCCGAAGGGGATCGGATCTTGGTGGCGGTGAGTGGAGGCAAGGATAGCTACACCTTGCTTCAGCTTTTACAGCGTTTGAAGCGAGAGCTGCCGTTTGCATTTGAGCTTATCGCGGTGCACTTGGATCAGCAACAGCCTGGCTACGACGGGACGACTCTCGAAAAGTGGCTCACGGACAAAGCGTACAACTTCGAGATCCTTTCCGAAGACACCTACTCCGTTGTGACATCTCATCTGGACAGTAAATCAACCTATTGCTCGCTCTGTTCGCGGCTGCGGCGCGGGATCCTCTACTCTGCAGCTGAGCGCCTCGGTTGCAACAAGATCGCCCTTGGCCATCATCGAGACGACGCGATCCAGACCTTTCTCTTGAACATGCTGTATTCTGGAAAGCTTCAGGCCATGCCAGCTTCCTACCGCACGGATGATGGCAAGTTCGAAGTGATTCGCCCGCTCATCGGTTGCTCAGAGTCTTCGATTCGGGAGTTTGCGAAGGAGCAGGCGTTTCCGATTCTGCCCTGTAATCTGTGCGGCTCCCAAGAGGGGCTCAAACGACAGCGCATGGCGGAGCTCCTATCGGAGCTGGAGCAGGAGATCCCCAACGTTCGCAGCACACTCAGCGCGGCACTCGCCAATGTGGTCCCGACGCACTTGCTGGATACGGATTTACTGGCGGCTTGGGCCGAGCGGCCCGCCCATGTGCGCCCGAGGGAAATTGTGAACCGCAGAGAATCGCACCACCCCGCGCTCCCCCGGGTTGCAGCACGGAGGCTACCGATTGCGTGATTGGTGAGACCGACAAAGCTGAGTTGCTGGCAGTCCTCAAGCGACAGTTGGAGGCAGAGCTGGCCGTGATGGAGCATGCGCATCAGCAGTCTCGGGAAGGCGCGACGCACGAGGAAGCGCGTTCCGAGGGCGATAAAGACATGCGATCGACGGAAGTGAGCTATTTGGCGCGTGGCCAAGCTCTCCGTGTTGTTGAACTCGTCGAGGGGCTCAACAAGCTGTCGATGCTGCGAGCTCGAAAGTTTTCGGAGGAGGATCCGCTTGCCATGGGTGCGCTCGTACGCTTGGAAGATCAGGACTCAGGAGATGAATCGTGCTTTCTTTTGGCACCTGCTGGAGCAGGTGCGCGTCTCTCAGCCTGTGAGGCGGGCTCGGGCAAGGCTCAAGCGTTGGAGGTGGTCGTGCTCACCGCAGGCTCTCCGCTCGGAAGAGCGCTCTTAGGCCAACGATTAGGGGATGAAGTGGAGCTGATCGTCCCCGCAAAAAAGCGTTCTTACGTGATCGTTGAGGTGGCGTGAAATCCGCGCCTAAGCTTGAGCCGCGTGGAGTGGACACCAAGTTGGTGGTGATGCACAACCGGGAGAGGGTTTGCGGGCCGCGTCGCACGCCAGGCGAGCAGCCCTTTTTGTTGCTTGAAAGATAGTAAGCATATGCTTACTATCTTGTGTTCGAGTTTGAGATAGAGGTCACGGACAAGTTTGGGAGCACTTGGGGATGCTCAACCTCTCAAGACTCAGAAGTCGTAGCGGATGCCAAATTCGGCTGAGTTGCCCGCACTGAGCTCGCGGATGAAATAGGGCTCGAACGAGAACGTTCTGTCGTTACCCCAAATTGGCAAGCGTTGAGGCGGAAAGTTCGTCTCCGCTAGCACTTGCCCAAGCTTTGGGTGCCGCTGAAGCATCCGCAGGGGCTCAGTTGCTGGCTCAAATTCGAGGGCAAGGTAATAGCCACGCGCCCAATCGCTTTGAGTTTTTTGTTCGATGAATCCAGCCTGGTTCAGCGCATATCCCGCATTTTCTGGGACTCTTACGGCGAGCGAGGGCTTGCAACAAGTGCCGCCATCGGTCAGCGGGAAGAACGGATGGGCAAACCACTCGATGGGCAAAGGCCGAGCCCCCGTGTTTTCAATCTGGGTCTCCGAGGAGAGTGAGCGTTCGTTGAGTGAGACCGTGCGCTTCAGGCGATAAGCTTGATCTTCAAATGTGTCTTCGCTGGTTAACGTGAACGACGTGGGCGTACTCTCAACCAGCCAGGGTAGGAAGCGCAATACCTCGGGGTTGTTATGCGCAAACGAGGGCTTCAGCTGGCCCGTGCGCCTGACTCGCCCGACGCCAATCACAGCGACCTCTTCTCCCAGCTCGGCGTTTTCATTGAGCACGCGTACAAATTGTTCGGGTGCCCCTTGGCCGTGAAAGACATCGGGATTTGTCGCCGGAAACTGCGGCCCAGCCAAGAGCGGCCCCAAGGCTTGGTCGGTCACTTGATAGATGTAGCCGCCGACGCAATAGCGCGAGCCCAAGCGAGCGAGATCCAGAGCAGGATCCAGAATTTCCACGTTGAGTTGTGCGTTTTTTAGGTGAAACATGTCATTCCTGTGGGTTCGCTTGCACCACTTGCAGAAATCCCTGCCCATAGGCAGCAGCTTTGGCGGGGCCGATCCCATGAACGAGTAGGAGTGCCGCTTCTGTCTTGGGACGGAGCGTTGCAATGTCCCGAAGCGTGCGATCACTCGCGACCACGTACGCAGGCACGCCTTGGGTTTGGGCCACCTCCAAGCGATGGCCCCGCAAAGCTTCGAAGAGAGCATGCGACGCGGGATCGATGGCTTCGTCGGCGCGCGTGCCCGCACGTGCTCCCGCGGAGTTGGCCAAGGGCGCGGGCGAACGGTCGCGTGGGGGTAGGCGCAGACGAATCGGGCGCAGCCCCTTCATCGCTTCTCGGCCTTCTAGTGTGAGGCGGATGAGCGGACGCTCATCTTTGGTGAAGCCCAGCCAGCCGGCGGTCATGCAGCGTCGCAAGAGCTTAGTGAGCCACTCTTCGGAATAGGCCTTGAGCACACCGAATGTCGGTGAATCCTCGAGCGCCATCCTCTCCAAACGCGGATCTTTTTGGCCCCGTGCGAGCTTCACTGCGGCCGTCAAGCCAAGCTGCGCGTGCACGCGCGCGACGGCGCTCAGAGCTTTTCTGACGATGAGCGCCGTCTCTTGCTCGTCCGCGTCGTCGTCTGTTGCAAGGCCCAAGCATACGTCACAGCGCCCGCAACCCTGCAGTGTTTCGGCTTCATCCTCGAAGTAGCGCAGAATCGCGTCGTGGCGGCAGCTGCCCCCCTCCACCCAGCGCATGAGCTCAAGGAAGAGGTTCCACTTGTGCTCGACCACGTTCGCATCGGGCGCGCGCCCGTCCACTTCCTTCTGCAAGAGCTGGCGGCGGAGTGCCAGATCTTGGGGTCGTGCTAGCAGTAAACCTATCGCCGGTTCACCGTCTCGACCGGCACGCCCGACTTCTTGATAGTAAGCTTCGATCGAGCCGGGCGGCCCCAGATGCACCACGGCGCGCACATCACCGCGATCGATGCCCATGCCAAACGCATTGGTGGCCACCACGATGGTTGCCTCACCGTGAATAAAGCTGGCTTGCGCCCGCTCGCGCTCTTTCGAAGGCAAGCCGGCATGATACGCCGCCGTATGCCACCCCAGTGCCGCCAAGCGCGCAGCTTCCTTCTCCGCGCCTTTACGCGTGGGAGAATAGACGATCGCCGTTCCCAGCGGCTTCTTGGGCTTCCCGAGCGCCTCTTCCAGCGTCGCATCCACGTGTTTTTCTCGTTCACGCAGTGATGAAATTTCCCGCGCTCGCAGGATCAAATTGGGGCGCGCAAAACCGCGCAGCACTTGCGGCGTGTCAGAGCCGAGCCCTAGGCGTTGCAAGATCTCATCCCGCACGATGGGGGTCGCTGTCGCAGTACAGGCTAAGATCTTGACGCCCACCATCTGGCGCACAAAGTCCCCAATCCCCAAATAATCAGGGCGAAAATCATGGCCCCATTCGCTGATGCAATGCGCTTCATCGATCGCGATGAGCGGGCAGGAGAGTGCGCGCACAGTCGCGCGGAAACCTGGATAGGCCAGTCGCTCAGGGGCAACGTACAGGAGCTGATAGTCGCCCCGGGCCAGCTTCGCCAGACGCTTCTTGGTCTCTTCGGGTGGTAGCGTGGCGGCTAAATAGGTCGCAGAAATGCCGCGTGCCGTGAGCGCCGAAACCTGATCGTGCATGAGCGCGATCAACGGGGAGATCACCACCGTGGTTCCCGAAAGCAGCGAACCCGGAAGCTGATAGCACAGACTCTTACCGCCTCCGGTTGGCGCCACCAGAAGCAACTTGCCATGTTCGAGCAATGCCAGAATGGACTCGCGCTGACCCGGTCGGAACTCCGAATATCCAAGCCTTTGAAGCCCAGCATCGAGGTCGAGCACTCCGGGAGCTGCCGCCGTCACAGCTTGGGTGTATGCGCGAGCCCGCAGCTGAGAACAAGTGATAAGGCCGGGCCTTGCCTTCCCGACGCCTATCATCGACACTCCCGCCCGTGAAGTTGTGGATAGCGTGTGGATTAGTGTTCGTTGCCGTCGGGGCTTGTGCGGGTCCAACGACAGCGCCGTGTACCCCGCAAACTTGGAAGGGCATGTGCGTCGCGCGCTCGATCGTGAAGACGAAGGAGCTGGAATTTCCCGTGCCGATGTCGGTCTTCGAGGTCATTTTTTCACCCCAACCCAATACCGAAACACCCAATTTGACACCACCGGAAGTCCGTTTGGAGTACCGCGTGCGTGGCATTTACGAAGAGGCCTTGCGTGCGTATCTGAAGACCTACGAAACGGTGCCGTGTAGCGCTACGCCGCCAGCACCCGACTCCTGCGTTCCGGGTCCGGTTCAAGTGGATGCTCCAGCGTTCGATCCGGCGACCGTGGAGGCCGCTGCACCCGCTGGCCCTTCTGGTTGTGGAAAGATTGACGCCGGGGAGGTGCAAGCCGAGGGCGTGCCGCTCAACGCTCCTCCTAGCCTGCAAGAGTCGCTGTTGTTCGAGCAAAACCTGGCGACGCCAGCCGCCGAGAGCGTAAAGCTTCTAGACAAGATGGCAGAAGATCTGAAGGCGGCGCCGAGCATCGATTGTGTGTCCGTGGTCGGTTCAGTGACGCTCGGTGAGCCTCAGGTTTTGGCCAGCCAACGTGCCCAAGCCGTTCGAGCGGCGTTAGTGGAACGCGGTGTCGAGGCAGGGCGGCTCAATACCCTGAGCGCAAGTGTGGCGATCGCGAACAACGGCCAGCGCGCGGAAGTGCCTTCCGAGCGCCGAGTGATCTTGCGCGTGGTCTTGCAGTCCGCCGGAGAGTAGGCGTGGGGGGCCTGTGCGCCATCTCGGTCGATCTGGATGAGATCGCCTGTTATTACGCGATTCACGGGTTATCTGGGGCCAAAAGCGCCCCCAGAGCAGTCTACGACATCGCGCTTGAACGCCTGGCAAGCTGGGCACGGGAGCTCGGGATCCCTTTGACCCTGTTCGTGGTGGGTCGTGATCTTGAGAACGATCGCAACCAACGCAGGTTATCCGTGTTGCACGCAGTTGGCTTCGAACTTGCGAATCATTCGCTCGATCATCGTTACGACTTGACACGCCTTTCCCACGCGAAGATGCGCGAGCAGGTCAAAGGGGGGATGGAGCGGCTTCAGGAAATACTCGGCCCCATTAACGTTGGGTTTCGGGCCCCAGGTTACCTCGTGAACGATGCGCTCCTGCAAGTCGTCCACGAGTCAGGCGCGCTCTATGATTCCTCGGTTTTTCCCTGCCCTGCTTATTATGTTGCCAAGGCGCTCGTGATCGGCGTTCAGCGCTTGCAGGGCCGCCACTCCTTTTCGCTCGTGGATTCTCCGCGGGTGCTGACAGCGCTCACACGTCCGTATCGAATCGGGTTTCCGTATTTTCAGCGCGGGGAGGGGCTTTGGGAAGTACCGATTCAGGTGACACCTGGTCTGCGCTTGCCTTTCATTGGGACCGCGCTCACGACGCTGGGCGAGCATGGCGCTCGCCTGTACACACGGCTCTTGAGGCAGGAAGCGTGGGTGAACCTCGAGCTGCACGGTATTGATTTTCTCGATGAAACCGACGATTTGCAGGCGCTGGCTGTACACCAGCCCGACCTGCGCGTGGCTTGGCTGAAGAAGCGTGCTCGGCTCACGGCGGTGGTGAACGAGTTGAAAAAATCGGGGCGCAACTTCGTCTGCCTTAAAGAGGCTGTTCTCCGTTTTGGGAGCGCGCCGAGTTTGCTAGGGTGAAGCAGTGACGCCAAATGCAATTCGAACCATCTGCGTAACGGGCGCGTCAGGTTATATTGGCTCACATGTCGTTAGCCGGCTTTTGGGTGAGGGGCAGCGTGTGATCGGAGCCGTTCGTGAGCCCGAAAATTCGGCTAAGATGGCACATCTCCGTGCGCTGCCTGGCGCGGAACGCCTCACGCTGCTGAAGGCCGATGTGCTGGACGAAACGGTGTGGGATACCGTGCTCGCTGAGGTAGACAGTGTGATCCACTGCGTGGCGGTGGTAAGCTTTGCCGCTCGAAATCCCCAGAAAGAGATTGTCGATGTTGCGGTGAAGGGGACCGAGAACGTCCTCAGTGCAGCAGCCCGTTCGTTCCGGACCCAGAGCGTTGTGCACCTCTCCTCGATTGCGGCCATGGTGAGCTATCAAGCCGACCAGGATTATCAGTTTTCCTCCAAAGACTGGTGCAACGATGCCACGCTTGCTACGAATCCTTACGGTCTCGCAAAAACTCTTTCAGAGCAGGTGGCGCACGAAATTCAGGCGAAAAGCGGCTCAGATCCGACGCTTTCTCCGTTCCAATTGGCGGTGGTAGCACCGGGCTATGTGCTCGGGCCGTTGCTCGCGAAGGAACATGCGGGTTCGAGTCCCGCGATTGTCCGTGACATGTTGAATCGGGCTTATCCCGGTTGCCCGGATCTCAACTTCAATGTGGTGGATGTGCGGGATGTGGCGCGGGCGTGTGTGCGCTTGTCCGAAACACCTGTGAACGGACAGCGGCTGGTCATGGTGAACGGACGGCTGTGGTGGCGCGAGATGGCTGCGACGCTGGCTCGGCTATTCCCAGCGGCGAAGGTGGTGACACGTGGCCTACCGCGCTGGCTTCTTTACGCGAATGCCTTGTTCCAAAAGCGCGTGAGCCTAACATTCCTCAAGCAAAATCTCGGGCGCGAGCTGCTGATCCTGGAGAGCGCGCAACAAGCACTGGGCCTTCGGTATATTCCGCTTGAGGAAACACTGCAGGCTACCGCCAATAGCTTGTTTGAGGTGGGAGTGCTGGGTAAGGCGGCCGCTATTCTGAAAAAGGCATGACAGGGCCTGACACACACCACGCCTCGTTCCTCCGAACTGAGCGCTTCAAAGGCTTGGATGGTTTGCGCTGCCTGGCAATTTTGCCGGTGATCGCTCACCACGCTACGCCGCGGCCGCAGCCTGGGATCTTGGGAAAGGGTGCCGTGGGCGTGACGTGAGGCGCGCGTTGCGTATCTTCCCGCTCTATTACGGAGTGCTCGGCGCCTACTTGGGCCGCCCGATTTACCTGAAGGCGTACGATCGAAAGACCCTCCTTGCTGTCATTCGTTTCTACGACACCGAAGAAGGAAAGAATGTGATCGCAGGGCTACCCCATGTCATGTCGGAAGCCATGGCGGTGGGCCAAAAATGGGGCAGAGAGCTTGCGGATAAGTCGCTTGCTGCCAGCCGGCCCCCCGAGAATCCTGCAGCTCCCCCGAGTGCCCAACCTTAACGCCCTTCGCCGTCCTCTTTGCGACGGCCGTGCCCGCTTAAGACCGGCCCAGTTTGGGCAAGCATTTTCGCCACGCCCGTGGCTTTGGGGCTCACTTGAGTTGGGCTGACGCGATCAAGTGCTTGGGCCAAAAGCTGCGACCGCACCGAGCCCCTGTTGGTTGTCCAAACGCGGAATTGCACGGCGTGAAGGATCTTCCCAACAAGCGGCGACGAGGCCAGGCCAGTGCCTGAGCAAGAGTGCCAGTCGCGTTTCGTGGTTGCCCCCCGTGAGCGCTGCGCGATGCGGTGAGACCATGCGAAACCAAAGCCGCAAAAACGGATCCTCGATGCGATACAGACTGCGTTTGGAATTTCGAGGAGCCTCACCAAACGGTGTTTCGCGAAGCACGAGGCCGAGCCGACCCAGGCGATCGAAGGCGCGACCCAAGGAAGTCGCAGGCTTGCCAATGCGTCCCGCGATTTCGGAAACTCGGTGCGCGCCCATGCCAATGGCATCGAGAATAGGCTTGAGCTCTGCCGCAGGCGGTTGTTCCTCTAAGAGGAGTCGCGTGGGCTCCGAGTGGAGCGGGCCTTGTGGAGCGAGCACCAGCTCCACCAGGTTTTCTCGGGTGTTTCGACCGAGCGCTTCGGCGAGTTCCCAATAGCGCGGAATACCTCCCCACGCCGTGAAGAACTCGACTGCCCGCACCGGATCTTCGATGCCCAGGAGTCGTACTGCTTCGAACGGGAGTGGGGCGCGCGTTGACTGCGAGAACAAGCCGTCTGCATAATGTTCGCGTCCCCAGGGGACCGCTTCGAATTGCACGACGAATTGAGTGGCACGCAGTATGCTTCCACTAAGCGAATATGCTTGTTTTACCCGTGCTTCGCCTCGTCCTTGCCCTGTGCGCAGTGGCTTTTTGTGGTTGCTCGTCGCTGACACCCGCCGAAGGGGCGCGGGACTTTCCGGGCCCATCCACGGAAACGGGTTTTCCTCCGGCGTTTTCAGCTCTCGAGGTACCTGGATTTGCGCCGGCAGTATTCTATTCGCCCCGAGGAACGGGCGTGCATCCGCTGGTGGTTGCGAGTCACGGAGCGGGAGGAAATCCGGAAGGCGAATGCGAGTACTGGAGGAAGTTAACTGGTGGGCGCGCATTTCTGCTCTGCTTGCGCGGCACTCCCCTTGATGTGCGCTATCCGTCTGCGTACTACTACCGAGATCATTTCGCACTGGGGCGAGAGCTTAAGGCGGCAATCAGTGCTGTGCGACGACAGCACGGTGCGCGCTTTGCCAAAGGAGCCGGCCTTTATGCTGGATTTTCTCAAGGTGCCATCATGGCTGTGGGGATGATCCCCGAGTTCGGTGCCGAGCTGCCGCATTTGGTCCTCATCGAGGGCGGGTATGAGTACTGGAGCGTGCCCCATGCCCGCAAGTACGCGAAGGCGGGCGGCAAACGCGTGCTCATCGCCTGTGGGACGGACGGGTGCGCTCGGAAAGCTCGGAAGGCGGCGGAGTGGCTGCGCCAAGCAGGCCTCGAAGCTCACGTCGCCTACGCGCCCGGGGCAGGGCACACTCCGGGGGGAGCCGTGATGGGCGAAGTTTCGGCAGCGCTGCCGTGGGTATTGGCTGATAGCGACGCGTGGAGGCGGTAGGGCGCGATCGCTCCGGCCGCTGCTGTCGGATGTGCGGTGAATTTCGTCACTCATTCCGAGAGCCAAAGCGCGGAAAGCTCCAGCTCCACTTCGGCAAACGGTTCGGCGCGCACGAACGCGTCATTACCGTAGCTCTGAAGCAACACCCAGTTACCCTCTCCTCGACGATAGACCTCAAGAGTGCGAGCCCTTGGATCGACTAGCCATACATGGTTCACGCCTTCGCGCAGGTAAATTGGCATCTTCTGGACTCGGTCCACCCGTGCAGTCGAAGGCGAAAGCACTTCGCAGATCCAATCGGGGGCAAGATCAAAACCGCTCGCATCCGGCACTTCCGGCATGCGCTCTCGTCTCCAACCCGCGAGGTCCGGAACCAAGACGTCGGGCCGCAGGTGAAGCTCGGGTTCGTAGAGGATGACCCAACCTCCGGGGCCGCCGCGCCCGCGTTGAAATGGCGAGCCCAAATCCATTCCGAGCACTGATGCGGCCTTGGCGTGTGGCCCGGCCGGACGCGGACTAACGACGAGCGAACCTTGGATCAACTCTCCGACCACGTTGTCCGGGAGGGCTCGAACATCCTCGTAAGTGGCGACTTTCGGCGCTGCGGAGACCATGGGCTCAATATACCGCCAATTGGTGCGCGGAGCACCTTTCCCCCAACTTCCCAACCTTAACGCCCTTCGCCGTCCTCTCCACGACGGCCACGCTGCTCGCCCCAGCCCCGAGCCAATAGCACTTTAGCAAGCTCATTCGGCTTCAGGATCTTGGCGACGACGTTGAGCTCTTTCTCGTGCATGCCTGCAAGGCTGCGTTCCAGATTTCTGAGATCGGTGATGAGCGGAGAATAGGCAGCGTCATCTTTGCTTCCAGCCGCCATGAGCTTGCGCAACGCCTGGCGTTTTTCCATGAGCTTGCCCTGAAGCTTGATGCGTTCCTTATCGAGCGGTCGGGTAGCATCTAGAACGTGCTTCGCACGGTCCCCCGTGATGCCGGCTTCCTCGAGTGCGTGCCCGCGCCGTTCCTGAATGCGAGTGAGGCGTTCAGCGCCGTTGCCACCCTCCTTGTCCTTCTTTTTGTCCTTGTCTTCCTTCTTCCCCTCGGCCGCGATGCCTTGGCCTGCTCCAGGCTTGGCCACTGCTTCAGGGGTGATCAGGCTGGCGCTGCCCAGAAGGAGGACGGTCAGTTGGTTTGGAGCCTATTCTCCGACATGACGGCGCGCTCAAATCATCCCCTGGCGGGCCTGAGTATACCGGTTCTACTCAGCAGAATGAAGACGGCAATCTCGCTTCCGGATGATCTTTTTCTCGCGGTGGATGCCAAGGCCCGAGCTCTCAAGATGTCACGCAGTGGTCTCTTGGCCCTGGCTGCCCGCGAGTTCATCGAGAGGCAAGAATCTGCAAGCGACGCGACGGAAGCTTGGAATCGCGTGATCGCTCGTTCTGGACAGCCAGGAGAGGAACCCGCGGCGGTCGCATTTCGAGCGAAGACCAAACGCGTCGTCAGGGAATCGTGGCACAGACGTCGCTGATCAAGCGAGGTCAAGTCTGGTGGGTTGATTTCGGGGAGCCGCGCGGCTCTGAATCGGCCGACCGCCACCCGGCGCTTGTAATGCAGCGCGACGAGATCAATCGCAGCAATCTTGCTACCGTTGTTGTCTGCGTGCTCACGAGCAACCAGGCGCTCGCAAGAGCGCCTGGCAATACGCTCCTTCCCAAGCGTGAGACGGGCCTGCCCCAGGATTCGGTTGCCAATGCTTCCCAGATAGCAACGGTCAACAAGGCAGATTTGGTCGAACTCGCAGGCACGGTGCCTGTGGGTTTGATGCGCACCATCAGCGACGGATTACGGTGGTTTTTGGCAATCTCGGAGTGAGCGGTGCCCATCGGCGCATGAACCTGATGATTTGATTGCATTGGCTCAGCGGCAGCTTCGCCGAAGCCAGCATTACTCCCAGAGTGTCCGAAGGGGCACGGCATGCAAACGGTCCCCAAAGCTCGCGCTCGTCTCGCCATCATAGAGCACGACCCCACGCACAAAACGCTGACCTACCGCTTCCCTGAGTTTGCGAAGACCACGGAAGTCTGCTGCCGTCACGGTGGCGGACGCTTTGACTTCCACGCCTGAAAGCTCGCGCGCTCCCTTTTCAATGACGACATCCACCTCAGCGCCGTCCTTATCACGGTAGTGAGAGAACGTTAGCTGGTCGTCATGCCAACTTCCCTGTCGCCTCAATTCCTGAAACACGAAGGTTTTAAGTAATTGTCCGAGCAGCGGCCGATCGCGAGCCAGCGCTTCCGCATCCACGCCAAGCTCCGCGCACGCGAGCCCGGTGTCGGCGACGTGGATCTTTGGAGTTTTAATGAGCCGACTCAGTCGATTGCTGTGCCAGGGCGGCACGGTCTCGATGACGAACACCCGCTCAAGCAAAGTGACATAATCTCGAAGCGTTGGGCGGCTTAGCTGAAGCGGCGAAGCGAGATCGGTCACGTTCAAGAGCCGAGCCGTTTGAGCGGCAACCAGCGCTAAGAGGCGGGGAAGCCTATCGAGCGAGCTGATGCGCGCCAGATCCCGTACATCGCGCTGAACCAATGCTTCCAGATAATCCCGGTACCAGGCTACCCGGCGCCGACCTTTGGGCCTGGCGAGCGCTGCAGGATAACCCCCAGCCACGATCCGCTCATAAAGCTGTCGGCCGAGGCGCTCGACTTGGTGCGTTCTAAAACCGCCCCCAAACAGGTTGTCGAGAAACCTGGGTGGGCGCTCTGCCAGTTCACACTGGGCCAGTGGATGCAGTCGCAGGATTTGCATGCGGCCTGCCAAGGAATCCGCAAGCTTCGGTACGAGCAGTACGTTCGCCGAGCCCGTGAGAATGAAGCGTCCGGGATCGCGCTTGCGATCGATCGCCGTCTTGAGAGCCGTGAACAGCCGCGGTACGCGCTGCACTTCATCCAAGATCACGCGATCCGACAGATCGGATACGAAGCCCACAGGATCAGCCTCTGCAGCTTCTCTCGCCACGTCGTCGTCAAAGGTGACGTAGGTGTACGCCATCTGCTCGCCCACCAGTCGGGCAAGCGTGGTCTTGCCGCACTGGCGCGGTCCGTGGATCAGCACCACGGGCGAGTCGAGCAACGCTTCCCTCAGGCGTGGCTCAGCGAAGCGGGGATAGAGAGCGGCCTCGGGCACCGTCCAATCGTAACCCTACGCCTCGTCTGATCGCAATGTTATGGCTCGTCTGATCGCAATGTTATGGTCCGGTCGATCGCAAGGGTGAGCGAGAAAGTTCAGATGTATCCTATATTTACCAACGTCACACCGAGCAGCCAAGAGTCCGGCCCGCTCATTCCTAAGCCTGCGGCCGATGCCGAAGCCAAGGTGAAGCGCCAAAGGCTTGCGAGGCCAGTGATTGGTGTAATATCCGCGCACCCATCTCCCCCACCTGGCCTTCCCCGCACGCTCCTCCGCGGGAGCCCTCCCCACAAGGCTCGCAATGAAACAACCAGGCTCCGCTCGCGCGCTCCAAACCATTCTTACGGCGCTTGCAGTCGCACTCCTCACCCTCGGCGTTATCCAACTGAACGCCATCGAAAAACGCGTTTCCACGCAGGAGCAACAGATCCGCGCACTCGGCGAATCCTCGGAGCGGATGGTGGGGGCGCTCGGACGGATGAAGGGTGGGGTCTCTTCATCCGGAGAGTCCAAAACCACTGCGCGAGCGCAATCTGGCTGCGAGATTCAGACGATTCGGCATCCAGAGCTCAAGGATTTTCTAGGGGCCCAGGACATACATTGGCCGCCTGAAGGGGCCAACACCGAAGGAGTTCTGACCAAAGGTTGGTCGACTGGCGATCCGAAAGGCTTCAACGCTTTCCTGGAGAACGGTGCTGACATTGGCGAGGACATCGTCAACTACACCGACCTAGGTCTGGCGTCCCGCAACAAATGGACGAACCCAGATACCTGGTACGGCGACCTCGCCTGCCGAGTTGAGATCACAGACGATTATAAAGAGTACACCATCTACCTTCGGCGCGGGGTCATGTGGCACGTGCCGGCCGCTGTCGACGTCAAGACTCCCAAATACGCTTGGCTTGACAAGCCGCACGAATTTACCGCCGACGATTTGATTTTTGGTTTAGATATCTTGATGAATCCGCAAGTCGAGAACGGTTCAACCAAGAATTATTACCAAGAACTCGAGAGCTGGAAGGCGCTCGATCCCTACACCGTCCAAATTCGTTGGAAAAAGAAGGTGTACCTGGGGCTTGGGGCCACACTGGGAATGGCGCCCCTCCCCAAGTTTCTGTTTGGATATGACGAGCAGGGCAAGGCGTTTCCCAAGGAGACGATTGGTCTTCGCTTCAATCAGCACTGGTACAACGGCAAAGGCTACGTTGGAACAGGCCCGTACCGCCTTTCCGAGTACGTTCCCGGCGTCCGCATCGTGCTGGAGCGCAATGACGACTTCTTTGGCGAGAAGCCAGCGATTAAACGCATCGTGTACCCCATCTACACTGATCCAACCACCACCGTTCTGAAGATGAAGGCGGGAGAGCTGCAAATGGTTCCGAGCCGCGGCCTCAGTCCCGGTCAGTACCGTGAGGAAGTTCTCCGATATTTGGATAAACCGAAGGACACTTGGCCTAAGAATAGCCCCTTTCTGGACGGTACCATTAAGTGCAATGTCGTCGGATCGGGTGGGTTTAGATACCTCGGATGGAACATGAGCCATCCGTTGTTTCGCGATGCTAAAGTGAGAACGGCGATGACGTTAGCTCTTAACCGCAAACAGATCATCGCCAATGTCTTCGCGGGCCTTGGGGAGATCGCAATGGGCCCGTTCTTGCCGGCCACGGGTTATCTCGATCCGACTGTGGACCCTCTGGACTTTGATCTCGGACGCGCCAGTCGCCTCTTATCCGAAGCTGGGTGGGTTGATTCCGACAAAGACGGGCTCCTCGATAAGGTGATCGATGGCAAGAAGATGCCCTTTGAGTTCACTCTGCTCGTCTACGGCAATCGGCCTGAATACAAAGGATTGGCCAGTATCTTCAAAGAGGATCTGCTAAAAATTGGTATCAAGCTGAACATCGCGGCCCCTGAGTGGAGCCTCATGCAGAAGCGGATGGAGGAAAAGAATTTCGAGGCCTACACCGGAGGCTGGGGGCTTGCCTGGGAAACGGATCCTTACCAAATCTGGCATTCATCTCAGGCGGACATTCCGAAGGGTTCCAATGTTGTAAGTTTCCGAAGTAAGGAAGCAGACTCACTCATGGAGCGCCTGCGGGAAACCTTTGATCCCAAGGAGCGCCAGACGATGCTGCGTCGAATTCATCGTTTGATCTACGACGAGCAGCCTTACACATTTTTCATGACGGACAAGACTGTGGTGTGTACGCACAAAGACGTGCAAAATGTCAGCTTTGCCAAGGTGCGCCCCATCGCCGATCTCTTCCCTTGGTGGGTTGCCGCTAACTGAAGGCGGCCAAGGCGCATGACGACGTATATCCTTCGGCGCCTCCTGATCATGATTCCGACTTTCCTCGGAATTTCTGTGATCCTTTTCCTCGTCTTGAACCTAGCTCCCGGACGACCCGGCAAACCCCAAGGCGATACGGCCTCGGAACTCAAAGGGCAAACAACCCAGGAATCCTATCGAATCTTTCGCGAGCAGTTCAATCTGGGCAAGCCAACGCTGCTGAATACCTACTTTGCACTGTCCACCGCCGAAGTGGAAACCCGCCTCCGGATATTCGCGCAGATAGTCTCAGTATCCGTTTCAGAACGAATCAAAGCACAGGATGAGCTAGAGGATTATGGCAGTTATGCCGTGCCTCATTTGGTTGAGGTTCTGCAGTCAGCAACGACACACCACGATGCTAAGCTCCGTGATGTCGCCGTGTACTTTCTCAGCGTTACCGCTCAACGCCCACTCGTCGACCCGTACAATTCCGCGCCATCAGCCGAACTGACGAAACGCAACCACGCCATAGACTCCGAAAATTCCAAACTTCGACTCCTTCGCTACCCGCTAGACGCGCCCGAATCCCAAAAGATCGAAATCGTGCGCGCGTGGCAAACTTGGTTCACGCAGAATCGCGACCGTTTCTCGTATTCCTTCACTGAGAAAGTCTCGATTTTTTTCACAGACACGCGCTTCGCGAAGTATTGGGCCAATTTGGTGCGGCTCGACTTCGGGATCTCGTTGGTTAGCAAGGAACCTGTATTTGAGACGCTGTTACGAAAGCTTCGTTACTCGTTGGGCCTATCCGTCGGCTCGCTCATCTTGGCCTATCTGATTGCCATTCCGCTTGGTGTGTTTTCCGCCGTAAGACGCGACACCACAGCTGATCGTTCGCTCACGGTTGGCCTGTTCATGCTGTATTCATTGCCTAGCTTTTTCGTGGCTACGCTGCTTCTCTACTTTCTTTCGCAGGGCTCACCGTTTGAGAGCCTGCGGCTTTTTCCAACGGGTGGTTGGCAGTCCCAGAATGCGGCCCAAATGACCTGGTTTGAACAGATGGAGGACATTGCGTGGCATTTGGTGCTGCCGATGTTTTGCATGACTTATGGCTCGCTCGCGGCTCTTAGCCGCTACATGCGCTCGGGCCTGCTTGAGGTCATTCAATCGGATTATATTCGAACGGCGCGCGCCAAGGGCCTTCCGGAGATGAGCGTGATTGGTAAGCACGCCATGCGGAATGGGCTATTGCCGATTCTGACTCTGCTTGCGGGGCTGTTGCCTGCGGTGCTCGGGGGCAGCGTGATCATCGAATACATCTTTGGCATCCCTGGGATGGGGCTCTGGGCCGTGGATGCTATCTACCAGCGTGATTACAATGTGATCATGGCGATTGAGCTCTTGTCGACGGTGCTCGTGCTCTTTGGCATCTTGCTCACCGATTTGAGTTACGCACTGGTAGATCCGAGGATTCGCTACTCATGACGCCGAACCAAGAGCAGGCTGAGATCGACTGGCAGAGGCTGTCTTACCTGAGCATGGTTTGGGGTCAGTTTAAAAAGAATCGGCTGGCTTTGGTCGGGCTCTATGCCGTGTTGGTATTGCTGCTGCTCGCGATCTACGCGCCATTTATTTCGAGTAACCAGCCATTTTATCTGTCGGTTCGTGGGGATACGTCGTTTCCGTTTTGGCGTGGCCTGTTCAATCGGCTGCTCTACGAGAATGCGGTCGATATTCTATTCAACCTGGCGCTCGTGCTCTCGCCGCTCTACCTGGTCGCATTCGTATTGTTGAAGCGGGGCCTGGGCGCGCGGTTCTTTCGGCTCAGGGTGCGCGTCCTCGGTATGTTGGTCGGGTCGTTTTTTGCGCTCTACCTGCTGATGCTGCCCGAGAGCTTTCTAGCCTTTGATAACCCGTTGCATCGGAAGGAGAAGGTGACGAACTTCACGCACGTGGTCCAAGAATTGGACGCGAAGCACGAGGCGTACGCTGCTTGGTTCCCTCCGCTTCGCTACGGATACCGAGACACTGATCCGGCGCGCAACGTTGAACCACCCACCCAAGCACATTGGCTTGGCACGGATACCGAGGGCAGGGATGTCTTCACCCGTATGCTGTTTGGCACGCGCATTTCGCTCACGATCGGTGTGGTTGCTGTATCGATCTATGTCGGCATTGGGCTCATTCTGGGAGCATTGGCTGGCTACTTTGCCGGCTGGGTGGACATGCTCATCAGCCGCTTGATCGAAGTCATGATTTGCTTTCCAAGCTTCTTTTTGATCCTCACGATTGCGGCTCTCATCGAACAACGCTCCATCTTCCATGTGATGCTGATCATTGGCGTCACCAGTTGGACTGGCGTTGCACGCCTCATCCGTGCTGAGTTCTTGAAACACCGCTCGCTCGAATATGCCCAAGCAGCGCTAGCCCTCGGGATCCCGCGTTTTCGCATCATGTTTCGACACATTTTGCCAAACGCGATCGCGCCGGTGCTGGTGAGCGCTACGTTCGGTGTGGCCTCCGCCATCCTGATTGAATCGAGCCTCGCCTTCCTCGGAATTGGAGATCTCACCGTGGCGAGCTGGGGTGAAACGCTCAACGCGGGGCGCCTGGAACAGAAGCTGTGGCTGATTCTTGCGCCTGGCTTTGCCATCTTCTTCGTGGTCAGCGTTTTTAACCTGGTGGGTGAAGGGTTGCGCGACGCACTCGACCCCAAGCTGAAGACATGACGAACCTGCTTGAGCTGACTGATCTTAAGGTGCAGTTTCGTACGGGTGCTGGCATCGTGCGTGCGGTGGATGGTGTCAGTTACACGATCGCGCCCGGAAAGACGCTCGCGGTGGTCGGTGAATCCGGCTGCGGCAAGAGTGTCACGGCCATGACCATCCTGCGGTTGATTGAAAAGCAGCGTGGCGAGGTCACGGCTGGAAGCGTGAAGTTCGAGGGGAGAGAGCTGCTGCTTTTGGACGACGAAGCGATGCGGGCCGTGCGCGGCAATGACATTGCCATGATCTTTCAAGAGCCGATGACGAGCCTCAATCCGGTCTACACCATCGGTGATCAAATCGGAGAGGTGCTGGAGTTGCACCGCGGCATGCGGGGGGAAGAGCAACACGCGGAGATCCTACGCTTTCTGACGCTGGTGGGCATTCCCTCGCCAGAACAGCGGCTTCACGAGTACCCACACCAACTTTCGGGCGGAATGCGCCAACGCGTCATGATCGCGATGGCCCTCTCGTGTCATCCGAAGCTCCTGATTGCCGACGAACCCACCACGGCGCTCGACGTCACCATCCAAGCGCAGATACTTACACTTCTTCGGGAGCTTCAGGCTGAGTTTGGCATGTCGATCCTGCTCATCACTCACGATCTTGGAGTGGTTGCATCCATGGCTCAGGATGTCGCGGTCATGTATGCCGGACGCATCGTGGAACACGGGACGGTGTTTGATATCTATGAGCGCCCCAAACACCCGTATACAGCGGGCCTCCTGCGTTCTTTGCCAACCTACGATGCAAGCGGAAGGCACCTTGAGCCAATTTTTGGCAGCGTGCCAGATGCGTTGAACCTGCCCAACGGCTGTCGTTTTCATCCCCGCTGCGGGTTCCGTGTAGAGAAATGCCGAACTATAGCTCCGCCTCTCGTTTCACACGGTGGTGAACATGCAGCCGCCTGTTTCGTGACAGCGGAAGATCCCGCACTGGATCTCATGCAAAATAGCGGCGCTCCGTCACGGGGCGCGGGGGATCCCAACCATGAGTGAGCCACTCCTGCGCGTGCGCGGCCTCACCAAGCATTTCCCGGTCACTCGAGGCGTTTTTGGTCGCGTGGTGGGCCAAGTGCGAGCGGTGGATGATGTCTCTTTTGATCTAGCGCCCGGCGAAACACTGGCATTGGTTGGTGAATCTGGCTGCGGGAAAACAACCGTCGGCCGGCTCTTGCTTCGCCTGATCGAAGCCACCGCAGGCGGGATTGACTTCGAGGGCCGAGACATTCGCAGCCTGAGTCCGAACGAGCTTCGGCCGTTGCGTCGCGACATGCAGATCATTTTTCAGGACCCATACAGCTCGCTCAACCCCCGCATGCGAGTGCTGGATATCGTGGGAGAAGCGCTGGCTGTCCACGGTATTGCGAAAGGCAAGGAGATGGAGGAGCGCGTGCAGAAGCTCCTCGAAAAAGTGGGCGTGGCTGCATCGTGGATGCACCGCTATCCGCACGAATTTTCAGGCGGGCAACGGCAACGCATCGGGATCGCGCGCGCCTTGGCCCTCAACCCGAAGCTCATCGTGTGCGACGAAGCCGTTTCCGCGCTCGACGTCTCGATACGCGCTCAGGTGATCAACCTTTTGATCGAGCTCCAACGAGAACTCAATCTTGCGTACCTCTTCATCTCACACGATCTATCGATCGTGAAGTTCATTTCACAACGCGTGGCGGTGATGTACCTCGGTCAGATCGTGGAGCTCGCGCCGACGGATGCGCTGTTTTCCCGCCCCTCACATCCTTATACTCGTGCGCTTTTGTCGGCCGTGCCGTGGCCGGACCCAAGGCGCCCTGTGCATAGCGTTGCCTTACACGGAGACGTACCGAGCGCATTGCGTCCCCCCTCGGGCTGTCGCTTTCACACGCGCTGCCCCGCCAGAATGGAGCGCTGCACAACCGAGGAGCCGCCAACCTTCGAACTTGAGCCTGGACACCAAACACACTGCTGGCATGCGGAAGGTCTAGAATCCCAGGCGGATTGGTGGGTTCAGCTGGAACGGCGATTTGCCGACGCAGAGAAGCAACTTGCAGCCCGCTCTTCAACTCCGAACACCGCATCTGAACGTTCGTCAACTCCTTCGACCAGGGCTCAAGCGAGTGCAAGCCCCACAACTAAGCCCATGCCTGCGAGTTCAGGCGTCACGAGTGACGCCGCCTTAGACGCGGACACTGATCTCGATCGTTGGGTGGCTCGCGTCATCTATGTTGCACTATTGCTGGCGGGAGCCACAGCGACGCTTCTCGGACACCCATTTTGGGGGTTTCCGATAGGACTGTGCGGCTTCGTAGCGCTGCTCGCGCCCGGTCAACGCTTTCGGCTCAGCGCGTATCGACGCTTCGGGTTAGGATTATTGGCTGTGATCTTGATCTCATTCGGGGTGAGGCAGCTTGAGCGACGCCGCACCGCGATCACACAGTTAGAATCCCTACAACGTGAGCTCATGGCCTACGTGGCGAAGACAGGTGAACCGCCCGTCCGACTTTCGGAGTTGGGTTTTCGACTCTACGCCATCTTTCCCGATGGAAATGCCACCGATCCCTGGGGGAATTCCTGGAAATATCGACCAGGAGTGAACCCGAAGCAGCGTTTCCAGCTCGGCAGCTTCGGCCCAGACAAGAAGCAGGGTACAGACGATATTGGAACCCCGCCGACAGCCCCCTAGCTTCCCATGTATCGCACCCTCATCAGTGTTCTCTTGGCATTCGCTTTCACGCTGCTGCTGGTCGGTCTCACGTTCTCGGCTTCGCTGGATGCCGCGCCTGATTATCGCTTCATCAATGGCACCGAGCCGAAAACACTCGACCCTCATCTAGCCACGGGCGAGCCGGAAAATCGTATCATCTCCGCTCTCTTTGAGGGGCTGACGCGCTACGACCCCAAAACCCTAGAAGCGGCGCCGGGAGTCGCTGAGCGCTGGACACTCTCTTCTGATCTCAAGACCTACACCTTCCACTTAAGGAAGAATGCAGTGTGGTCCAATGGGCGCCCAATCACGGCGGCAGACTTTATTTATTCTTGGAAGCGAGTGTTGGATCCGGCGTTAGGCGGTGAGTACGCCTACATTTTATTTCCGGTCCAATTCGCCGAAGCCTACAACGCCTACAAGTCCTACGCGGAGGCTATCCGAGGCCCCCTCAAGGCTAAGCTGGCTGCCCTCATCGAGAAGAACGATTCTATCGATGCTGCGCGATGGCAAAAGTTCTTGGCTGAAGCCGACGCGCACGGGCCCCTGAAGGCCACCGAGCAGAAGGTTCTGCGAGATCTTCTGACCTTCAAACAGGGCAGCTTGAATCGAGAACAACTGAACGCTTTTTCGCAAGGCCTGGATCTCGAAGCGAAGCTCCTCTTGGAGAAGAATGCAGAGGCACGACAGAAGCTGGGGAAAACAGCCGGGTTCATGGCGCCCGACGAGCACACGTTCGTTGTTGAACTCAAGGCACCGACTCCCTATTTTCTTGAAATCACCTCCTTTTATCCCAGTATGCCGGTTCCGCGTTTCGTGATCGAACAGCCGGGCAATGATAGCGACTGGTTCACACCAAAAAAGATTGTCAGCAATGGCCCCTTCCTGCTCAAAACCTGGAACGTCAACGAACGGATCCGGCTCAATAAGAACTCAACTTATTGGGGCCACGCCGAGGTGCGCACCAACGCGCTGGATGTCTTGCCAACCGAGCAGCTGACCACCTCTCTCAACATGTATCTCACCGGCGAAGCGGATTGGCTAACCAACAACCTCTATCCCAGTGATCTGGTGCAAGATCTCCGACGCCGAGCCGACTTCCACAGTGGGCCCGCCCTGACCGTCTATTACTATCGCTTCAACAATAAGAAGAAGCCCTTCAACGACGTTCGTGTTCGCCACGCGCTGAATTTAGCCGTCGATCGGAAGCTGATCGTTGAACGAGTCCTTGGTCTCGGACAGTTGCCCGCGGTCAGCTTCGTGCCCCCCGGCATGCTGGGTTACGATTCGCCCCCGAGCAAGATTGGCCTAGATCTAGCGCTCGCGCGCGAGCTTTTGGCGCAGGCCGGATTCCCCGGCGGGCAGGGATTCCCTGAAGTGGGGATTCTTTACAACACGAACGAGACGCATAAGAAGATTGCCGAAGTCATCGCCGATCAACTGAAGCGAAACCTCGGCGTTGCAGCCAAAGCCTACAACCAGGAATGGCAATCCTATATATCGACCGTTCGGGGCCAAGGCTATGATATCGCGCGTGCGGCCTGGGTTGGAGACTACAGTGACCCTAACACGTTCCTGGACATGTGGGTAACCAACGGCGGCAACAACCAAACTGGCTTCAGCTCACCCATCTACGATCAGCTCATTGCGTACGCGGGAAACTTGGAGCCCTTTTTAGCCAATCCCGAAGGTCTGTTGGCTCACCTCAAGGAGCCGGCAATGATTCGCCAGGAGCTTGAAGGTGCACGCGCTGGTTCTGTGGCCCAGAAATCCGCGGCCTGGGGGAAAATCCGCATGCAACTCATGCGAGAGGCCGAAAGCATCCTTGTCCAGGATGAGTTCCCAATCATGCCAATCTACTTCTACGTGAACTCAGATCTGGTGAATCCCAGGCTGCGCGGCTTCTACTCTGAGCTCGAGTTTCGAGACGGAAAGCGGGCACCGAACTTTAAGGGTATTCACCCGCTCCGAGATATCTGGGTAGAGAAGGGCCAACCATGATCGAGGCCATCACGATCCTGGTTGGCTTTGTCATCATCGCGAGCACGGCGTGGTTGGGCCCGAAATCCGCGAGGATCGCAGCTCCGCTATTGCTGGCCGGCATGCTCTACATTGGAGGGCGAGCCGGCTGGGGGCAGCTCACGGGAGTTATCTTGGCAGTGGGCGGCGGCGCGCTCGCCTATTTCTTTGCTCCCTTGCGTGTGTTGCGGCGCGTTGCCTTCCTCGTGCCCTCCCTGGTTCTCCTCATCTATACGACGACGCTGCTCATGTATCGCGCTCCCGGGAATCCATTTGCGGGAGAAAAGGTCGCGGATCCGCAAGTTGAGATGGCCTTGCGAGCTCACTACGGTGTTCCGAAAGACGCCACTCAATTCTTCTTTGTGTACATGCACCGGCTCGTCGTCGAAGGAACACTCGGGCCGTCGATCAAGGTTGCAGGTCGATCCGTGGAAGAGCTGATAGGCCCAGCGCTGCCAGTCAGTATTTCGATTGGCCTTTTGGCCTTGGCGCTGGCATGCGCCATTGGCTTAACACTTGGAGTGTGTGCGGGGCTCCGTCCTAACTCGCTTGCAGATTACGGCAGCATGACACTCGTTCTGTTCGGAATTTCACTGCCGAATTTCGTGATTGGAGCGCTTTTTATCATCATTTTTGCACTCAAGCTCGGTTGGCTTCCCGTGGCAGGCTGGGGTGGTTACCGGCACTTGATCATGCCTGCCTTTACGCTGGCCCTGCCGTACGCGGCCTATGTCGCTCGGCTCGCGCGCAGCGGTACCTTGGAAGTGATGCAACAAGATTTCATTCGGACCGCTCGTGCCAAGGGCCTCCCAAGAAACATCATCGTCCTCAAGCATGCACTTAAGGGTTCGCTTCTCCCAGTCGTTTCCTTTCTCGGCCCAGCCGCCGCAGGTATCATGACGGGGTCTTTCGTCGTGGAAACGCTGTTTGGCGTGCCCGGCATCGGCCAATGGTTCGTGAAGGGTGCCATCAACCGAGATTATTCGGTCGTGCTCGGGACAGCTATCATTTATTCCGGCCTCATCACGTCCTTCAATCTCGTCGTCGACCTGGCCTATGCATGGCTCGATCCCCGTGTGCGAGGGACCCTATGAGGAACGCCCCGAGCAATTCTCACGCCGTAGATGTGCCGGCCGAAGCTGGCCGAAGCTTGAGGCAAGACGCTCTTTGCCGGCTCAAAGAGAATCGCATGGCTTTGGTGGGTGCAGCGCTCATTGTTCTCATACTTTTGGCGTGTTTTGCAGTCCCGACGCTGCTCCATCTCGATCCGGTGACCACGGATCCCCAAAACCAGAAGTTGCCACCGTCCGCGCGCTATTGGTTCGGAACGGATAACCTGGGAAGAGACTATTTCGCTCGCGTTCTAGTGGGTGGGCAAACATCACTCTTGGTCGGTTTCGCCGCGACGGCGGCTTCTGTATTCGTCGGCGTCTTCTATGGCGCGGTGGCTGGCTACTACGGCGGCAAGGTCGACGATGTCATGATGCGCTTAGTCGATTTTCTTTATGGCATTCCGTACATGTTCTTGGTGATCATCATCATGCTGATGTTTTCCGAAACGGCGCGAGGCGAGGCGCTGCCAGTGTTCCTGGCGCTCGGCTTGGTCCAGTGGCTGGACATGGCCCGCGTGATTCGTGGCCAAGTGCTGACACTGAGGCGCCGTGAATTCGTGTTGGCCGCTAGGCTCTTGGGTGCGAGTGGCCCACGAATTATCCTGACCCACATCCTGCCCAACGCCCTCGGAGTCATTCTCGTCTATGCAACGCTCACGGTTCCCGCCGTGATCATCCTCGAGTCCTTTCTCTCTTTTTTGGGGCTCGGAGTCACGCTTTCGTGGGGAGAATTGGTGGCCGAAGCGGTTGGCGTGGTCAATCCGATTCGCTCGTATTGGTGGCTACTTCTGTGGCCAAGTCTCTTTTTGGGTCTGACTCTTTTTAGCCTCAATTTTCTGGGAGATGGGCTCAGAGACGCAACGGATCCCCGGTCGAGGAAGCTATGACCCCGGCGATTCCGAGCGCTCCGCTCCTTTCAGTTTCTGAGCTCGTGACAGATTTTCACGCAAAAAGCGGGACGGTGCGTGCCGTCGACCACGTCAGCTTCGACCTTAGCGCCGGTGAAGTGTTAGGTATCGTGGGCGAGTCTGGCTGTGGCAAGAGTGCGACTTGCCTGAGCATTCTGCGCCTTTTGCCCGAGCCCTATGGCCGCGTCACGAGTGGGAAGATCCTCTTTCAAGGCCAGGAGCTGACGACCGCATCCGAGCGTGAGCTGCAAAAGATCCGTGGGCGCAAGATTTCAATGATCTTCCAGGACCCAATGACAAGCCTCAATCCGTATCTCACGCTTGAGGAGCAGCTGACGGAGGTGCCTGTTCTGCACTTGGGCCTTTCGCGAGGCCTTGCCAAGAAGAAAGCCGTCGAGCTCTTAGACCGCGTGCGCATCGCGGATGCCAAGAGTCGAATCAAATCCTACCCCCATGAGCTCAGTGGCGGGATGAGGCAGCGTGTCATGATCGCCATGGCGTTGCTCTGCGATCCAGATTTGCTGATCGCCGATGAACCCACCACGGCACTCGATGTCACGATTCAGGCCCAGATCCTGGATATCTTATTGGAACTCAAGGCCGAGAGAGGCCTTGCCATTATCCTGATCACTCACGATCTCGGAGTGATTGCGGGGATGGCCGATCAGGTACTCGTCATGTACGCGGGCAGAGTTGTGGAGCAGGCCAAGGCTCACGAGTTGTTCGCAACGCCGCTTCACCCTTACACGAGAGCGCTTCTACAAAGCGCTCCCGGCATTGATCGCCATGGCACAGAGCGCCTTCAAAGTATTGAGGGTATGCCCCCGAGGCTTGATGGCGGTCCGTTCCGAAAGTGCTCGTTTCTCCCGCGCTGTCGCTTTGCGAAGCCTGCTTGCGCGGAGGGTGAGCCAGCACTTAAACTCATGGTCGACGCACATCGAAGCCGTTGCATATTAAATTCTGAGGAGCTGTTTTGATACTTGTGGCGCCGGCGCTCTTGAGTGCCCACGATCTTAGGGTGCACTTCCCAAGCACAGAAGGGCTCATCCGCGCCGTAGACGGCGTCACGCTCGACATCCAAGCTGGGGAAACGTTGGCCCTGGTGGGAGAATCTGGTTGTGGAAAGTCAACCGTAGCGCGGACCTTGCTGGGCTTGGAGCACCCGACTTCGGGAACGATTCTTTTCGACGGAAAGCCCATGCAGCCCCTGGGAACACCCCAACGGAATGCTCTGTGCCGAGATCTCCAGATGATCTTTCAAGACCCCGATGCGAGTCTGAATCCCAGATTAACTCTGGGGGCGTCGATTGGAGAGCCGGTGCTTTTGCATGAGAAGCTCCGCTCAAGCGAACGCGAGCGTCGCGTCTGCGAACTCATGAATCAGGTTGGGCTGGATCCCAGCATGCGTAATCGCTACCCACACGAGCTTTCGGGGGGCCAAAGGCAGCGCGTCTGTATTGCTCGCGCGCTCGCGGTGCGCCCACGCTTGATCGTCTGCGATGAAGCCGTGTCCGCGCTGGACGTATCGATTCAGGCGCAAATCCTGAACCTCCTGAAAGATCTCCAGAAAGAGTTCGGCCTTACCTATTTGTTCATCACTCACGATCTTGGCGTGGTCCGCTACATGGCCGATCGAATCTTTGTGATGTACCTCGGCCTCATCGTAGAGAGCGGTTCGGCCTCCGACGTGCTGGATCGGCCGCGGCACCCCTATACGGAGTCCTTGATCGCTGCAATCCCGAACACGCAAGCTGGTCTCAGACAAAGAGCCCGTCCCCTTGTGGGCGATGTTCCGTCGCCCACAAGGCCTCCACCGGGCTGCCGCTTTCACACCCGTTGCCCTCAAGTGATGGCCCGCTGCAGTACCGATATTCCTGGGCTTTTCGGTGAACCGCACAGCAGCCGGTGTTTCTTAAATCTGGAAGCAAAGTGAGGCGAACGTCATGCACTGAGCAACTAAGCTCGTGCAATCGGTGCCTTCAGCCAGCATAAACACTGAGTCGCGAGATCACCGGGCACGCCTGGCTGGCGAGAATGCGCAAGCGCAGTTGTCCGGTGCGGCTAGGTGGCAGCGCGATGATGCGTTGTGCGCCGATGGTGGTGCCGCGATGAACTTCCAGCCAGTGTCCGTGCCAGACATCAATGGCGAAGGATTCAACGCGTTGTCCGAGGGTGATGAGCTCTTCCACGCGAACGCCAGCGATACGTTCTTCTGCCCTGAAATCGACGATGGCGGCTGCCGTTGTGCGACCGTCTGTCGGTGCCCACGCGGTATTCGCATTGCCATCGACGAGGTGTGAACCCGGATGCTCGGCACGGGCGTCATCGGTGGTCACTGCTTTTCCGTGCGCAACGTCGACCGCGGTGAAGGCCGCGACGCGTGCCTGGAAATCCGCGAGCGCGGCCACGTCTTCATTGGGGATCAGGCCACGCCGATCAGGCGCGAGATTCAGCAGGAAGGTGGCGCCACGGCCATACGACGACAGCCACAGGCCAAACAGTTCGGCTCCTGATTTCGGCTGCTCGGTGTGATGCCAGAACCAGCCCGGACGGATGCTGACATCGACCTCGACACCCCGCCAGATGGTGCCATCGGCGTCGCCATGCGCGAGGCGTTCCATGTCGTCGACTAAGCCAGGCGCGAAACCTTCGGGACGTACTTTCGCCCAGTTGGTGCTGCCGGTGACGCCGCGTTCGTTGCCACACCAGCGGATGTCCGGGCCAGCGTCTGAAAACAGCACCGCATTGGGTTGCAGGTGACGACATTCGGCCCATAGCTCGGGGAAGCGATAATAAGTGTGATTGTCGATTTTGCGGGTTTCCTTCGCGCCCCCATACCAGCCGTCGCCGCCATTGGCGCCATCAAACCAGAATTCGAACAGATCGCCATATCCGGTTAACAATTCGCGCACCTGGGCGTGGTAGACATCGACATACGCCGGTGTGCCATAGGCAGGATGGTTGCGATCCCAGGGTGAGCAATACAACCCGACTTCGAGACCACCAGCGCGGCACGCTCGGGCGAATTCAGCAACGACATCACCCTGCCCGCCGCGAAACGGCGAGGCGCCGATGTGATGCGTGGTGGTGGCCGAGGGCCATAGGCAAAAGCCATCGTGGTGCTTGGCGGTTAGGATCAGTCCCTTCAGTCCGCCAGCCTTGGCAGCTGCGACCCATTGGTGCGCATCAAGGGCGGTGGGATTGAACGCAGCCGGATCTTCGTCGCCGAACCCCCATTCACGATCGGTGAAGGTGTTGGTGGTGAAATGCACGAAGCCATACAGCCCACGCTGATGCGCCGCACATTGGCGAGAACTGGGGACAGGTCCGTAGGCAGCTGGTTGATTGGCTAGGGATTGCGACATGGCTTAAGAGAGAGCGACTGCGGGCCAGACCACGACGTCCAACTGTTTCGAAAAATGGAGCAACGGCAGGCCAGGAACAGCTAGGCCGTGAAAGTCGAACAGCGTGTTCGTGTCAATCGTAGCCTGAGCGCCCTGAAGCGGCCATTGAGCGTGGTGAACGTCATTGCGCAATATCGTTCCATTGGGGGACTGCGCGTAGAGGCAGTAGCGTTCGGTCAGCCAGTGTTCGAGAGAGCCCAGCTCAGAATTATAAACCGGTGTGGTGGGACGATAACTGGCGATTAATTGGGCACCCTCGCGAGTCGAGCGATAGTCGAATGAGTCGCCACGCGATGTGATCGACATCTGGGCTAGAAAATAGGGTAGATGGAAGAGCTTTTGCGCAGCCCAGACTGCTATCGGGTTGCTCGCATCTAGGCTCAAGAACCAAACTCCAGGCTTGCCATCGCGTTCCACGTAAGTGCGCACATTGAGCTCGGGGAACGCAGAGAGCCAGGGCAGGTCCGGAAGTGGTCGCCGCATCACGCCGGTCATTCTGAAAGGCACCAAAGCGATCCAAGCGGTTCCGTCAAATTCTTGAAGCACAAGTTCGTGTGGCACCAACGGCCGGAGCACTGCTGCCGGAATCGGCCAATGAGCGAACAGGAGATCACACCACGACTGACGCCATTGCCACGGACCCTTCGGCAGCGGCCAAGGTCGATGTGCTGTCTCTGCGAGGGCGGGGTGCATCGTTAGAAATCCAATTTACCAGTGAACAGCTCGGCCAACGGGGCTCTTCTACCACGCTCCGGATCCTTGGGCTATCAAGTCACCCACAATGAACAGTCCTTGTTCCACTCTTTGCCTTGAGGCACCGGCCGAACGCTGGCTCGACGCGTTCCCGCTTGGAAATGGCCGTCTCGGAGCGATGGTGTTCGGCGGCACCACGCTCGAACGGATCGCCCTCAACCACGAAAACCTGTGGCGCGGAAAGCTCAAGTATCCGGAAATCCCTGAGGCGTATCCGCATCTGCCAGAAATCCGCGCGGCGTTTCTTGCGGGAGATATTTCGCGTGGGACGGAGCTTGCCAATCGCTATTTAGGTGGGCCGCCCTATTCCGAAAGTGAGCTCACTCACGTCCAGCCTTTTCAGCCGTTTGGCGATATGGTGCTCACTTTGGATCTCCCGGATTCAGTTGGGGAATATCGTCGGAAGCTCGACCTCGACGCTGCCCTTGCCACCACAGAGTTCTGCTGTGGCTCGGCCCGCATCGTGCGTCGCGTGTTCGTGAGCGTGCCGGATCAAGTGTTGGTTTTGGAAATGGTGAGTAGCGAGCCGATTTCTGGAACCGTGGAGCTGTGCCGTACGCCCGATCCCGAGGCAACTCTAGGTCTTTGGAGTGCGGGTGATCTGTTTGGATTTGATGCCGAGTTTGTGGAAGGTATTCGGTTCTCTGCCTGCGCGGAGCTCAGCGTTGAGCAGGGGGAGCCAAGCCCGTTAAAGCCCGGAAGCCTGCGATTTTCTGGGTCGAAACGGATTTTGGTGAGGTTGGCTCTAGCTACCGACTATCACGGCGGCTCGCCGGCGGCTCAGTGTCGAGAGCAATTGTCGACGGCGCCGAAGGATGTTGAGATTCTAGCGCAGCGGCACTTGGCCGAGCATCAGGCTCTCTACCGGCGTGTTGAGTTTGAGCTCGAGGGAACACTCGCGGACGTTCCTACTAATACTCGCCTGGAACGCTTGCGCGAGGGGGGCGAGGATCCGGGACTTTTTGCGCTGTATTTCAACTATGGGCGATATCTATTGATGGCGTCTTCACGGGCTTGCGACCAGCCAGCGAATCTTCAGGGTCTCTGGAATGAGCACCTGAGGCCGACCTGGGACTCGGATTTCCACGCCGATATCAACCTTCAAATGAATTACTGGCCGGCCGACGTGTGTGCGCTGCCCGAATGTGGGGATGTGCTGTTCTCCTTTCTTGAGCGCCACCGAGAACACTCTCGACAGGCTGCTCGGAGGTATTTCAACTGCCGGGGTCTGTTCTATCAAACAGGCGACATTTGGAAGATGAACTGGATGTCTGCCAAAGGTTGGGATGTGTGGACCGGAGGCGCGGCGTGGTTTGCGCAGCACTTCGCCAGGCGTTGGCAGAGCTCCCAAGATCTTTCGTTTCTCAAGGAACGGGCGTACCCATTCATCAAGGAAGTAGCGGAATTTTACGAGGATTTCCTAGTTGAGGATGGCCAAGGGCAGCTCGTCACGATTCCGTCGCAGTCGCCGGAGAACAAGTTCGTGGGTGGTGCAAGGCCCGTCAGTCTCTGCATAGGCGCCACGATGGACTACGTGCTGGTGCGTGAGGTTTTGGGCCATGCGCTCGATGCGAGCGAGCGCTTAGGCGTGGATGCTGCGTTGCGCGCGAAGTGGGAAGAGATATTGGCGCGTATCCCGGATTTTCAGGTCGGTCAACACGGTCAACTTCAAGAATGGCAAGAGGATTACGAGGAGACGGAGCCTGGGCATCGCCATCTGTCGCATCTTTACGGTGTGCATCCTGGGGAACTGATGACAGCTCAACGGTTGCCCAATTTTTTCCAGGCCGCGCGCGTTTCGCTGGAGCGGCGGATGGCGGCGGGCGGCGGGCACACCGGTTGGAGTCGTGCTGCGGTGTGTTGCCTCTGGGCGCGGTTCGGGGAAGCCGACAAGGCTTACGAGCACTTGTCGCACTTGCTCACCGACTACAACACCAAGAGCCTGCTCGATACTCATCCCATGCCAGGCGGCGACGTGTTCCAAATCGACGGCAATTTCGGCGGCACCGCCGCCATGGCCGAGCTCCTCCTACAATACCACGATGATTGCATTCATCTGTTGCCCTGTTTGCCGAATGCTTGGCCCGCCGGCAGTATCCGGGGGTTGCGCGCGGCCGGCGCTTTCGAGATCAGCCTGCAATGGTCTGCGAATCTCCTCTCGCACGCGACGATTGTCGCCCACGCGAAGGAACAGCTGCGGCTGAGGTTGCCCCAAGGGACGTGGGCGCTCACGCATGGTGAGACTTGCACAGTGGTGGAGGGCGGCCAGGCGTTGGAAGTTGAGCTCACGCGCGGTGCACGGCTCGAAGTGCGGCCAGTGCACCGTCATGCGCAAATTTCGGGCGAATGAGCGACGACATCCCCTTGATGTCGAGGATCGACTAAGAATCGAGACATGGGCCACGCAGCGAAGGAGCAACACGGATTAGCGGCGCTACTCTGGCTCGGCCTCGCGGTGAGCTGTGCCACCGCTCACCCAGCGGTACCATTGGACTCTCGACCACGCTCGCAGCTTCGTCCCGAGGGGTCTCCGCTGCATACGGTGTCAACGGAGGGTCCGGCGGCTTGCGTGAGCGGTGCTGTACGGCTTGGCCACCGAGCGTGCACTGTGCGGCAGAACAACGGCGTTAACGCGCAACGCTGTGTGGGAAGTGCCTGGCAAGATGTCGACGAGTGTCGCTGTGCTGGGCAAGTGCAGTTCTTGGCCCCAGCTCTTCTTGAGGCCATATCCAATGAGCTGAAGCTCAAGGGGCCGCTTCAGGCTGAGCGAGCCGACGCCGTTCGTACTCTCAACCTGCGTGGACAGCAGAGCCTGGAGGGCCTTGAGTGTTTCCACGAGCTCGAAAAGCTCGACCTGAGTTACGGTCAAGTCACCGATCTGACGCCGCTCCGCACGCTTTCTCAGCTGGTGGAGCTCAACGTTTCAAGCAACAAGCTCAGCAACATCAGCCCACTTGCTGGGCTGCCGCGGCTCGAACGACTGTTGCTCTACAACAATCAGATCGAGGATCTTTCTCCCCTTGCGGGTCAGAGCTCGCTACGCAATCTGAGTGTCGATCAAAACAGAGTTCGAGACCTGGCGCCGCTCATTGGCCTCACGAAGCTCGAAGAGCTTTACGCGCACTCCAACCGGATTCTCGATCTTTCTCCGCTGCGCACACTCACCGATCTGATGTCGCTTGGCGTTGGGAGCAACTGCATCACCGATCTGGCGCCAGTAGCGGGTTTGTCGAAGCTCCGCGCTCTGAGCGCTAGCTTCAATTATATCAAGGAATTGGCCCCACTCGGAGCGATGACGCAGCTCGAGACTCTCATTCTTTCGGGCAATCACATCAAGAATTTTGAGCCCATCAAAAACCTTTACGACCTCCGATCGCTGTTCGTCGACTCCACTGATCAGAGTGACGTGAGCGCGTTAACTGAGCTCCGGCGGTTCGAGCGAATAGTGATTCAGCGAAATCCCATCGACTGTGATGCTCAGGCCAACAACATCCGATTGATGGAAGAAAACGCGAAGTTCCAGGGTGGCGAGGTGTTCCATGACTGCACGCCCAAGGCTCGCCGGGCGCGACAGCAAGGCTTCCGTGATCCGTTTGGCATACCCGCGGTGCGCAACAAGGCGCGCGATCCAGCCTGTGCTCGGGATTGAGGGTTCCCATTCTCGCACTACAAGCGCTTAGCCCGGGGGCGGGGGAGGCCTGAACCGCGCCGACTCATGGCAAGCTTGTCGAGGGCGTCGTTGAGCCAATCGCGTACTGCGGAGAGATCACCCGCCACGCCCTGGTTGCGGCAGACTTGGGTGTAGTCCGTGGTTTCGGTCCCGTAGTGAATACCCAAGAGGGCGAAGGTCCGGTTGCTTCGGCGCACCAAGATCGGTCCCCCGCTATCACCGAAGCACCCTCCGTTTTCAGCTCCCGCAGCTGAACGCCAACGAAGACTTTGCGCTAAGCCGTTGCTCGACGCTACCAGCTGACTTGTGCCGTAGCGGAGCTCCGGTTGCCCGTTGAGCCCGACAGAGTGATCTCCGCCATATCCGGCAAGAAAGACTTCTACTCCAGGGGCGCCTTCCGCCGTCTGCGCGACTTCAAACGGACGGGCTTGCGGTGGGGCTGGGGTGGGAAGCTCTGCCACCGCCAGATCATATTCGAACAGGTCCAAACGAGCGACGTAGTGAACCGCGGGATGGCTAATAATCCGGAACGGAGGGACCTCGAAGGTTCGCTCCCAGGGCATATTGCGGCCGAGAGTTATCTTCACAGGCCCTCGTGCGTTGTCGACGCAGTGGTGAGCTGTCACGACGTAGTACGGATCGATCAGCGCTCCTGTGCATCCCAGCGAACCTGCAACGTACGCCGTTCCAAGTGAGATAGGATGGTCAGCTGGCAGTGTGATGCGACTCTGCTTGGGATCGGTGAGTTTTGGCGGGTCTGGCCGCTCGCTGACCGCGATCGTAGGGCCCGGCTGCCACGAAGTAGCGCCGAGCGAGATGGTCTCGCCAAGGGATTGTAGTGTTGTTACCTGGGATTCGTGAATCAGACCCAACTTGGGCGAACCAGCCTTGCCCTCGGAGTTCAGGATGACTGCCGCGCCGTCCGGGGCCATGAGGAACGAATGATCGTCGAAACCCGTTGGAAGGAGCTGTCGCTCAGTGAAGTAGGGGAGTGACCAAGTCCTCAGTCGCTCGGCTTTAGTCTCGGAGCCAGCGCGCGCCAACAGCATGTCTCCTTTTTCCGAAAACATTGCAGCTAACTCCAATCCCACTGGGGCTTTGACTTCGTGAATCTTCCGTTTTTCACCGACGTCGGTGACGACCAATACGTTGTGCTGATCGGCTCGCTGAGTGAGTAGGTGTCGGCCGTCGCTCGACCAGTCCACGCCCCCGACCTTACCCTCGATGAGGACCTGCTCGGGCCCGAGCCTCCCGGCCGTTGTACGAAGACAGAGTCCGCGGTGGTTCACGTACGCGACTCGCGCGGCAGTGGGCGATACCGCGAAGTCGTCGGATGTGGCCGAAAGCGTGCTCGGGGGCACCGCACCGTTCACTTCGAGCACACGCGTTGCGGTGCTGTCCTTCCAGACGACGTAATCGTCATTCAGCCAATTCAGCTTTTTGAGCTGGAAAAATCGCGCTTCGAATAGGAGTCTACCGGATATTCCGCCATCCGAGAGTTCGTACAATCCGAGCGCCTCAGGGGGACGATGACGCGGGTCTTTGTCCACCGACGGGGCCACAACTCGGCACGCCAGGCGCCTGCCGTTCGGTGCCCACCAGCACTGACCCTCGGCTTCGAACCCACCCTTCGTCACGAGCCTATGCACGGTTCCTGGCTGGCGCACGGTATCTACCCAACGGACTGACCAGCCACCTTTGGGCGCGCTCACGTCCACCAGAAAGCCGTTTCCGGTTGGGGACCACTCCAGGTTTCTCTCCCGATCCAACGATTCCCCTTCAGCCAGCGTCAGTTTGTAGGTCGTTCCTTGGATCGTTGGCTCGTCGCCGGGAGTGAACGACAGAATGCGCAGTTGTTTCGAATCTGGCGACAAAACTAACGCGGTGTCCTTGCGCGGCATCCAACGCAGAGCGAGGCAGCCTCCATTGAACACACCAATGCGCGACGGCCGCGCACTGCCCATGAAGCGAGCGGCCACGAACCCTGATGCGCAGCTGGTGAGCCAGCGGCCGTCGTTGGACCAAACACCGCGACCCTCCACGTCGAGGGGCCATTTCGGTCCCATTCCCTCGGCGGTGACGAAGGTCCCCCGCGTACGTTTTCGGTCGTGCCACATGAGCCATCGCCCTGACAGCTCCGAGTTCGCCACCGAACTTGTGCCGAGCTGCTCGTTCGTGTTTCCCGGTGCCTGCTGACTCGCCATTGCCGCTCGAGGGGGCTCTCGGGACGGTCCACACGCGGCCACCACGGTCATCGAAATCGCGGCAGTGAGGTGCTGCGCGACCCTGCACGCCGGTTTGAGGCTCAAGGTGTGTGCGCTCGTTTGGGCGCTCCTTCCCAGAAGCTCGGATGAACCTTCGCACACAGGTTTCGGTCGAAGCGGGAGCGATCGTAGCGCTCTAAGGTCACCGCGACTGGGCTCCATAGGCCACCAGCAAGTGGAAATTCGCGCACCGCCTCAACACGCAACCGCAAAGCCTCACAAGTCTTTGCGCCCTTGGCCAACTCCAATCGATCAGTGGCGTCGGCCAGGTGCGCCTTGCTGTGGGCGGCGGACGCGACGATTCCGGCTTCTTGGTAGATGCCGAGCGCCGTCCGAAAAGCGTTAACCGCGTGCTTTGCCGCGTCGCGGACTTGTTGATGGCTTCGCGACCGCTCCGCCCAGATGAGGTAGGTGATCCCGAGCCCGAACTGAGTTCCCGCGAATGCAATCGGATCTTCCGGACGACGGTTGACTGTGAGAGCGCCCTCGTACGCCCCAATCGCCTGGTTGATGAGCGGTAGGGTTCGGCGGCCGTCGCTCTCAGCCTCCCGCGCAAACGCCAGCCCCATCTGTTCTTGCAGCCGCGCCCACCGCTTGGGCGTCTCCTTCTTCGAGAACACGCCCTGGGCCTCTGCAAAGGCAGCCCTGGATTCCTGGTAGAAGCGTATCGCGGATTTCAACTGCATATCAGCACGCTCCCTCCAGCCTAACGCCAGTAATTCATTCCCCTCGAGCTGTTTGAGCTGACCCCACCAGAGGAGCGAAGCCTGCTTCGAGATCAGCGAAAGCGCCTCAGTACTCACAGCCGTCGCCTTACTCAGAGTATCCACATTGCCCGTAAAGCCCGACAGGTCCTCAAGCGCGGAGGCGTAGCTAGCGCGCGTGGCGACACGAGGGCCCTTTACTCCGATGCGATCCGCAACCTCGACTGCCGCTTCCAACTGCTCGACGGCTTTTTCAAGCAACGGGACATCACCCATTGCCCATCCCAACCGTCCCAGTGCCACTCCGTACGCGCGGTGCGCCGCCCATTCGTACGACGCCGGCAGCGACGCACGCTTTAGGGTGCTTTCCCCCAGGGCAACAGCGCGCCTCAACGCTTCGACATCGCCTCGACTGGCGGCCAACTGAGACAAAATATCGCAGCGTTCCAGAGCGAGCTCGATGGCCAGCGTTTCAGGAATAGCCGCGCGTACCCCCGCCGCTTTTTCCAAAAGTTCAGCGGCCTCGGTGAGTTCTCGTGGATCCTCGGAGCGGGTCCAGCGTTGTTGGAGCAGCTGCGCTCGGCGCAGGAGCGCTTGCACCCAAAGAGCGGGCGTCTGTTGATCGATCACGGACAGCACCTTTTCTGACGCGACCAAAGGTTCGTCGAGCGCGCGCTGAGAAGCCGTACGCACCAAGCTATCTTCGAGCGTCCGCTGGAGATTTTGCATCGTGAAAGCCCAATCGTACCGGTACGCGGGATCCTGGAACCCTTGCAATGCGCGGCGGCTACTTGCCAGGCTCTCAGTCAGCACGGCTTCCGCGTGATTCAACCTCCAGACAGCATCCAATACCGCGCCCAGCAGACGTTCCGAGACTGCAGTCGTTAACGGACGATTCTGTTTTGGAACCAAGTCGAGCGCCTGTCGTACCCGGCGTGCGCTCTGCTTCAGTAACGCTTCGTCCCCGGTGCGGACCGCCTCACGCCACTCGGCACGCGCGTACGTCGTCAACACGGACCAGCGAGTCTGCCAAGGCCACCGCTGACAGGGAGTTTGGCAGTTCGCACTCGCTCGAGGATCCGCGAGCACGGATGACGCTCGTGCTAACGCCGCTTTCGTGCCAGATGCTGCGGCCGACGACTCGGAGCTCGTTGCTTCTTCCTCGAGCATCGCATGTACGGCTAACATCACCATCGACACCAGTTGCGCGGGCTCGAGTCCCCGAAGCGTGAGCACCCAAATTGCGGCGAGCGGAGGCGGATTAGGAACCTCACCGCCACGTGCCCAGTTGCTTGAGCGCCAGACGAACTCAAGCCGCTCGGGCCCACCCGATACGGATATCCCGGGGCGCTGAGCCGAGTAGACGGCAGGGGCACCGGGTTCGTCGTGAAGCTCACCCCGCAGCTGAAGCTCAGCCCCGTCGCGCACCACGTTCAGTTTCGCAGCCATCTCAGACAGAGCCGAGAGCAGCCCGGGCACACGCGCGGTAGTCGGAGAGACTCGGACCACGAGCTCTGCGCCAGCGGCGCTGCTCCCTTCGTCGCGCACGTCAGGAGTCGGAGCGTGAGCGGTGGTCGTTGCGGGACCTATCCTGGGCGTCGGGGTGACAGAGTCGCCTGTTGCCTTCACGCCCTTAACGGAAGCGCCACACGACGAACAAAGTGCGATGATTGTGGCGCCTAGGATGCTAGCCAAGGCGCGTAACCTACGGCGAGCTTCTAGCTCTCGGTCTCTCGGTCTCACCCATCCATCCCGCATTTTAAAACCCTCCGCGCCGCGAGTGTGCCATCACGTGGCGGATTCATCAACGCGCCCGAAGGCGGCACCAGGGTGCGGATTAGAAACCGCCCGCACAGCGCCTTGCGCGGTGCGCGGTGCGCGCAGGTCACCTCAGCGTCGCCGTCCAGTGGCCCCACGGCCGGCGGGAGGAACCCTTACTGCCCCAAAAGATCACGCACCCAAGGCACCTCTTGTGGAGGGGTCGTCATGATCTCTTGGCTCCACTCGTCGTCCGTCTTTCGTACGAAGTTGGTGGTGATCTGTTCGTGGTAGCTGAACGCCATGCCGGCGTAGGTGCGCGGCCCGTTGCAAGTATCCACCGTGGTGACCATCAGTCGCGGATAAGCGGTGGCGACATGAAGGACATTGCCGACGGGATTCCCGGCGGCGTCGGCAGGCTGCGTGTGCACATCCGCAATGGTCGGATCCAGCACAATTGACGTTGCTGGGTCAAAGAACAGTTTTGAGTACCATCCGTTCGGAACCTCGATCGTAACGCAGACGGCTGATTCCTGTTCCACCACCACCGCCTGATTGATGAATGCCATCTGCTCAGCCGTGAAAGCGGTTCCAAGGCGCTGGTTTTCCGCCATGCCGCGCAAAACAGTCGCAGCGTTACGCAGATTTTCAAAGTAGCTGGCGACACTTGCTGCGAAGTCTGGGCTCACCGTTCGGGCGACGTCTACCAGCGGAGCGCTGTGCTCGGCGTACGTCTGGAGCGCCGCGAAAAATTCTGGGTACGGTTCCACGTAGGCGTCGGGGAACGCGCAGGCAGGGATGTCTGTGTAGGACTGCTTCGCGTACAGCAGCGTATCGTGCCGAAGCTCCGCCCAGGACCCAAGCTGAGTGTTCAAGATGCGGCGCCCCCACGCTTCTGTACCGGCGACCTCGGGCATGCCCTTCGTCGTCACTTGGCTCATGTCGGGCGTCGGCGAGAGGGCTCGGATTGCTTTTAACCACAGGTTGTAAAAGCTTGAGTCCCAGAACGCAGCGTCATGGGAGTCGATGAGCGTGCGCGCTGTATTCAGAGCGCCAGGGTAGCCTGCGGTGGCGAGCTCCGGTGCCAATAGCGCAACGGCTTGGTCGTTCCCGAGGGCTGCAAACGCGGCGTCGAGCGGGTTCGGCATCCAGCGATTCCGAACTCGAGCGTAGACCACCCGACTGAACACGTCCGAATCGACCACGTAGGCCTGGCCAAACAGGGCAAAGCTTCGATTGAGCGGCAGCGGTTGGTCGATGGCGTTCTCTTGAAAATCGTTGGCGATCTGTTGTTCGCCATAGCCACCTGCGACGATGGCCGCACGGATTTTCGGGTCAGAGGCCGAGCTTGCCGCCGCCGAACCACCCAGGTCCGTCACCAACTGTGCGACCTCGGGCACGCGCATCGAATCACTCTTGCCCACGAACACGTCAATCGCCTTGGCGATGTGATCCCAATTGGCTCGTGTTGAACCTTCCATGAGATCGTTGATTGCCAGCATGGCATCGTAGCTGCGACGCCTAAAAACTTGCTCGCCATTGCGTTGGGTTTCGAGCAGGCGCAGATCCACTCGACCTAGCCACATCATTGCATGAAAATATTGTTGAAGCTCGGGAGTTGCCGTGTAGTGGCCGCGGGGCTTGAATTGGGAAAGATCCGTCAATCGCTCCACGCCGAACAACTCAAAGGAGGTCGAATTCGTTGCTGACTTCACACTCTCGGTGATGGCCGCGATCTTGGCAGCGTCGGCGCCCGCCACGGGTGCCACCGTCTGGCCGTTCAACAGACCGAGCGCCACCGCAAGGTAAAGGTCCACGTCCTTGGCGGGCGTTGCTGGCAATGTGGTCGCGGAAAGCTTGGTTCGCATCCCGCCCAACATGGCTGCAAGCTTCGGCACTAATGCACCATCTTCGACTTTCATCAGCACCTGGTCGTACGACCGATGCAACGCCTCAAGCAGCGGGTCGGCCGAGACGTAGATCGGCAAATGGTTCTGGTAGATGGCCGCATACCCGCGCAAAAAAGTGGGGAACTGCTGGCGCGTTGAGATCACGAACCCGTGCTCGCCAAGCTTTGCGAGTTCACCGCCGGAAAGTGCCAATGGAGATTGTTGGATGAGGTTGAGGCCGGCAGCTTGCTTTGGGTCGTAGCTTAACTGCGGGAGATGTTGAACTTTCCGTGCTGCCAAGAGCCCTGGAGCTTCAACAGCCTGTGCCGCTTGAACTTTAAGTTTGAGCGCTTCGTATTTCTCGACGGACTTGGGAGAAAGAGCTGGTGAAAGCGAGGGCTGCACGGGGGCGGACCCGGGCGGTCCCGAATGATTGGACGGCCCTGGAGCCTGGGACGGGCTACAACACGCTAAAAGCACTGCACCGAGTAAGGCGGTCGAGCGAAAACGAGAAACCATAGCGAACGCGAAAGCACGGAATGTGCCATTGGAGATCCCAGGCGTAATTCAATTTTTGTAGTGCAAATCAGCTGGGTCAGGATGACTCCGCAACAGGGGGAAAAGCCCAAGCCGGATCCAGATGGCTGAAACGTGTGCCAAGTGTGCCAAAGCGGGGTGTTACCCCCGAGCGGCCTGCTTAATGGAACGGCGTGAGCTCAACGGAGCGCAGGAGCACGCTTCCTTTGTGTACCCTGAACTCCAAGGACACCCAGTCGACCCCAGGGGGAATCACGATTCCCGTCAGGTGGCCTGCTTCGCCCGTCGAGACCTGCCAAGTTTGATGCGCCCCTGGCTCCAGGGGATTATAGACCTCAATTTCGGCCGTTTCCCGGAACCCCGGAATAGGGGACGGCTCCAGCTCAACAACAAAATCGAACAGAATGGGCTGCCCGGCCTTCGCAGGCTTCACGCGAGCACGGATTAGCTGCGTCCTGACGCGCTCGCACAAGGGCGTGGGCAACCCCAAGCCCGGCAAACCGATGCCTGGAAGGGGCCTCTTGAATTGGGAGGGCGCCATGAGATCTTCAACGGGATCCACACGGTGGGCGCAGGTGGCGGTGAGGTCCGCGCGACCGGCCTCGTAGGGATGGCGCGCGCTTAGCTTAACGGGAGCTTCGAGGCCCTGCGGCGTTGTGATCTTTAGGCGGGCAGCCAGCTCTTGAGCCACGGCCAGCTTGGCAGCCGAGCCTAGAGGAGCCTTCCCCTTCAGCGCAGGAGAAAGCTTCAGCGCAGGTGCTGTCGGCGACGGGCTCTTGGCGGGCGCCACCTTGGGGCTCGCCACTGCGGCCGGGGTCGGCGCCGCGCTGGCGGTTAGGCTGAAACTGGCGGCTGCAAGGAGGGCGAAGCTTGATAGAGAATGTTTCATAATTTACCTGCGGTGGCTGACGGACCTGTGGGCTTACGATATACGCCTCAGTTTCTCCCCCATTGCGCTTTGAGGCAAGAACTGGCCGTGGACGGTGGCGAATCACTCACGCTGAGCGTCAAAACAGGCGATCGGCCCAAAGCCCACTTAAGGTGCTCCTCCAATATTGAAGTCGCTCGCTTCGGCGTCGATAAGCGAGATAGGCGCCTTCCCGGGTTCAGTCGTCGATTCAAAGATGCGCTGCATCTTTTGTTGGTAGGATCTCAACGCCATCCCAAACATGTCCGCGATCACCTTTTGGCTCGCCTGTTGTCGCTCGAGCTCGCTCGCGAGATCGAGAAACACTTGGTTGGCAATCTGGGACAGCGGCGCTCTCACCCCGGAAGAGGTCGAAAGCTGCGCGACCAGAACCATTGTCTGACGAACGACGGCATCAACTAGAAAGCGAATGTCCATGGCTGCGGGGCACTATGAGCGGCGCTCCAAACTGACGCTAAACGTGAAAATCCACGCCACCCCCAAAACGGACGGGAAGATCGGGAGCTGGCCATCTAGCCGACGGCGATCTGACGAAGCCCGCGCAGCACAGCGATGGCTCAAGTGCTTCCAACCTTATCCGCGGCCGCTATCTCAAAGTCGAATACAAGGTAGTAAGCATGCTTACTACCTTCCAAGGAACGAAAGGGGCAGTTCCCCTGGGCACGGCTGCAGCGCGGCCCGATCACTTACCGATCAAACCGAAGGCTTGCTGCTGGATCGCGGTCAGGAGTGCTCCGACGTGGGCAAGAGGCGCCTCAGCGCTTGTAGCTCGCAAGCCCAAGTCCGCCCAGCACCAATCCCGTGCCGAGCAGTGTTCGTGGGCCGAGTGGCTCTCCGCCGAAAATGGCTCCCATCAGGAGCGCGACCACAGGGATCACGAAGCTTACCAACGCCATGCGATAGGCCGGCACAAAGCGCAGCAGCCACATGTACGCGCCAAACGTGATAACCGTACCAAAAATCGCCAAATAAAGCACACTGAGCAGTGCGGGCACGGTCCAGATAACCTGAAAGGGCGATTCCACGATCAGGGCCGTGGCTGCGAGCACCACGGCTCCGATCAGCATGGAATCCCGATTCAAGATGAGCGAGCTGGCGCCCGTGGCGAACTTCTTGATGAGCAGCGTGGACACGCTCACTGACAGTGGCGCCAGCAGCACCAGCAACCCCACCAGCACGGCTCGGCCATGAATCGTAGCGATATCCGTGGCGAACAGCGTGGCGACCCCACCAAACGAAATTAAAATCCCGAACCACTTCAGCTGTGAGATGGATTCTGTGCGGCTCACGAAGTGTCCGCCGAGCGCGACAAAGATCGGATACACCGCCCACAGCACTGCCACCAGGCCCGAGGGGATCACCGTTTCGCCGACATAGACAATCCCAAAGTTGAACGCGAATTGGAATAGCCCGTGCGTGAGGATAACCAATAGCGGTGGCCTGCCGCCACCTTCGCGCTTGGCCCAGACATGGGCCACCAGCGTCATGCACAAGCCGGCTAAGACAAAGCGTGCCGCAGCCCCAGTAAACGGTGGCACATCGCGCAGCCCCAGCTTGATCGCGAGCCACGTACTCCCCCAGACCAGGCACAACATTAAAAGCAACAGATTCGTGAGCATGGCGCTCGGCGGGCGCACCACCGGCGGAGGGCTTGCCTCTTCCGAGCCATTCTGCTTGAGATGTTGGGATGCTGGCTGTTTGGGTTGGGTCAAAGTGATGGCGCGCGATCTTCCGTTGAGCGGAGATCTTACCGTAGCGACGACCCAGACGGTTGCCCACTACGATCGTTCCGCCGAGTCCTTTTGGCGCGGAACCAAAGATCACGATGTGAGTCAGAATGTGGCTGCGCTGCTCGGCAGCATCGAATCGGCGCCGCCTTTCACACTGCTCGATTTCGGTTGCGGCCCGGGGCGCGACCTCGCGACGTTTACGGCTCTTGGCCATCGCGCGATGGGGCTGGACGGCGCGGAGAATTTCGTGCGCATGGCACGTGAGCACTCGGGGTGTGAGGTGTTCCAGCAAGACTTTTTGAAGCTGGAGTTACCGAACGCTACGTTCGATGGTATCTTCGCCAATGCGGTGCTGTTTCATGTTCCTAGAGTTGAGTTGCCGCGCGTGGTGGGTGAGCTCTGGCTCAGCCTGAAGCCTGGCGGCGTCTTATTCGCGTCCAATCCGCATGGCCCCGATGTTGAGGAATGGCACCGCGAACGCTACGGCTGCTATCTGTGTTGGGAAACCTGGAGCGAAATCCTAACTCAGGCACGATTTAAGCCAATTTCGCACTACTATCGCCCGAGTGGTAGGCCGCGTGCGGAGCAGCCCTGGTTGGCGAGTGTTTGGCGAAAATAGCTTGCCTAGTAGAGATTCTGCATTAGGAGTTCTACGTCAATGTCCTCCCCCTCAAGTGCACTTTCACCGTCCGAAGAGCTCGCGGTAGCTGAACACAGCATGCAAGCAGATGCGCTGTATTTTGAGTACAGCCAGGCAGCGGATCCGATCGGTGCCGGTGTTACGTCGGCGGTGCCGTATGCCGAGTTCCCCGCGAGCCTCCACGAATCCGGCCCTTCGAGAGTGGTGCCTCTCGACTTGAGCGAATCGCTTGGCTGCCAAGGGCCAGCTACGAGCCCTGGCCTATGTGCGAGCTTTGTGCGGCTAGAGGCCAACGAGTCGCTCTGCTTGCAACCGAATGCGTCGTCGCAGGTTTACTATGTGATGCGCGGGCAAGGTGTCACTCGGTTTTCAGGCGGCGAAATAGCTTGGGGCAAGGGGGACATTTTCTGTCTACCCGCAGGCGGAGAAGCTGTGCATGAAGCGAGCACTGACGCCGCGCTTTATTGGGTGCACGATGCCCCACTCCTCAGCTACCTGGGTGCCCGTGTGGACGCGCCCACATTTCGCCCAACGCTTTACCCCTCGGCTCGCTTGCAAGCTGAGTTGGCGAAAGCGGAAGGCGATCCTGCGGCGCGCGATCGCAGCCGTCTGAGCGTGCTCTTGGCCAATCGTGCCTGCCCGGCAACACGCACGGCGACCCCCACGCTGTGGGCGATGTTCGGAGTGTTGCCAGTCGGTGATGTTCAAATGCCCCACCGACACCAATCGGTGGCCCTTGATTTGATCATCGACTGTAAGCCTGGCTGCTATACGCTTGTCGGAAGAAAGCTTGGACCGAACGACGAAATTCTGGAGGCCAAGCGCGTTGATTGGCAGCCAAATTCAGCGTTTGTGACCCCGCCCGGCTATTGGCATGCGCATTACAATGAGTCCGGGGAGCGCGCTTTCCTGCTGCCGATTCAGGATGCAGGCTTGCAGACATTCCTCAGGAGTCTGGATATTCGGTTCACGAAGGCGAACGCGCCCCATTGGTCAGCCTAAGCTAGGTGTTAATCGGAGAGCGTGGATCGCTCAACACCATCGTATAATGCACGGAGGGGACCCACATCTTTTCGTTCACGGAGCCCTGAATCTTGCCGAACCAAGGCTTGGCTAGGGCCTCAAATGCTTCGGGCGTGCGCACGAACTCACCGCGATCTTTGACGGCCAGCAGGTGCTCAAAGTAGCTCTGTTTAGGGTGCACCGTGGTATCTAGGGACACGATTCGGCCCCCTGGAGCCAACACTCCGCTCAGCAATCCGAGCAAATGATCGCAGGCGGCATCATCGATGTGATGCAAGAGGCCCATCAACAAGATCCCGTCGAATTTTCCGTGGCGGCCCGCTTGCTCGTCCAAAAAAGGCTCGCAAAAGAACTTCGCGCGATGACCAAAGCGCGCCCGCGCATGCTCAATGTAGCGTTCGTCGGTATCAAAGCCGAGGTAGTCAACAACCGGCAGATCCGCGACGTAATAAGCTGGGCCACACCCGATATCCAGGATCCGCTCGCCTGCCTTGGGTGCCAGCGTCCGCACGCAGAGATCGCGCATGTGGGTGCCCCCCACAATGCGCTGAAACGACACGTAGACCAGCGGTGATTTGAGGATTGAGGTGAATGCCATGCTTCGCTCCGGGGGCGGTGGGGGCTCTTAGCGTCCGTCGTCTTTTTGAGCAAGCTCGGTTTCGCTTGGGGCTTCGGCGCGCAGGGCCGACGAGGGCAACGGGCTCAGATTGAGGAGCTCGCCAACCGTGTACAGCGGCCGCCGCTTCACTTCTTCGTAGATGCGGCCTACGTATTCGCCAAGAATTCCTGTCATCAAGAGCTGTGCAGAAAATCCGAGCGAGACAAACAGCATGATCGTCGTCCAGCCGGTGACCACAAAGCGCCCGGAAAGGCGCTCAATCAGCGCCCAGAGCCCGATTGCCACCGCTCCCAACCCGGAGAGCAGGCCGAGCCAAGTGGCCATACGGAGCGGGATAATCGAAAAGGAAGTGATGCCATCCATGGCAAAGCGCAGCATCTTGCTGACCGGATACTTCGTCTCGCCGGCAAAGCGCCCGGGACGATCATACAGCACTTTCGTCTGTCGGAAGCCAACCCATGCCACCATGCCTCGAATGAAGCGGTGCCGTTCGCGCAGGGCTCGCATGGTGAGAATCACGGGGCGCGCCATCAAACGAAAATCGCCAGCATCTACCGGGATCTCAAAGCCAATCATTGAGCGCAACAGTCGGTAGAAGACGGCCGCCGTCAGCTTCTTCAAGAAGCTTTCACCATGTCGCTTCTCGCGCACACCGAACACGACATCATAGCCCTCGCGCCATCGCTCCAGCATCTGCTGCACAACTTCCGGTGGATCCTGGAGATCGGCGTCCATGACCACCACCGCCTCGCCTTCGGCGTAGTCCATCCCTGCGGTGATCGCGATCTGATGCCCAAAGTTGCGAGCGAAGGAGATCACTCGATACCGGTTCTCACTAGCGGCGAGTGCTTTCAGGAGTTCCGGTGAACGATCGCGCGAGCCATCGTTGATGAAGATCACTTCCCACGTCTCATTCAAGACACCCAGAAAGGCGCGAAGGCGACGATCCAATTCGGGGATGGTTTCTTCTTCGTTGAAGATAGGGATCACGAGGGAAAGTGTGGGGCGCGCAGCCATGGCTCGCTTATACAGGCCTTTGTCCCAAGCACCGAGCCTCTGCCGGTTGCTTTGGAAAGCTTCGTGGGTACTCTTCAGCCCCGATGCCGGCCCTGCCCCCTGAACTGACGTCACGTTCACCGCGGCAGCCGCTGCCTCTGCTTGCAAGATTTCTGCGGAGTGCTTGCTTGGCGGGGACGATTGGCGGCTCGCTTGGGCTTGCCATTTCAGGGTTCTGGCTCTTCGCCAAGCTGGATGCGTTTATCCGGCAGAATGTCTTGTCGGCGTCGGATCGCCACCTGAGCCTCAGCCTGATCGGCATGGGCTTCCTGATTGGGGTCACCGTATTTAGCTTGGTGTGGAGCCACGTGGGTCCCGACCTCGCTGAGCGTGGGGTGCGCCTCATGGGCCCAATGGCCGTGCTGGGGGCGGTTCCGTTCTTGTGCAGTCACAAGTTCTGGGTGAACAACGAACTCACACTTCTGGTGTTGGTGTTAGCTTGTGCTGCCGCGCTTCGTGTGCTGCTTGAGAACGCTCTGGTGGCAGATGGCTCCTCGCCGATTCTGATGTGGGAGAGCTACCGGTTGGGATTCTCCAAAGTCGGCCGCAGCCTGCCAATAGGCTTGGTGATTGCGGCGGCTATCGCGTACGCGGCCTATTTCAGCGTGCTCACGCTGCGGATGCACTATAATTTCTGCACCTCGGCATTCGATCTCGGAATTGAAGACAATCTAGTTTGGAATGCGGTGCATTGGGAGCCTCTTTTTCGAAGTGCGCCACTTGGAGGCAGCATGCGGCATGGTGGCTTTCACCAGACCTATTTTGCCTATGTTGTCGGCCTTGTGTATCGGCTGGCGCCGCGCGCAGAAACCTTGCTGATCTTTCAGTCTGCGATGATCGGCGCGGCGATGATTCCGCTGTTTCTCTTTGCTCGGCGCCGGATAGGAGAGTGGGCAGCGCTTTTTTTGGTTCTGCTGTTCCCGTTCTACGCACCCTTACATGGCGCCAATCTCTACGATTTTCATTACCAGCCGCTCGGCATGTTCTTCATTCTGCTGGTGGCTTACCTGGTGGAAAGTCGCAGAGATCGCTGGATTATCCCCGCGGTGCTGCTCACGTTAAGTGTGCGCGAAGATATGGGTGCGATGCTGGCCGCGCTCGGCGCCTTCTTTGCGTTCACGGGTCGCAGAACTCAGCTGGGGCTGGTGCTCACGGCCGTAGGAGGCACCTATTTCGTGTTGCTCAAGCTTTACATCATGCCGCACTTCTTTCTGAGTGGTGAGAGCTCCTTTGCTTTCATGTACAAAGACTTATTGCCGGCAGGCGAACAAGGGTTCGGGGGTGTTTTGAAGTCAGCCTTCGGCAATCCGGCCTACACGTTGAGCACGTTGCTGCTGCGCGAAAAGCTGCTCTATTTGCTGCAGATTTTTGTGCCTTTCTGTCTGTTCCCACTGCGGCGGAGTGCTGCGCTGGTGCTGTTTGGTCCAGCAGCGATTTTTACTTTGCTATCCACTGCTTATCCGGCTCTGATCTCGACCACGTTCCAGTACACTTCGTACTGGACTCCGATGCTGTTTTTGGCGGCAGTCTTTGGTCTCGAAAGTCTGCGCCGTGAAGCTGCATCGGATGATGTTGCCGAGTCCGTGGTGCGGGTGGATAAGGCTCGAACGGCGGCTTGGATAGGTGCCATGGCGTTCGCCATGCTCTTCACCTCAATACGCTTTGGCGCAATATTTCAGCATGAAACGGCGGTTGGCGCCTTCGACCCCGTTCGCCTCGACATCACGCCCAGCGACATCAAGAATCACGATGATTTCACGCGGCTTGCGGCCCAGATCCCCCCGAAGGCGCCCGTGGCTGCGGCGGAGTGGTTGATCTCGCATGTCTCGAATCGTCGGGATGCCTACGCGATCCGCAACGGGATCGTGGACGCCCAATACGTGATCTTCTGGCTCCACCCGACCAAGCTGCGCGCGGATGAGCGTCCGATCTTGCGCGGCTTGTTGCGGTCTGGTGGCAGTTTTGGCATCGTGGAACAGCGCGGCCTATTTGTGCTCGCCAAGCGCGGCTACTCACCGGCTAAGAACGCGAGCGTTCTGGCTCGCCTCTGAGCCGGCTCACTCTAAGTAGTGCACTTCAGTGACGTTGATCGTACCTAAGCCGTCCAGCGTGGCCGTGGGCGAAAGCGCCCCCGTCTCGGCGTTGATCATGAAAGCGACGAGCTTCCCGTCTTTGGAGCCTACCTGCAGGAATTTGCCGGATTTATCGACACCAAACGCGCGGACCTCGCCGCTCAGAGGGTCAGCACCGAGCTTGGTCAGAGAGAAATTAGCCTCGACTTTGAAGCGCACGATTTCCGACGGTTGGCGATTCACCGCATACACATGCGCGCCGTCCGGCGTGACACGGATATCACTACTCTTATGAAACACATGATCATCAGAAGTGAAAATCGTATCCGCGGGGCGAGCTTGTAAGCCGCCTGTCTGCACGTTCATGTCAAATACATAGATCTGGCTGCTGAGCTCTGCCAAGACATACGCCACATTCGCCGTGGGATGAAAGTCCATGTGGCGTGGTCCACTATCGGCGTCCACAGACGCCGTGCCATTGTCGGTGAGCACACCGCTGACGGGATCGAGGGTGTAGAGCGCCACGTGATCGCTGCCGAGACAAGGCACGTAGACAGCAGTGCCGGAAGGCGCAATGCGAACCGAGTGAGTCTTGGCGCCTGGCGAAAAGCTTTGCCCGTCCCCGAACCCCGCCTGCTCAGAAAAGGTGTGGAAAAACATCTCTCCTGGGCTGTAACCTGCGACAAACACGTATTTGCCGTTGGGATGCACGGCAACGTGCGTGCCCTGCGTGGAAGCCTTCGAGCCGATGAAGCTGAAGCTCTTCCCAGCCGGATCGTACTTGTACGCGGAGAGCTGGTTGTTGCCTGAAACAAAAGCGATGTGCGTGGTCGCGTCAACCGTCATGAAGTCGAGGCCGGGAGCAGCTTGCGACCCTGCTGGCGTGAGCGAGCCGTCGCTGGTGTTCATCTCGTAGGCCCGGAGCTGGCCTTCAGTGGTGCCAATGAAGACGTAAGGCTTACCAGCGGGTGTTCCAGTGAAAGCTCCGCCTGTACCACCCGCGCTGTTACTCGTACCACCGCTTGGTGGCGCTCCACCGGCAGAGTTCGTTCCACCACTGGCTGACGCCACGCCACCGCTCGCATTGGGCGCGCCACCAATTGCGGAAGAAGCACCGCCACTCGAACTGCGCGCACCGCCAGTTCCCAGTGCGCCGCCAGAGGCTTGCCCGGGCGACTGGCCCCCCAGGCCGGATTGCGCTGTAAACTTGGGTGTGCCGGTATCGCTACAGCTCCAGGCCGAACCACTCAACGCCAGGAGTGCGGGCAAGGTCAAAGGGACGCGAACACGCTGAAGGGTGAAGGCCATAGGATTATTACTCCGTGCGCAATTGACCGCTGCTGTTACTGAGACCCGCCTTCGCGGCGTTCGCTAGTGCGCGCGCGTGGGCGATCTTGTCTTTGGGCACACGCTTCAGATCACGGGCGGCGCCCACGCAAGAAAGGCAGAAAATGAACCATTTAGTCGGATCGAATTGCCAGGGCTCCACGCCGTTGCGGTAGTCATTTTCGAAGCGATGGTGAAAATTATGGTAGCCCTCGCCGAACGTGAATACCGCGGTGAAGAAATTGTCACGAGCTGAGGTGGAGCGATCGTAGGGCCTTTCGCCCAACGTGTGCGCCAGCGAATTCGTCGCAAAAGTCGCGTGATATTGGATCACGAGCCGTACAAATCCGGCGAGCAAGAGGCCACCCCAGGCGTCGCCCCAGAGCGAACCGATTGCCATGGGGAGCAAGGCTCCGAAGCCGATGGCGAGCGGCAGGTAATTCCTGTGTTGCCACATCACGAGAGGATCAGCTTGCAGATCGCGAACCCGCTTCATCTCGGGTCCGTTGTCTTTAAAGAGCACCCAGCCGATGTGCGCCCAGAGAAACCCACGATTAATGTTGTAGGGATCTTCGTCGCGGTCGACTTTCGAATGGTGAACTCGGTGATTATTCACCCAGTGGAGCGCCGAGTTCTGAACGGCAGCTGCACCAAAACACAAAACCAAGAAGCGCACCCATCCGGCGGCTTGATACGTGCGGTGTGAAAATAACCGATGATAACCTGCAGTTACGCTGAGGCTACATAGCACGGACCAAAGGCAGGCGAGGCCGAGTGTCCCCAGGCTAAAATGGGTGACGGCCCACCACGCGCCAATGCCAGCGACCACGTGCGCAAAGCCCAGAAAAGAGATGTTCGTCCAATCGAAGGCACGGCTAGGTTGCGTCAACTGAGGTTCTCGTCGGTGGGGGGCTTCACCCAGAAGGGCAGCGCTGGTTAAGGAGGCTCAAGAATTTGTTTTGGCGGGGGCGGGGCACCGCGCCAAAAGCATGCCTGCGTCCCCCGAGATTGCTCGTCACGAGCGTGTCATGTCGCGGGGAGGGCGAATTCGAGCTGGCCCGGGGGGACTTTGGGGGGCCCCCAGCATCAAGTCCACCGGCGCCGTGTTCATCACGATGATCTGGACCGGCAATTCCAGCTGTTCAGCGAGGTTTGCCTCGTCAAGGAAAGGTTGCGCCGCCAGTAGAGGGCACAGGCGACTGGCCTAATCCTGAAAGACGGCATCCACCGACGGTGCAGAGAGAACACGCTCAGTCCAGTCAGCTGGACCGTCCGCGTGTAGTTCCAGATTGCTAGTTCCCGGTCCTCGGCGAGTTGCTGTGCTTTCGGATCCGCTGACAGCCGGTCCAGCGCTTGTTTGGCGGCGTTCATATCGGGGTCTGCCATCGCAAGTTTCTCCAATTCTTGGTCAGTGGTCGCTCGAAAGAAGCGTCCCCACTTTAGCACAGGTGACTCCGGGTCGTGCGCGGCTTCCTCCTCCAGCTTCGGCAGCTCCAAGGTGTGGATCTCCAAGTCCTGCGAGAATTCTCGATGATCGTGAATCTCTAACACTCGGAAAATACTGTGGAATCTCGGGGTGAATCTGCGAAGGCGATTTGGGGAAATCCCCTAGTTGCGATGTCCCGATGCAGGTCTTAGGCCCCGTGCACGCCGCCGTGTGGCTTCTGGCCCATCGCTCAGTTCGGTATGAACGGCAGTGTTACCAGTGGCAACGGTCGAATGCCGACGATCAGATCGGAATTGGGGCGATTTTGGAGTTGGCCGCTCGCATCGATCCAGGTGGTAGCCAGAGCTGGCGAGTAGCGGCGAGGAAGCAGCGCTAGGAGCGGGGAGACTTGGTCGCCGGCGCGCGGAGTGTTGACGATCCTGTTCCCACACCGAGCACACTTTGGACGCGACAATCAGCACTGCAGGCATCCGCCGCAGGCGCAGGGTTCAGATCGTCGCACTCTTCGAGCACGGGATCTCGAATGCCATCGCCGCAGAATACGGAGACGTTCAGGGGCTCACAGCGGCGTGTCCAGTTCCCTTCGCCAATGGGGTTGGAGCAAGACACGGTTGATCTGTTTCACGCCGACCCCGAATCTCTTGCGCTTGCAGTGCGGACATTCCAGCTGCTTCACTCGAAACGAAAGATCTCAAGCTCGGCCCGCAAACGCCATCAAAAAGAGTCGTCGCAGCGCTCGAAGCCACGTGCTATCTTGAGTGAATGGAAGCGCTAAAGGCTCGCGTTGAGAATGGTCGTTATGTGATCGACGAGAAGGCGGATCTGCCTGATGGAACCGAGCTCTATCTGGTGCCGGTGGGTGACCAGGATGAGGACCGCGAGGACATTGAGGAGGCGAACAGGGCGCTGGCCCAGGCTAAAGTCAACGGTGAAAAGCCGATTCCTTGGGCAGAAGTCAAGGCTGAACTCGGGCTGTAGATGTCCAGGTACGAGATCAGCTTTCTTGCTTCGGCCAGGAAGCAACTCCGGGCGATCGAGCCCTCGATGTCTCAACGTTTGGGGGCTCGCATTGATGCGCTTGCTGACGATCCGCGGCCACCGAGTGCGACCAAGCTAGTGGGCTCAGAGTATTGGCGTGTCCGTGTGGGTGATTACCGCGTGGTTTACGATATCCACGACGATGAACTCATCGTCCTCGTCGTGCGCATAGCTCACCGCCGTGAAGTCTATAGGTAGTCTTACACATGTCGACGTGGTGCAGCATCCAGACGGTCGTCTCCCCCAGCCGCGCGCAGCGGTGAGCGAGCACGGCTTTGGGGTGAGACCGGCCGCCCGCAGGCAAGCTAGAAGCTTCTTGTTAACCTAAGACGCTCTGCGCGTGCCGAGGACGGACGGGAGGGGGCAACTCGCCTATCCCTGCATGACCTCGTCAATCGAAGAGGCAGTCAGGATCCGTTGGAGAAAAAGCTCCAATTGCTCGGGAGCCGCCGAGATCACCGCATGTTCTACGTCACTCGGAACGCTCCCGAACCGGGGTGGTTCACATAGCGCGTGATAGCAGGCTGATCCAAAACTGACCCTGGAAATTGATCCACTCCTCCAGAGCGGTCCGGATCATGGAACCGCCGACGCGCGAAGCACGCCTCGCACCGATATATGTTGCGCGCTTCTTTATCATAAGCCAATGCCGAACTGGCATCGCATGATTTTGCGAAGAATCCCAAGCAGGCATCGTAAGTCAGAGCCCCCTACGTCCTAGAGCGTAGGCGTTACCCTACGACGCCACATGCCATCTGTTACACTCTTGCCGGTGACAGGCTCGCCGACGATGACGCACAGGCCGCCTTGCTGACAGCGCACGCGCAAGGCTTCGAACCTTTCAACGAATCGAGGGGGGTTCTCGCCAAACACCCCACTCGAGAGCGGCTGCCCGTGGGCCGCAGCGCCACTCGACGGTCTGATTTCGGTCAGATCACGGCTGATTTGTGACCGGAACGTGTGACGCAATAGCTACTCGCCGCTACTGTGGCCCGCTTACTGACAGGAGGTGGCGGGTGTCCCGGTGCAGGTCTTAGGGCCAGCGCACACCAGGTTGCCGCTTTGGCTCAGGGTGCCTCCAAGGCCACCGCCGAGAGCCGTATTCAAAGCGCTGGCCATACACACGCTCAACATAGCGTTACTTGTGATCTGCAAATTGCCCTTTACCGTGCTGAGCTTGCCGGTCGGACTGATCAGCTTCGCAATCGAGTTCAAGACCGAATTGCCGTTAATCTGGAGGTAATCTCCTGAAGTCGTACCGACGGAGGTGAGATTCAGGAAGCCATCGAGGTTGGCGAGCGCGTAGTCGTACTGAATATTCACGTGCTTGCCGACGGTGGTGAGGGCTGGAAAATTCGCCGACGTGAGCCCCGTATTGTAGTAAAGATTGAAGTAGCCGGCGACGCTCGTGAGGGCTGGCAGGCTGACGCTAGTGAGCGCCTGGTTCGAACTAATTTCCAACTGGCCACCGACGCTTAGCAGGCCCGAGAGCCCGCTGGCGTTGGTCATGCTGGCATTGCTATTGATCTTGACGTCTCCGCCCACGGTCTTGAGGTTGCCCAAGCTATTCAAATTGGTCAGCGCAGTGGATTCCACTTTGAAAAATCCCGTCAGATCGACCACGTTCTTCATCCAGGCGATATCTGCTGCGTTCACAATCTGAGCGCTGCCGGTGAAGGTACCGCTCTGATTATCAGTGGGGAGCATGCCGGCGGAGGAACACGTATCTCCTGCGCACGTCGTGCAGCTGGCGTTGGCACCACTCTTATCGTTGGTAACGTTGAGCGCGGTTCGCAGCGCATTCACCACACAGCTCGGAAGCTCTGGATTGCCGGCAACGAGGTACAGATTGCTGACGGAGTTGGCCTTCAAGGTTCCTGAGCGCAGGCCGGTGAAGCTTGCCAAGATGGGATTGGAAACGACCGCGAGATCATTTCCAATCGCGACCAAGCTATCGATCCCATCGAAGTTCGTGAGCACGTCAGAATCGCGCACGATCAACGAGCCGCCGATTTGCCCCAGAGTTGTGAAGCCTGAGATCGAAGCGAGCTTAATATTGTTGGCGATATTCAGGTTGCTGATGATGTCCGTCAGCGCACCAAAGCCCGAGAGGCTGGTGAGCCCATTGTCGTAGATGTCGAGGTGTCGATTGGCCGTGGTGAGGGCGGTGAAGCCTGCGATGCTGGTGAGGAGTCGGTTATTGTAAATTTCGATATCGCTACCGACGGTCGAGAGCTTCTCGAAGCCGTTGGCCGCGTCGAGCGTCCCGAGCTTGGCGTTGTTGTAGAGCTCAAGTGTGCTTGTGATCGAGGTCAGATTGGAGAAGCCACCGATGCTGGTGAGGAGCGCGTTCGTGTAGATCTTCAGATACCCGGAGATTGTCCCCAATCCCTCGAAGCCGTTGATCGAGGCGAGTGCGGCGTTGCTGCTGATGTCCACATAGCTGCCCACACCGTTGCCCAGCGCGGCAAAGCCGTTGATAGTGGTCAACAAAGCGTTCGAAGCGATCGTGACGTAGCCTCCGACGGTCGTGAGCGCAGCGAGCCCATCAAGGTTGGTCAGGCCATTGCTGCTGATATTGAGGTACGTTCCGATGCTGGAAAGTGCACTCAAGCCGTTGATGTTCTGAAGGTTGGTATTGCCGTTGATGAACACGTAAGTGCCAACCGACTTGAGCGCTGACATGCCCGAGAGCGAGGTGAGCGCGTAGTCGTACTGGATGTTCAGGTACTCCGCGACCGTTTCCAGCTTGGAGAGCGCGCTGACGCTCGTGAGCGCCGTGTTGTTGTAAAGATTGAAGAAGCCACCGACCGTCTTGAGACTAGAGAGGCCAGTCAGGCTCGTTAAAGCGCCGTTCGAGCTAATGGTGACGTCGCCGTCGACGGTGACCAGGCTCGCGAGTCCGTTCAAGCTGGTGAGTGAAGCATTGCTAGAAATCGTCAGCTTGCCCGTGATGCGCGTCAGGTTGTTCAGGCCTGCCAAGTTGGTGAGGGCTGTGCTCGTGATCGTGACGTCCCCCTCAATAGTAGTGGTGGTGGCAAATGTTTGGAGGTCGGCGGCAGTGAGGATCGTCACATTGCCCGTGTAGACGCCAGATTGACCCACCGTTCCCCCTGGCGTGCCTGTGCAGGCCGCCTGCGCGCATGTGGAGCAGCCGAGGTTACAGCAGCTGCGATCGACGTTAGATCCTGGAGGAATTTGCAGGATCTGCCTGAGCTTATCCACCGCACAACTCGAGAGCGCGGGATTGTTCGAGATAGCGAAGTCATTCGCGACCTGTTGCATCCCCGAGTTGAGCAGGCCGTTGATGCTGTTGAGAGCAAGATTGTTCTTGATACGAAGATCGCTGACCGTCCTTAGCTTCGCGATGCCATCAAAATTGGTGAGCTTCTGGTTGTGGATGATTCCAAAATAGGTAGCAACGTCGCTCAAGACTGGAAAGCCCGTGATGTTGAGCAACGCCGGATTGTCCTGGATGTCCAAATGGCCGCCCGGGAGTGTGGAAAGTACTCCGAAGCCAGAGATCGAATTCAGCAGCGTGTTGTCGTGAATTTCGACGTCCTGGTTCACAACGCCGAGCGCCGCGAAGCCCGAGACATTGGTGAGTGCGTTGTTTTTGAAAATCAGAATGTCGTTGCCGACGTACACGAGCGCATTGAAGCCATCGAGGAGTTTGAGGGCGGCATTCTCGCGGACTTGGACGGCCCCCGACACATTTTGAAGTAGCTGGAAGCCGCTGATTCCGGTGAGCAGGGCATCGGTATTAATATCGATCCCGCCGGCATCCGTGAGCTTAACGAACCCAGCCAGTGTCGCCAGTTTCGGGTTGCCGCTGATGGTGACAATGCCTCCAACGGATTGCAGGTTCGCGAACCCGGCCAACGAGGTCATGGTCGTGTTCGAAGTGACGTCAAGCGCACCACCTACTGAGTTGAGCGCTCCAAACCCGCCCAGGCCCTGCAGCAGCGCATTCGAGTTAACTTTCAGATATCCCACTACCTTCTTAAGGGCCGGAAAGCCATTGATGCTGGCGAGCACCGTGTTGCTGCTGATATTTAGGTAGCCGCCAATTTCGCTCAAGGCGGGGAACCCATCCAGATTCCCCAGAGCATAATTATACTGGATGTTCACGTTCCCGTAGACTTTGACGAGCGAAGTTAGCCCCGTCACGTTGGTCATGCCCGGGTTGCTGGAAAGGTCGACGGAACCGCCGACCGTACGTAGAGCGCTCAGGCCAGTCAGGTTGGGGAGCACTCCGTTGCTGGAGATATTCACATTACCCACAACGGTGGTCAGACCCGAGAGGCCAGCCAGGCTGCTGAGCGAGGCATTGCTCCCGATCGTTACGTTGCCCCCCACCCATTTTAGGAGTCCCAAACCAGTGGCGTCTTGGCAATCGCAATACTGAGCGGCTCCATTGGCATGGTCCCGGGGCGGCACGTCGTGGAGGTGCGGCGGCCAGGCTACGCGACCATGAGGCGTGAGTTGGAAATGGGCGAAGGCGCAACCGGGGACATCAGCGCCGATCTAGCTGTCAACGAGAGCGCGCTCACCACCGAGGGTGCCACCCTAGTGCTCGATTCAACGGAGCCCTCAATAGAAATAACCGTCGATGGCGAGCGCAAGGGCACCTACCGGGAGCCGCTTCGCCTTCCGCGTGGCACGCACCATTTGAGTGTTACGTCCCCTGGTTTCTTTCCGCTGGAGCGAGAGATCACACTCTCCGCAACCGAGACCAACGTGGTGCGTGTGGTGCTGGAGCCGACGACAGAAACCCGCGAACGGTACCGAAATAGGGCCAATTTTCACCGAACCTGGGGTTGGGTGGGCATTGCGAGCGGAGTGCTGATCGCAGGCGGTGGGACGGCGCTGGGGCTCACAACCTCATCTGAAAAGGACAGAGCGGACAAACAGCTCGCCGAGGTCAAGGCCAAGTCAGCAAACAACGAGCCCCCGTGTGACGCGGGATTTGCCGCGGAGGCCAATCAACCCGTGGGGATGCGCGGTGCGTACCTCTGCAACAAGGCTTTTAGCGACGCCCAATCCAAGCTCAATGCCGCCAACACCCGTCTGCTGATCGGCTACATCGGAGCTGGCGTGGGGGGGGCGGTAGCCATCACTGGCGTGGTGCTCCTACTCACGGGGGACGACCCCGATAGGTATGAACATGGGCCAGCTGCGTCGCGTGGTCTAGGCAAACGCACTCGCGTTGCCGTCGTTCCTGGCCCCGGGGACATTGGCTACGGGCTCCGCTTCACCTTCTAACCTAACCCCAGGTTTCTCATCGGGAGACACCACGCCCAATAAACAGGTTCTCGGCACCTTGGAATTTTTCCGGTAAAATCGGTTAAGGTGCGAATTCGATTTTACCTCGCATTGTTTTTGCTATGAAGGCCTAATGTTACGGGTCTCTCTAATCCTTTCCCTGGTCTCGCTTTGCGCAGTCGGCTGCGGTTCTGTTCCCAGCTTCAATAGCTCTTCGTCCACCGGGGGGACGGGGGACTCATCCGTGAACGGTAACCTTCCAGGAACGGGGGGAGCCAGTTCGAGCGGCGGCGGGGCACTGGGGACACAGGCGGGCGG